>Ga0180433_10000625_pt1 | contig 60190 bp, 71 predicted proteins | sample SS_ome_8_FD_132980 | JGI IMG/M metagenome (GOLD analysis project Ga0180433, IMG submission 132980) | Hypersaline lake sediment archaeal communities from the Salton Sea, California, USA - SS_1_D_1 metaG | ecosystem: Environmental > Aquatic > Non-marine Saline and Alkaline > Hypersaline >... | reverse complement strand
ACCATTTCAATAAAAGTTTGCAAATCCTTGTTGCGCAAATCAGCTTGCTCTTTAGCTTCAAGATTAAAGACTTCGTCTGCCGGGGTGACTTTTAGAGCAATCGGTGTAATTTTAACAGTTTCTTTATTAAGTGAAATCAAAGCGATCTTGGGTTTTCTACCCACATCATCTTCACCAATTGTGCCTCTTGAAACAGCCCCGACATTAACAAAATGCTTATCACCAAAAGATTTAACACCTTGATCTTTATGCAAATGCCCGAAAATAAAGATATCTGGATCTAATTCGAGCATATCTTTATAACCGAGAACTTCAACTCCAAAAAAAGTTGATCTTAGAGGGCTTGCAAAAGCATGTGCCATACAAATTAACCAGTCCTCGTCTTTCTTCTGAAAAGTAAGACCTTCAAGCGCCTCAGAACCATCTTCACCACAAGAAACACCAACAATTCGAATCTTAAGATCATCCTCTTGCAAAATGATTTCAGGCATACCCCAAGGATGCTCTTTAGTAAGTAGTATCATCGATTCAGTAATGACTAAAGTACCAAAAGGTTGCTTCTCTAAGGTATCAAGATTTGAATAAGAAAGATCATGATTGCCTGCAATCGCAATAACTTGACAATTATTATCCTTAAGTTTTGTGAAACAACTTATTAATCTTTGAACTAACCAATGACTATTTTTAGAGGCTGTTTTAACATGAAATAAATCACCCGGAATTAAAAGAGCTTTAGCTTTTACTTTCACACAAAGCGTTATAATTTGATCTAATTTGCTGAATAAAGCTTCAGCATAATTATCTAAACGACTAGCAGGAGGCCGATCACAAAAATGAAAATCAGCAGCACTAACAATATTTACCAATCCTGTGTGCATGCAAAAACATCTTTAAAGGGGCATGTTTCAGTTTGCTTTATCTTAGCAATCTCTTCAGCGAGATCTTCAATCTCTTTAAGCACATCTGCTAATTCTTCTTCCGCTAATTTTACAGAAACCGCTTGGTTCTTATAAGCATCAAGGCTATCAGAGATAAAAATGACTTCTTCTGAAAGTGTAGTAACAGAGTCAACTTCGGGTAACACTACTTCTTTTGTTTTTGAGAGACGTTTGAGACGCTCTTTAGAAACTCTTAAAAGTTCGAGCTGAGTGCTTAAAAACGTGACTTCATCCAAGATTAAAAAATCGAATCTAGGCAATGAAACTTCATCAAGCCTAGAAAGGTGCTCAATGCGTGATTTGTGATCAGTAACCTCTGAACGAAATGCTTCAAGTTCTTCGAGCGTCTGCTCAAGAGCACCATGCTCGCGCTTTAATTGTTTCAATTCATCAGAAAGAATATTGAGTTCTTCAAGGCGCTCAAACTGTTTCAGCTTTTCTTTTAAATTCTCTACGTCAGAACGCCGAACTTTTAAAAGACTTTCTTTTTGCTTACGGTCGCGGTTAGCAGCGCGTAGAGCTCGATTAATGACTTCAATATTCGAAATCTTAGAAAGAGCTTCAGCAACAACAGCGCTTGGTCGATCTAATAGGAAAATCTTTTCGAACTGATTCGGAAATTGAACAAAGACTTTATCACGCCCAACTTGAATAGGTTTAAAACCAAGTTGGGCAATCTCTTCAGGCACATCACGATTTACTTTAGTATAATCAACAGACCCATACCCTTCACGCTCAATACGATAATCATTAAATTTCGTACCCTTTTTGCGAACAACTTTAAAATGCTCATTAGATAAGGTGACTTCATTGAATTTCGCACCTAGTCTTGTACCATCTCCTTTATTCTTCGCGACACTACGCACTGCTCGAGTAACCGCACTCTTGCCTAAATTATTACCACCAATTAAAGTGGTAAATTTCTCTACTCGCAACTTTACTTGCTCAAGAGATTGGAAATCTTTTATATCTATATCTATTGACATACGCCGTCGGATTCACCACAATTACGGCACTGAAAACAAGTGCCAGAACGATACATTTGTTGCTCACAATTTGGACAAAATGGTGCATCTTGAGAAGGTACCGCTTTATCCGCGATCTTCGAAATCTCAGGCTGATTACCTAAAGAAGAGGGTAACTTTAATTTGTCTGCAGGAGCATCAGGTAACTGATGTTGCTCTAAAAAGGTTGTTGCAAGGTATCTAAAGATATAGTCACCAATAGATTGCGCAAAACGAATCTTCTCATTGCTAGTAATACCTGCAGGTTCATAACGAGTCCAAGAAAATTTATCAACCAATTTTTCTAAAGGACATCCATACTGCAAAGCGAAAGAAGCGCAAGTGGCTGCAAGATCTAAAACTCCAGAGACTAAACTGCCTTCTTTTGACATACGAATAAACAGCTCTGCTGGTTTCTTATCATCAAAAAAGCCGATATGCAAGAAACCTTTACGCCCAGCAATACTAAATTCATGACAGTGTGAATCACGGTCGGCAGGTAATTTTCTTCTCTGACCCCAAAGTAGGGGAGCAAGACCTTTTGCCGTTTGTGCTTTTTTGCTTAAAGGTTGCAACCATTTTGAACCATCACGATAAAGCGTTATTGACTTCAACCCTTTCTTCCAAGCATATACTAAAAGCTCATAAATCTCATCTGCTGTGCTAGCTTCAGGAAGATTAATTGTTTTTGAAATAGCCCCACTTAAGTAAGGTTGCACATAACTCATAATATCGATATGATCTTTCGGGCGAAGTTTCCTTTCACCCAATGCTGTGGCAAACAAATCGAAATGTTCTTCTCGTTTTAAATCAAGATCTGCGATTGGAGTACCTGATGTAAGAGCTTCTTCAATACCTTGTACTTCTTCTTTGGTATATCCCAGCTTACGCAGACCCAACGAATAAGCACGCCCAGTTAAACTCAATGAACCGCCACCAACTAAATCCTTCTGCACTTCAATGTCCAGATAGGGCTCAATACCTGTTGTTTCAGCTCCCATCATTAAGGAAATCGTGCCTGTAGGAGCTAACAAAGTAACCTGCGCGTTACGGAAACCAATAGTTGAATTGATCTCTTTATCAGTAAGAGAATCCCAAATCTTGCAGGCTTCTTCGATTACTGCAATATGCTGATCATCATCAAAAGTTGCTATCATCTCATGCTCAAGCTTCTTTGAGCTCAAAGTATGTTGCTCTAAAACTCTCTGAAAAGAAGCCCTGTTAGATTTATATTTAGCAAAAGGACCAACAGCTTCTGCCAACTCACGTGATGTAAGATAAGCAGACGAGGTCATTAAACTGGTTAAAGCGCCTGCCAAAGCGTGAGCTTCTGAAGAACCATAAGCATAGGCGTTCGAAATCAAGAAGGCTCCCAAATTAGCATAACCTAAACCAAGAGGTCGATAATTTTGACTGTTTCGTGTAATCTCTTCGATTGGGAAACCTGAATGTTTGATTAAGATATCTTGAGCAATAATCGTAAGCCTTACAGCCTGCTTATATGCCTCAATATCTAACGCACCATCAGGATTACGAAATCGCATTAAATTCAAACTAGCTAAGTTACAAGCAGAATTATCTATAAACATAAATTCACTGCATGGGTTACTAGCGTTAATGCGTGAAGTATCGGCGCAAGTATGATAGCGATTAATCGTGTCATCAAATTGAAGACCAGGATCACCACAAAAATGAACAGCTTTGGCTATACGTTTCAAAAGTGCGCGCGCTTTAAAGGTATCATATTTCTCATCAGTTACTCTAAAAGTAGTAAACCAATCACCATCAACCTCAATACGTTTCATAAATTCGTCAGTTAAGCGAACGGCTAAATTACAATTTTGAAGAGAAACTGCTTCATAAGCTTCATCATTCGGATATCCCGCCTCAATCAAAGCATGCGCTTTTCTTTCTTCCAACGCTTTAGCATCAACAAAATGAAAGATATCAGGATGGTCTGCATCTAAGATTTCCATCTTAGCGGCTCTTCTCATCTTACCACCTGACTTTACCACGCCCGCTTCTGTATCATAAATTAAGATGAAAGAGACGGGGCCTGAAGCAACTCCCCCTTCAGAAATTAATTCCATAGATGCACGCAAAGGCGATCTATTTGACCCACACCCTGAACCCCATCGGAAAATCTTCATTTCAACGAGCATATTGCGACCAATATGCTCCATATTATCTTTTACGTCTAATATAAAACAAGCACTCGTTTGAGGGTTCTCTTTAAGCCCAAGATTAAACCAAACAGGGCTATTAAACGACATCTTCTGATCAACTAAAAGATGGCAAAGTTCATAATCAAAAATCTTTGCATCCTTTGCCGTTTTAAAGTATCCTTGCTTTTTACCCCATTTTGTAATTGTGCCTGAAACTCTTTTGATCATCTCATCAACGCCTTTTTCGCGCGTTGGGCCTGAACCACCAAAATATTTAGAGCAAACAATTGCCAAAGTTTGATCTGACCAAAATTCAGGCACTTTTACATTCTTCTGCTCAAAGATAATTTTTTTCTTGCCTTTAATTACAGCATCTCTCTGGGCCCAAGAGATTTCTTCAAAAGGGTGTTTCGCACCATCGGAAAAATAAGGTTTTATTTCTAAGCCTTTCGGTTTAGATGATTTAGCCTCTTTGGGCATCAAAGTTCTCCTTAATCAGTTTCTTCATAAGCATCATCATCGAACTCTTCAACAACAATTTGTGAATCATCTATATCTTGGTCGCTCGCTTTTACAACATCAGAAGATTTTGCAATTAACTTATCTTGAATCTCAAAGATTAAATCCTTTCGATCAAGCACTTCTTTCCTTAATTTCTCAAGCCCCTGCGTCTTGAAACAATGAGCTTTAACCTCAGACTCATAATTAAACCAACTCCCACTCTTCTCGATAATATTGCTCGCAACAGCAACATCAATTACACTGCGTACATTATCAATGCCTTCACCGTAGCGAATTACAAACTCACCTGATCTATGAGGATACCAAACTTTATTTTTAACTGTCTCTGCTTTAACCATTGTGCTAATCGGTACAGTTTCAGGCTTGCCGGTTAATGAATTAGGAATAAATCCTTTTTCTTTCCGGGTCGCTTTTAACAATATGCGAAGCATTGCATAAAATTTGATAGAGCGTCCGCCACTCGTACGGTATCCTCGTTTTGCATCGGTATCTTTTGGAGCGTACTGATCTAAAATTACAGCAGGTTTTAACTGATTTATAAGAACAAGAGAGATTCCTAATTTACCTAACTTCTTACCGTTGGCGGCTAAAAGTTGACTCATTAACGCCGCCTGCAAACCTATTCTCTTGGCATCATCTAATTCACCTTCAAATTCTTTCTTGGGCACCATTGCACTAACAGAATCAACAACAATTACATCTACAATACGCCTACGAGCCTTAACACTCTCATCTAAAAAATGCTTTATAATTGCAGCGCCTTTTTCTAAGTAATCTGGTTGATATAAAAGAAAACGTTCTGCACTAGTATCTAAGCCGATTGTTCGTGCGTAGCCAGGATGAAAAGCATGTTCGAAATCAATATAAAGTGCAGTACCGACAGAAGTCAAACTAATCTTCTTGCCCGCATCATCGAGCACAGGATAAACTTCTTTCTTGCCTGCGCTCTTTTGAGCTTGGATACAGAGTGAGATACCTACAGTTGTTTTGCCTGCAGATTCATCCCCAAAGATCTCGGTAACCTTACCTCTCGGGATACCTCCAATACCGATCACTTTATCAAGTACAATGCTTCCAGTACTCAATGCGGGCCATTCTGGAAAATCTGCAGCAAGATTGATCGGTCTGTCTTCGGTTGCTTTGCGAACTGAATCAATTGCTTTCTTAAAGTTCTTAGACATGGAGCTTCTCGATCAAAAATCAAATACTGTGCTTAGAAAATCTAAAAAATAAATCATCTTCCCTATATATTATACCTTTTCTCTCAGTAGTGCCTTTTTTATTACCTTTTACGAATGTATGAGTTTTAGCGAACATTTCTTTTTCGGCTTTCGTTAAATTTTCTATCTTCAACTTCTTATTAAAAAATTGCCAAAAACGATAACCCAAACGGGCAGCATGCAATGAATCGGCTTTATCTCCGGTGGCGCGGTTAGGTAATTGATTGTTTAAAAAATCTGTAGCAGCTTCTACACTATCGGATTTAAAAATCTTCCCGGCTGTCCCATAACCTTCTTCCTTTAGAAGTTTATGTAACTGTTTAGGAGCGAAATAAACTAAATTAACTTTACGTTTTAGAAAGGCTTCTTGCAAAAGAATGTAAAGAGCAAAAGCAGTACCTGTTTCATAACCGCCAAAAACAGGAGATTCACAGCCAACAAATTTAATCTTATATTGGGCTATTAACTGATCAACTTCTTTTCGGATCACCAAAAAGCGTTTAACCATTAACTCCTTTGTGGTGGTCTTAATTGCACCCCAATCAAGACATTTTTTCGTAGCCCCGTTAAGAATTGACCATCCTGTTGAGGTCAAACTAGGATCTACACCCAATATTAGATCATTCACCTGGAATACCTTTAGAGGTAGGCTTTGGAGTTAGCTGCTTAGTCGACTTCGTCAAGCACGTCACTATAATCGCCAAGATCGGATTCGTCGATATGTCCTGAACCGCCAGACGAAATTCCAAGATCTTCACGTACTTGATCAATGGTCTTATTGCGCGCAAGCAGCTTTTTAAGCTGCGGCTTAAGCTTCTCCGCGTCTTCCTGAATCTTTTCTTTCAGGTTCTCTTTCAGCAACCAAATCGCTTCTTTACAGGGCATCATGTCAAGATGCTGAAATTCTTCATTGGTGCAGGAGATCTTAAGATCCTTTTCAGCCAATGAGTATTCACTATTGACCGATCTTAACTTATCAAATTTCTTGTCTGAGAAGAACCAGAACTTCAAATCATAACCACCAGGTTTCTTCAAAGTACCATTCTTCTCGGTAAGATACTGAACCACAATTGTACCAAAGCGCAATCCGGGATCTCCAAGCTTTTTACAGCAATCAGCTTTCTCTTCCGGAGTGCTCAGGCATAAGAACGTACCGGTGTTCTCATTGTAATGCACTCTTGCTTTAAGAGTGAACGGCACAGGATTCGAACCTTTACCTTTTCCAAGCAGAGGAAAACCAACTCGATCCGAATATCCTTTCCTCCCCTTGTAGAGTTCGATATCAAATACTTTTACGCTATCATCATCGAACCCAATTTCTTCAATCATACCCTCAGACATTATTGATCCTCCTCTTTATTAGACGACCTGGATAATACCGAATTACTCTACTGCTGGGCACTTCGATCTCTTCTCCAGAAGCTTTCTGCATCTTAAAAGGTTTTGATTGCTTGATGCGCAATGACCCATACCCTTTAGGAAAAATGAAATGCCCATTAGTTGATAACTCTTCAAACAAACATTCAAATAAAGTTAGAAGTAATTTCTTAACTTCTCTCTTCTTAAGAGGATGCTCACAAACTACTTCTAGAGCTTCTTTGAAAGATCTCTCGAAATCTTTCAAGCTATTGCTCGATCAAACTCTGGTGCAGACGAGTGCGGACACTCCTCTTCTCAGGAACATCGATCGTTTCACCTGTAGCCGGATTTCTGCCTTTACGGGCTTTACGGATACTTGTCTTAAAAGAGATAAAATTAGCAATCGTAAGTTTGTCTTCTGCAGCTAAAGTCTTTTTGATAAACGGGGCAAAACCTTTGAAAATCACGGTATCTACGAGTGCCCGATCTTTTCCTTTGTTAGGATCTAAACCGCACTCTTCTGCAACGCCTCTAACAAATGCATCCTTGTTCATCTTGAGCTCCTTTTACAAATCGTTCAAAAAATCCTCGATATCAACATCATCTGATGTTGTGTCTTCTTTTTCAGAATCAGCATCTTCTGAAGAAGGTTCTGAATCTAAGCTGACAGGCGCACCAATCTCTTCGCCACTAAGATCAAGATCTACTTCTTCTGAAAGACCAAAACCTTCTTCAGAAATTTCTTCTGACTTTTTCTTTGAAGGTTTCGACTTCTCTTTCTTCGGTTCCTCTTTCTTCGGTTCCTCTTTCTTCGGTTCTTCTTTAGGTTCCTCTTTCTTCGGTTCCTCTTTCTTCGGTTCCTCTTTCTTCGGTTCTTCTTTAGGTTCTGAACCTTTGAGTTTACTTATGTCAGTAGATAGATCGAAATCTGAAAAATCTTCTTCAGTAACTGAAATAGGTGATGGATCTTTTAAGGCGTCAACTATTTGAGGTACTGAAGAACTCATAATATTCCACGCTAATCTAATATCACTATTCGTTTTATTTAAATTTGAGATTCGTAAATTGATGGCCTCGTATAAAAATTTGAGATCTGAAAGTGTGCATTCAAGATCACTTATGCTCGTATCTAGATCAGACAATAAGGATTCTGCGATTGCCTGACGATCTAAACCTGATTTTCCTTGTTTAACCTCTTCGCTTTCACGCATTAATTGGTTATACTTGATCAAACGTTCTTTCTTTGTACTCTTATATGCTCTTCGAACAGAAGCAATAGATCTTTGCACTTCAACGGCCAAAATACTTACAGCACTAATCTTATTACGGCAATGAACAATAGCTAATGAAATCTCATCAGGCGTATTATAATCCTGAAGTGTAAAATCAATGCCATCTAACTCTGAATAGATAGCGTTAATTCTCTCTTGATCCATCTATTAGCTCTCCTGTTTAGTTTCTTCATCTAAATGTTCTTCTACATTATTTAATTTCGACATCATCTTATCATATGTGTTTATTGTACTAGATTGTATTTTTGCGAAATTTTCTTTACTAATTTGACCTCGTGTTATAGCATCTAGAGCACAGCCTAAAGTTACTTCTTTGGCCAACTCAAGATGCACTTGTTTTGCTTCTTCTAAAGACCAACCATCCTGCCCCGAACAAACAGCCTCAAACTCTAAGAAACTATCACCACGAAATTTAAACTGACCCCAAAAACTCGCAGCGGCAATAACTTTTTTGATCTTCATTGTTTTTCTGAGTTGGTGTGAATCCATTTAACTACCTATTTTACAAGAAATCTTCGTCTAGAAAATACTTTTTAATTCGGAAAGATAAAAAAGTATTTCGACGAACGATCTTATTGTTATCAATCGCTTTTTTGATCGCTTTTTCATCTCCGATTATGAAAACTCTTTTAGCAGCACGCGTGGTAGCAGTATACAACAAATTTCGGTACAACTGATTATAAAAAGTCTTTGTAAAAGGAAAAATAATCACATCATATTCTAACCCTTGTGATTTATGAACTGTAATTGCGAAAGCATGCTGAAGCCTTTGTTTTGCTTGCGCAAATGAATAATTATAATTTTGATTAGAACCTTCTACTGAAAAACAAATTTCTTTGTTCTTTTGATCAATGCTTAAAATTTTGCCGCAATCACCATTAAACACTTCTTGTTCATAGTCATTCTTTGTTACCATTACTTTATCATCTACGCGAAAATCTAAATATTTACTTAGAACAATCTCTTGCCTCTTAACTCCCAACTCTTCATCTAAGGGAGGATTTAATGCTTCTTTTAAGGCTTTATTCAAAGAATGTGTACCTATTAAGCTTGCCTTCTTCGGGCTTAGAATTTGACAATCTTGCCCTTTGAATTTTTTCGCCAGACCAACGATCAATTTTTGCATCTTCGTATGATGCGTTTCAGGAATAAAATAAAAGTGTGACTTCTCTTTTAAATCAACCATTTCCCCTTCATTAATTCTCTTCGCGTTGATTTTAATTGCACTGCCTTCACTCTGTCTAAAGATTTGTTTGAAATTAACGACTTTAATACATTCAGAGTCAATAAGATCACGCAAAACATTACCCGGACCCACACTTGGTAATTGTGCAACATCCCCAATGAAGATCAACATTGCTTCTGAAGGCAAAGCATCTAATAAACGGTAAAATAATTCTTGATCAACCATACTAGATTCATCGATAACTACAACATCGGTCGCAAATTTTTGTTCTGCGTTAAAGGACCATGGTTTGAAGCGGCCTTTATACCCAAGAGTGCGATGAATAGTTCCGGCTGAGTCTCCTGTAACTAAACTTAATTTCTTTGCTGAGATACCTGTAGGTGTTAACAAAGCAAAAGAGAGATTCTGTTTCTTAAATAGATCAACAAGAACTTTAGTTACGAAAGTTTTACCAGTTCCTGGATACCCTGTGATTACAAAGATCTTATGTTCAGCCGTAGCTCTTATAGCTTCTTCTTGCTCATCACTAAATTTAACATTAAAACGAATACTATAATCTCGTATAAATTTCTCGATATTAATCTTCAGCTTTGGTTTGCCTGAAAACCCATTTAGTTTCTGTGCAGCTTTATCTTCAAACTCGAACCATTTCTTCGAATAAATTCTTCGTGATTCCACAATGATCTTACCCGCATCACGTAACTGTTTTAGTCCTTTAAAAATAATATCTTTTGATAAAGGGATAGGCTCAATTTCAGAATTTAAAGTCTTGATCTCTGAAAAGATATCAGACATCGAAGCGAAGAGATGCCCGCGAAATGGAATTATGCGATCTAAAACGTGAAAAATAACTGCTCGAACTCTTTGAGGGGAATCTTTTTTGATCTTAAATTTGCGAGCAACTTTATCTACTTCAGCAAAAGGAAATCCTTCAACTTCTAACAAACAAAAAGGATCCTCCTTAACTTTCGCAGTTAAAGAACTTCCAAACTCCTCAATAGCACGTGCGCAAAGATAAGGACTCAAATCTAAGTCGAATAAAAATTCAAGTCCTTCTCTTTGTTCTTTGTGCTGAAGAAGAGTATGTTGAATATAGTTTTTTTGATCAGCAGTTAGAAAATCAAAATCATCTATGTTGCTCTCTAAAACTTCTAAAGCTTTCTCTTTATGTTTAGCAACAATTTTATTTACGGTCTTAGATGTTAGGCTTGGTAATAGGACTTTTATAAAATCTTTAGCAGCTTCTTTACTCTTGAATGAAAGGAATTCAATTCGAGTCGCTTTAAATTGCTGACCCCAAGTGGGGTGCTCAACAAATTGCCCAAATACTTTGACTTCTTGATCTTTGCAAACCTGACAGTTTAAGCTACCAACAACAGTGACTTCTAGAAAGAAGTCATTGGACATTTTGAAACAAAGCCATTCCTCTTTTTGAGCAATGACTCTTTTTACAAAACCTTGGAGAACTTCTGATTTGGACATATCGCATCTAAAGGATGAAAGGTTGCTCGTCTTCAACACGTTTGACTCGGCGCACCACTAATTTTCTAAGTCTGCGCCGTATCTCATCCATATCTCGATAATCATCTTCACAAATGCTCGGTAGGTATCTTTGAAATCCATATTGCACTCTTTTTTGCTCTCTTCTGATCAAAGCTTTGATAGCCTGATCTGTCCTAAAAGGATCATTACCAAAAATCTTTGGATAGAGTTCTCTAAAGATATCGATCACTTTTTCTACATGTTTTCCACGAATTAAATCATATGATGTGTGCTTGTTTAGAGTCTTCATAATAGTCTGAACAAAATTGCGTTCAGCGTTTGTGTAATGGGCTCGAGAACCTTCTTCAAGATTTCTAGGTTTTGCCCTCTTTGTGTAATTTCTTCTTCTTGCTGAAGCCTTCGACTCTTTACAAAAAGCCTTCTCTTCTTCTAATAGGGCTTCTTTAAGTGCACTCTTAGATACTTTGAGATGCTTTTGCTTAAAGACATTTGCGCAAGCTTTATGCACTTCTTCAAGAGAAGTAAGCACATGATCTGAATGTAAATCTTTTAACGCTTGCCTGACAATTTTTCTTTGTGTTAAATTAAGCATTCTTATCCCTTCAAGAGCTCTATAAATTCATTATATGAAATGATCTTTATATCCAATTTTTTAGCTTTTCGAAGCTTGCTTGAATCAGCGTCAGGAAACTCAGTCACAAGATAATCTAAACCTTTGCCTACTCCTTTTATTAGACCACCATTCTGTTTTACAAGGGTTTCCCAATCCTTTCTAGAAATAGGCAACTTCTTGGTCGTTTGAAAAGTTAAACCTGACAAAACTCCTTCTCTCTGCTGACTGCCTTCAATGATTTTAAGATGTCTTGTAAGCGCGGTAATCTCGTCTAACTTGTCTTTTAAGCCTTCAACTATCATAACTGCCGTCTTTTCAGCAATGCCTTTTATAGGCAGGATATCTGAGACTTGCACTTTCAAAATTTTATCTAACGTATCATAACCAGCATTGACTAAAAGCTTGAAAGTAGACTCTGAACAATTCTTTATACCTAAAGAACCTAGAAAGAGAGCTAAAGTTAACTCTTTGCGGTCATGCAAGTTCTTAAGAGCCTTTCTAGAACTGCGCTCACCAAAACGGTCAATATGCTCAACAAGATCAGCGATTTTCAACGCATAAAGATCAGAAATCGAACACACAATCTGTTTGTCAACCAATTGATCGATTAAATGCTCGCCAAAATCTTTGATTCCAAGATTAACAATCCAGGTGCGCACCGATCCAGATTTCTTCCCTGAACAGTCTCTATTGAGGCAAGTCAAGAAGGTATCATCAAAACTTAAGACAGAATCACAATTCGGACATTGCTCAGGAATATTTAAAGAACGATCATCTCCTTCTTTGACCACCTTCAAGATCTTCGGTATAACATCATTTGCTCGCTCAACTAAAACATCATCTCCTATACGCACACCTAACCTATGAATCTCAGCGACATTTGCTAAGGAAGCTCTTTGAACAGTCACACCACCAAGATCTATAGGTTCAACCACTCCGATCGGCGTAACATGCCCACGAGCCCCAAGGCTCCATTCGATAGCGATGAGCTTAGAAACTTTTTTCTCAGACTGAAACTTATAAGCAATCTGACTTTTGGGGTTCTTTCCTTCAAGCACCCTATTGAGATCAAGTTGTTGGGCAAGCCATAAAGCATTTACTTTTAGAACCAAACCATCAATTTCATAAGCAAACTTAGAGCGCTTCTCCTCAAATTTAGGAACAAGGTTCTCTAAGTCTCCAACTTTAATAAGCCAAGTTGGTATGCGAGGCAAGCCTAATTCTTTGAGGAATAAGAGTTTATCAAATTCCTCTTTAAGGGGTATACCTATTACACTGAAATAGAGGATTTGTATATGCTCGCAACCTACAGTATCTAATCTTTTGACAATTCCGCTAACAGCATTGCGCGCATTTTTCATGTTAGAGAAGTATTTCTGATGTAACTCATTGGTCAAAATCATTTCACCGCGCAAGTATATCTTCTCTTTTCTTGAAATCTCTTCTTTAAACCCTTGCATCTTGCGAACTTGCTTGGTGATATCTTCACCAACAAAACCGTCTCCTCGAGTAGAGGCTCTGGTGACTTTGCCTTCTTCGTATTCAAGCTCAACTGAAACACCATCAGCCTTTAAGGAAAGAACAAGATCTTCTATATGTGCTTTAGTAAATAGCTCATCTGATTGCCTATGATCTAAAATCTTATTATTTTGGTTAATCCACTTTTCGAACTCTTCAATAGAGGTAACTTTATCTAAACTCACCATGGGGACTAGATGGGCGACTTTAGCAAGAGTAGAACTCTCAGGAACTTTAGCACCTACTTCATCTAACACAACAGACTCAGGAGCTAATGATCTAAGCGTATCGACTAAAGCATCAAACTCAGCATCTGAAATAGGATCAAGATCGGGCAAAAGAGATGTTAAGCCATGTGTGTACATCTCTTTGTGCGCGCGAATCAAAAGTTCTAACTCTTCAACTTTCATTTTTTAACTCTTCTAACCTTTGATCAAGATAGTTCTTAACTCGAGGTAAAGTAAAATTAAACAGTTCTGTTTCTTTGCTAGGATTTCTCAAAATGTAAGCAGGATGGAATAAAGGTATCGTAGTAATCTTTGAGCCTTCTGGACGAAAAGCTTTACCTACAACCTTAGAAATATTATCACGACATTGTGGTAAAAAAGATCTAAAAGCCTCAGCGCCGCAAGGGAATAAAATCCTCTTCTCAGAGAAAAATGCTAACTCTCGCATTAACCAAAACTTACAAGTTTCGATCTCTTCAGGTGTTGGTGCGCGATTCTTTGGTGTAAAACAACGTATTGTATTAACGATACCGCACTGATCTCGCGTTAGACCAAGAAACTTAATAATCTTATCTAAAAGAACACCCGCTCTACCAATAAAAGGGCGATTCTTCTTGTCTTCATTTTTACCGGGATTACGACCAATGAAAACAACTATGGCATCATCAGGGCCTTCACCTGGCACAGGCATACGAATCTCTTTACGTACAGGGCATTTACGACACTCTCTGATCTTTTGAGCAAGATTTGTTTTCTGAAGGAAAGACATAGAAAGCACGATCAAGAAGAGATAAGATCAGTGACGGTCAAATTACCATTAGACTCAAATTCAAGCTCTGCTATATTTTCGATACCTTGAGTTTTAGCGAAATCAATAAGATCAGGATCATCAATCTTTATTTCTAAGATTTGAGGCAGAGCTGAATCAACTAATTCAACAGCTAACCTTTGTATGCTCTTTTTAAATTGCTCTTCGCCTTTTGAGGACCAAGATCCAGGTACTTTAAATTTTACAGCACAGCACATCGGGAGACGAACATGCGCAGTAACTGGTAAAATTTCATTACTCATCTCACCCTCCTGCCTAATATACAAAAGGAAAAAGTAAAGATTTATTGACAAGCTTCTATAAAAAACTTACTCAGCAAAGTAAAACCGTCTACATTTGTGCTTTTTGTTTTTAGATCTATGTCACATAATTTTTTGAAAAAGGATAACAACTTTTTCATGGTGATCTTGTTCGCTTGTTTTTCAAGTTCTTTAACTACGAAATAAGGTAATTTTAGATGGCTGCTTATTTCACCATGAGTGAAATCATTTTTGAGCATATCAACAATTGTGCAGAGCTTTTTAAAGTGTTTGAACAAATATATCGTTGTACCAATAACTCCATCTTCGGTTACTGCTAAATCAGACATTAAATGAAGGATTGCTTTTAAGTCCTTCTTGGCTAGAAGTTCTGTAAGTTCAAAAATGTCATCTTTATGCCCGATATAAACGATATCTTTCAAATCAGCGATCTTGATCAAAGATCCTTTTTCTTTAATACAAAAGACTTTTCTAAGCTCATTTACTAGAGCGCTTAAATCATTCTTACAAATTGAAATTAGAAATTTAGTAGCGGAATCGTCGATTGAATAGCCTGTACCTTTTACAATCGCGGTTATAAAATTTGGAACACTCTCATCATAGAGTTTTAACTTTTTACTCTCGAATGAGAAAACGTTTGAATTCTCGAGCAAAGGTTTAAAGCTCTTTTCTGATTTTAAGACAAGGAGCACGTCATCAAAAGTTTTCTTGGATATTTGCTTTATTATCTTATCACGATAATCAGCTTTATCAAAGTCATTAATGATGATCAACTGTTGCCGGTTAAAGAAGTCATCTTCATCAAGCGCATCTAATACTTGAACATACGGGGTATTCGGAAAAAATCGAACAAGATCATAATCAGAACAAAGATTTATAATTTGATCAACTAAAGTATCCTTGAAGAAGTCTTCGTCTCCCCAAAGGAAATAAACAGACTTCAAGTTCTTCTTCGCTATCTTCTTTCGTGCATCTAAGAAACCTTTTAGCATACTGCCTTATATTTTGAATTCAGCGCTTTTAATTCTAAAATCAGCTGACTGAAATGTAAAGGAAAATTGATGTTGAACCAACTTCGATTTTTAAAACTCACTAAACGTCTAATAGCCTGTACAAGAAACTCTTGTGTGTACTTTGAAGCTAAATTCTGTAATTCTTCAGCACGGTCAATATTTTTAAGAGTGCCTTCTTTCTTGATAGCTAATAGATCATAAACTAAGAGCTGAAGAAAGTCAACAAAGAGCGCATCAACTCCGGAATCACCTAGTTCAAAAATACGATAGATATGATAATCAGAAAGCTCAACCAATAATTGTAGAGCACGATCTCTAACATCCAATGCTGTGCCTGAAATACAGGAAATCGCTTTTCGCACACTACCAAAAGACAACTTCGAAGCTAACTCAAGATCACCGTAAAAATCTTTGTGCTCTAAAACTTGTTTTACAGCATCTTCTGTTAAAGGTTTAAACTTAATAACAGAACAACGAGATTTAATTGTAGGTAAAACAAGATTTGCATCCTGTGCAATTAAAAAGATAAAAACATAATCAGGAGGTTCTTCTAAAGTTTTGAGAAGAGCATTTGCGGCTCGGCTTGTCATCTTGTCTGTTTCGGCAATTAGAAATGCCTTATACTGCCCGATCTTCGGTCTTCTTGAACATTCTTTCTGCAACAGATGAATCTGCTCGATCTTAAAATATTTCCCATCACGCACAAGATATTTAAAATCGGGATGCGTTCTTTTTTCAAACAAAGAACAAGATTGGCACTGACATTCTTCTGATCCAGTTTCGAGACACAATAAAGAACGAATTAAAGCAGTAGCTACTGTCTTCTTACCTATACCCGTTTGCCCAACAAAGAAGTATGAACGTGACTTCTTCTCAATGAGTGCTTGAGCTAAACTAATACTCTTTGTGTGCCCAATTATACCAAGATCCATCTGCAACGCTCTATCCTTAGATTGTGTCTCTCTAAACAATAATACAAATAAGCAAAATTCTTCGGACCTAAACCTTTAAGAGGTAAATTCCAAAATCTCTCTAGCTCTAAGAGATCTCCAACTTTTAACTCTGAATTCCTAAGGATCTTATAGAGGTTTTCAAACTTGGGAATTCGAATTAGCAAATGAGCAATTTTAGTTGTGCGATCTAGCACCACGGGCAATAAACTCTGAGTATAACGATCGTAAATTTTGAGTGCTTTGCAAACAAAGGCAGATGAGCGATTTAGTATTAAACCTGAATTGGCGTATGAGAACTTTTCATGCAAAATTTCGAAATTAGCGTATTCTTGAATCTTAGAAAAATGCCGCTCAAGTTCTTTCTTGAACGCCCTAGAACGGTAAATAGTCCAAAAAGCTTTGACCTGAGAGGGTTTCACACAAGACCTTTATCTCTTAAGATCTTCAAAGTAATAGCGACCTGCTGCTCACGTTTATTCAATTCAAAACGCACAGCTTCCAACTTCTTATGGAACTCCGCTTGCTCTAAAATCTCTTTAGACAAGCCTGGTAAATGAGAACCCAACAAAAACATCTCTAGCATCAAATCACCGAAACCTTTTTGATCTAAGTTCTCACCTAGGTCTTTTACGGCCTCTAACCATTTTTTAATTGACTGTTGTCTGTCCATGCTCTCTCTTCGGACTCCAATAGTTCTCTGGATATTCTATCTCGCGATTACATTTAGAACACTTATAGAAAGGGCGAAATTGTGGTTTACCCTCAGCAGATCTTAAAGCATTCCCAACAAGTAAGGTAACTCCATCAAGCTCACGATACTCTCGTTGTACATCTCCGCCACAATGCCTACATGTGTAAGTATAGGACTCGAAACAAGAAGGCATTCCTAAGAGCACTTTACCTTTAGATGTAAACCAAATATTTGCTCCTTTTCTCTCACGGCAAAAAGATCTTTCGCAGGCTGTACATACGCAATTATCTGAAAAATGAGGATCAGGATAATTAACTGTGGAGTATCTTGAAATCATCTGGACATCAGTTGAAGTGCAATAGGGGCAATTATTGCGAACAGAAAATTTGACAGGTCTGTCAGCAACTAAAGCAAAGATCGCATCTTCTACAACTTCTGCCTCTGCCGTCTTTTTAACATGTGCTAAAAAACTGTCATCTGGATTATCATATAAAGCCTTACATTCTTCACAAACAAGCCCTGTAAAATAGTGCCCTCGCCAGAAAAACATTGCATCTTTAACAACCAGCTCTTTCTTACATTTTGAGCATGTCTGCATTATTTAGACATTCCCAATTGAGTATCTAAAACCTTTAGTAACTGAATACCAAGAGCATAATCATCTTTGAACAAACTTTGCTCAAAAAGAACACTCTCGATGCCAACTTCAATCTCAGAGACTTTAAGAGTTAACGCATCAATTTGTTCTTCTAACTCACGGCAAGTAGGATCACCTGCAGAACGCTCTAAAAACTCTGCTTGTCTCTTGACTTCATTTGAAAACTTTGGTTTGCTTGAACCGGGAGCCATTTCATTTGCAATTGTCGCTTTTAGACGATCGTGGGCTTGAGTTAGTTCCTTTTGTTTTGCTTTCTTTTGACGTTTCTTAGCATAGAGATCATTTCTCAAATCAAAGAGCTTTTTATTGTTCTCTTTGAGAGTACTTCTCAAAGTACCCAGATCGCTTAAGGTAGTGCTAATATCTTCTTGAGGATTACCGGAGAGTTGCGTGATCATCTGAACCTCCAATGAGCTTAGTTTTGGCTCGGAGGTTCCGTGATCAATTTATGCCTATCTTGTGCGGCTAATCTTCTGGCTTCTTCGCCTAGAATCTCAAAGAGTACTGTACACTCTTTACCGTCATGATTTTCGCATGTTAGACAAGTGAGGATCACGGCCCCCGGGCCTGTATAACCCTTACAAAATAAAAATGCATGTCTGTCTAACATTTTACAGAATTCGCAATACGTCTTAAAATCATTAAGATTTTCAGCAACTTTAGCAGGAACATCAAAGTTTAGGCAAAACCATTCCAGATCTTCTAGATGAGGTTTTTGGTTCTTATTGAGGCAAAGGTAACTACAAAGCTGCCATTTAGGATCAATCATCTTTTGCTGAAGAGTTTAGAAGTTTAAAGTCAAATAGGTAGGAGTTTTCTTCTAAAACCTTTTCCAAAATTTCAGCCTTCTCTTTTTGATTATTAACATGTTGTGCCCAAGTTGTTGTTCCTTCCCTTGAAAACTCTGGACACTCGAGCACAGTGGCTGGATCGATACCTTTAGAACAAGTAAAGGTATCTCCTTCTTCAAGCAGATTGATACAGTCAGGACATGAGAAATTCATATCCCGCTTATACATCTTAAGCCTGCGTGCTGTTTCTTGTTTGAAGATTTTTAACGCAATTGCTTCAGCACCATCAATCTGCTTGCTAAGATTGATCACCGGTTCCTGTAATTTTTGATGGTATCCCTTCTCAAACTCTAAGAGATTCTGCACGTCTGAAGAATTTTTTGAAGTTCTCAAGAGATGCAAACGCAAGTCAGATCGAGCAAGCTTTCTCACATACACGGTGAATTCTACAGTTAGTGCATTCATTTACAGCGCCTTCCCTCCAAATTCTCTCCGAAGCTTTTCAAGTAAAGGGCAAGTACCCGTCGCAAGCATTATCTCAATGGTGTGCGCGAGTGATGAACCTATCCCTTTAATTGAATCAAGTTGCTCCATAAATATGAGGTCATAGGGCAGTAATTTGACAATTAAGGCTGCCCGCTTATATGCTCTTGCTTTATGCACATTCTCATCTTTGCGTGAAAGATAACCAGAAATTTCGTCTAACATTTTAGAGATTGCCTTGTTAGATCCTGGATCTTTCATCTTTCTTGTTAAGAAGCGGAGTCGATTAGGAACTCTTGAAGAAGGCGTACAACCCCTTCCTTTTCTTCCTTCGTGAGACCCCGCTCCTCAATCTCTCGACTAAAAGCAATAACTAAACTAATAACGTCGCGCCTTACTTCGGACGGAACTAACGAGGCGCGACAAACATCGCTTAAACTTACCATAACCATCTTGTCTCTCCTTTGCTTTCCCATCTTCGTTCCTTTTTCTTCTTTTGTGAGTTAGTTAATAGAGAAGAAATATTCTATATTAACTAACTGTGACACAGGTTTGATACAAACCTAGTGCCCGACTGAGCTCCGCCCGCATTACGAACGCCTGGAGCTAAAAGGAGCAATTCATTCTTTTCTAAATCAATTTGAATCGGCTGTAAATCTTGTGAGATATCTAAATCTATATCTAGTGTAATCATTTGCTTGCCAAAAATAATGCTGAGAACATTCTCAGCTATCTTAGCTACTTTAGAGTTAAGATCTAATTTATTTGAAAACTTCGGCAAGGTAGGAACGCTTCCTAACCTAACCTCCTCATTATAATTTACAAGATTCTTATGCTCTTTTCGGCAAAAATCTCTTAAAAGAGCAAGAGCTCTACGTTCTGCCAAACTGAAAAAAGGTTTAGTCAACTGAAAATTCTGCCTCAAAGGCTTTAAGATATATTTGATCTTTGGCTTCACTTTTGAAAAAGGCATTGCAAATAACTGAAAATTTTCATCATCTTCGGGCTTCAAGAAATCCACCAAATACTCGATGTATTCGCAATACGTAGCAGATAACTCCTTTATGCCGGCATTAACTTTAATTTTAAATTTTACAGTATAACTCATGCATTACTACTTTCGTTACGCGTCTCAATATGCTCGGTTATTTTAGTCCAAAACTGTGATGTAACGTCAGGAACTATTCCAAAAAGTTCCCAGGAAGAATTCAGAATTGATTCTAATTTTTCGATGTCTTCAGTCAAAAGATAGAGATCGTCTATCTGATTTCTCAACAATTCGTTTTCATCGACCGTATCATAAAATTCATAATTTTTTTCAAGATCGAACTCATGTGCGAAGGCATCAAGCTTTTCTAGATTGTTGAGTTCGTCATCTCTTTCGAATTTGATACCCAGCGGCATCTTCTGATTCGCTGGAACATTCAGCTGCCACATAATCGAAAAACGAATAAACTTCTGAATAGTTGCAGCATCAGGATTGTCGTCTAATCTCTCATATACGCGCGTTAAATGCCTGTTTTCATTCAAGGTAAAATAGTAAGGTTTATCTATGATCCACTTCACAAAAGTCGCAAAAGAAACTGGCGTATATTCTAGAGAATGCTTTCGAACATCATCTGAATAAGTGCGGTAAATATTCATCAATGAAGTGCCAATGCCCGCAAAGAGTGCTGCCTCTAAAGATTTAGCAATCAAAGGCAAAGAGTCTTCAAACGAGATGACTTCTTTTTCTTCAGACATTGTTTTATTCGTTAACTACTTCAATTAAAACCTGCGGCTCATTTCCTTGATCTTCTAAGGCATAGCCTTTGACATTTCTACGCATTTTTCGGTATGGGTTAGCTACATCATCAAAAGGGCTTGTACGTTTAAAATCTAAAAGCACTCTGCCGGGCTCTAATCGTTCAACTACAGAAGGCAGAGGGATATTTACATTAGACCCACTCTCAAAGCGCAGTACTAAAATACTAAAACCAAGATTCCGATCATAGTCCTGACTCACAGAACTTAATTGTGAGATTGCTCCTTTTTGCCCAGAAGAAGTGGACGAACTTAGTCTAATACGCTTACCTATAAGATCATACAACGGTTGAAGATAACCTTTAGGTGCATACTCTTTTACATCTTTCGAATAATCTTGGAACCCTTCTTTTTTGTGTTTTTGCATTTTCTAATCACCACCTTTATGAGGACAACCAGCACAAAGATCATTATACTCTAATTTACAAAAAGTCATTTTTTGAACAATATTCATCGAAAAGAAGGAACAATAATAACGATCTTTATATTTAACCCGTGCACGAGTAGGCCCACCCTTCCCTTTAGGGCGCCATTTCTCTTTCTTAGCCATCTTTCCTGCTCCTTCAAATTCACATTCGTTTTTATGTTATACACATTTTACAGGAAAGATCTTACAATTTATAACAAAATGTTCTAAAGTTTCTCGAGCTCTTTAGCAATCGCCCGAAGCTCGTTCGCAACAAAAGCTCTCTTGATACTTGCTTTGACCATTCCGTAAACCATTGCATCTTCAGACATTTCAGCTCTTCTCATTTCTTGAAGAACTCGATGTTTTTCCCAAGTCTCGAGTTGACCTATTAAGTCCAAAATCTCATCGCGTGAGACTTCCCGAGCGAGATCTTTGCCAAACTCCTGAACATAGTTAATCATCTTTCGGGCTGCCTGGCTAAGTGTTCTCTTCTCTCTTGGTTCCTCTTCTTCGCCCACTTTCTTCATCTTGCAATCTCCTTTTTAAATCTACACATTGCTGACAAAAAGGCCCTTCTTTGTCAGATACTCCATCATAAAGATAAAAACCAACACCCGGAGGTATTACCTTGCCACAATCCGAACAAATAGTTTCGGGCATTAGACCCATAACTCGAGGAGGAGAAGATCACCATTAGCAAAAACTGCACCTGAATCTTTAACCATTACCACCCAACTTTGTCCATTAAACTGTTGAACTTTAAAATTGACCGCTGCAGTCATCGGTTTAAAGTCGCCGAAAAAAGTCAAAACATTAGCAGCACCAACCGTAGGAGATGTTGGGTCATTGCTATAAGCTAATACCGGAATCTGCCCACCAGCTGCAAGAGTTGCTACATCTGTATTTGTAATCCAATACGGGATAGTAGCGATTCTGCGCTCTGCTGGATCTTGAGCACTCTTTGCATTAGTATTTCCCAAAACCAAACGACCACCAGAACCTTCAGACATATTGAAAGCCCCGCTAGCATCTGTAGCTTTAGAAACTAACTGTAAAACGTCACCATCTCCTTCGCGAGCATTGACTGTAGCACTTGCGTCACCATTAATTGCGTCACGTGCATTATCCCGAGATGCTGCAGCATCTCCTCCAAGCGTGATAGCAACATCATAAGCAGGACCGCCTGACGGGTCAAACATATAAACTCGCCCATCTACAGTAAAATAATCATCAACCTGAGGATTTTGATCAAATCGTACATAGTTAACACCAGAACCGCCTAGGTCTACAACAGCATTAACTCCAAGCTGTTCCCAAGCGCCCGCGACTAATCCAGTTGAAATATATGAACGATCATTCACGACATCTAAATAAACTTGACCAATAAATTCTGGAATCACAAGTGTAGGTGCTCCAGAGCCTTGCAAACTTGCCTGACGCTTATGAGCCATCTCGCCTCTCCTAAGCTAACTGCACAGATTTAATAAAAGAACCACTATAATAAACAAGCCAAATAGACCCATCTTGCCCAACACAGAAACCTTTGTCTTTTGGCATCCATTGAGCATTTAAGATATCAGTAATATCGGGTACATTACCTGCAAGATAGGTAATAGGTTCACGCCAATGAGTCGCTTCCGGGAAATATTCAGAAGTCAAATATTGTGCAAGTTCGTTAAAGCTGATCTCATTCGTCCCCTCAGCAGAAAATAAAATTGACCAATATTCTTCAAGATCATATCCTGCTGGGATATTTAAATGGTAGTTATAACCACTTTGACTTACATCAATAGCCATCTTTACCTCAGACTAAGCGAGTTCGACAGACTTAATGTTCGTTCCGTCATATTTAATAAACCAAATTGACCCATCCGTGCCGATACCCACACCTCGATCATTGCGAACCCAACCAGCTCTCTGAACATCAAAGAGCACAGGCTCGGCACCAGTCAACATTATGTCACTTTTCCAATAAGAAGGGGCTGCCATTTTATAGACTCCTACGTAAATTGAATTTCGACCATTGCTATAATATACTCGAAATCTGAATCACCTGTACCTGAAATGCGATTTAGAAAAAGCCCATAATCGCTACTATTCGAAAGAGAAACATCATAGGAATCATCGATTTCGTAAAGGTCTCCACTTTTCAGATCTAATGTTGCAAGAGGAAGATTAGTACCTGAAGGATCTCGAGTGAAGCGAAGTTGATAATCACGCGACCCGTCAGCTTTATTTACGCGAAGACACATCTTAGTTAACTTGCAATCATTGATCGGAATAAAACCCATTCGCGAAGTACCCACACTTGAATACTCAAGATCAATTTCACCGCTGCAACGACTAGCTACACCAAACTGTAACCATGTTTTATTTTTGGTTAGCAATTTATCCCAATCACCCTGCGACTTACTGCGAGAAATATAACATTCATTATTAAGTTCATCTCGATAGATCTGCCCTTCGAATTCAGGTGTAAGCGTTGTCGGGGCGCCATCGCCATATAAACTAGCTACTGCTCGATGGGGCATCTTCTTTCTCCTCAACTTGCGGAGTCAAAGTTACTTTCTTAAAATTTTCAGATTTATCAATTATTTCATACAAATCTTCAGGAGATGTAGTGTTTTTGTCTAGTTCGGAGAATTTATCTTTGTCTATACCAACTGTTTGTAGATAGATCAGAACAAGTTCAGAACAAATGATTCCACCCTTAATTGGGTTATTGACCTTCTTTCTAAAAATCTTCTTAACTAACCAGACAAGAATAAAGCCTAAGAGCTGAAAATAGCCATAGCTCTTACCATTAAGCTCTTTTACTTTTTGAAGGCCTTTGATAATGTCTTCTTCAGGGGCTAGAGGCAGCCAAAGCTCAAAGTTATAATCAGTTGTCTGATACTTACCAAACGAATCAATTGTAACTCCTAGCTCTTCAGCTTCGATTACATAAGATCCAAGATCTAGATCAGTTATAAAACAAGCAAAAGTATGGCTCCATTTGCTGTGCTGTGTAAAGAACTGGATTGCTTTAGCTAAAAGTCTAAAGAACCAATTGCCCCCTTTATAGATAGAAAATCCTACGACACCTTTAAGGTTTTGCGTTTCCATGATTTGTAACCTCTATTAGTATTTAAGAATAATTCGAAATGTCACATCGGTATCAGTACTCTGAGTGTTATAATAACGTACGCGGAGAGTTGTGCTAGCTGGAATAAATACCGAACCACTAGTCTGACCTCCAAGATTAAGTACCTCACCTGGAGTCATACTTATGCTCTCACAATATTTAATAGTTCTAAGAACATAGTCATCTGTTGTTTTTGCTTCTTCAAGATCTGAAGTAAGAGTTACTTTACCTGTAGTATAGTCGATAGAACCTATCTCATGAAGGTCATCGGTAGCTGCACCAATACGTACAAAAAACCCAGGTTTCAGATTCTGTAAAGCAGACGCATTAAAATAAATATCAGGTTGCCCCGAAGAGGCATCTGCGGCCACCTGCCCAACAATAAGATCAGGGGCAACATAAAACTCCATTTCATCGCCGTCAGCACCGTCGGGTGGAGCAATTCCTTCACCCATAAGAACGTCAACATCATACGGGAATGAAAAATCAAAGTTTGTCCATGCACCTTCACCTTCAGTCTTACCGTCAGCTACAAACTCATACCCTTTTAACTTAGTGTTTGCGGTATCTGGGTTAAGCCCAGAAGTGTCGATCTCTTTAACTGGTTGAATTGGCAACGCAGGAGTCAAAGGAGCACCGGTGTGCGCCGCAACTATAGCATCAAGAGTAGTCTCATCCTCACTGCTAAGAGAGGCATTGAAGTAAATATCACAGGCGTCCCCAACTGTATCAATATTCTTAAGTGCTGTGACAATAGATGATGTTTGAATCTGGTAAGTAAGGGCACCAAGATCGGGTCGAGTGTAGGGTGCCACAAGACCTGTAAAGTCTGTCGAGATCGAATAGGTATATTTAGTAACTGCCATGTCTAAGTTCCTTCAGGAAGTTCTTCAAGCCAAATCCGTGCACGGCGAACACCTACTTGCTGTCCTGCCGTCTGTGAACAAAACTGTAAACCAAAAGTAACATCCTCCGAGTAGGATGCTTCAAAGATCGCTGTGCCTGAAAACGGTCGCCACATATAAATATTCCAATTACATGCTGCAACAACATCATCATCGTGCTCTATACCTGATGCCACTATCTGAGCTTTTGCATTAGCAGTGCCGTACTTCTTAACCTCGCAATACCAATAGACCTTTATCTTTTCACCAAGCAGCATATCTGGTCTTAACGCGTTTACTCTTTCAAACCACGTTGAACTTGTTGTCTGATACTCTTCTTCAGCTTCTCCGGAATAGACACCTTTATTTATTTGCTGTTCAAGAGCAATATCTTTAATATCGGCCGATGAGCATATAGGGCAAATTGTTGGTTCGCCTGCAGAATCTGCACACCAAGCAGTATAACGCGTTTCAGTACAATTGTTGCAATATAATGAATATTTAGTTTTTTGTTCAAAATTCGCCATCTTTTTACCTTAAATCTAAGCTTAAGCAGTTGGATAAAAATAAGCTGCAAAAACAGTAGCTGTTGATGATTGACCTTCATAATAAGCTCTAAGGGCAATGGTTGCGGTCGTTGCAGGTAGATTAGTTAAAGTTGATGTGCTATAGAGTGTAGGAGTGATCGCAGCAATGCCTGAGATTGTTCCCATTAATAAACCATTAGTAATGTCATAAATATCAACAGCAACTGTTCTTGAAGCATTAGAAGTATCTGCAAGCACCGTAAAAGTATCAGGAGTCCAAAAATCAGTTCCAACAAAAACGCCATATCTTAAAATAGTAGGTGTACCAGTACCTGCAGTTGATCCAGGCCCATTATTATCACCTAAACTCCATTGTACTGAAGGTACTGCGCCATCTATTATACCATCTAATTTTGTTTTATCTGTAGTGGACATAAATCCAGTTACAGATTGTGTAGCTACAGCGTGAAGTGTACCACCACCGCGAATACCGTGCTGAGAGTCAGTAATTTCTCCTTCAACCTGGGTCATTTGCACTGCAGTATCATGTCCTGACTGTAACCATATCTTATTCAAATAGCGTTGACCATCAGTGGTACCAAGATCTGTACTGCCATCATTTACAACAACTGATCCATCAGCAACAAGAGGTCTAAGTTCAGTTGATTGCCCAAGCATCTTAATAAGAGCTGGAATGTTACTAAAATCTGAGCCTGTAGGCGAGGCATCTATAATTACACCAACATCTGCAAGCATAAAAGCTGAAGTAGAAGATTTTAAAATCAAATTCATTAGAATTGTACCTCGATCATTCCGAGAATGTTCGCAAATGTTGAAGCTCCAACACCAGCAGTGCGCACTACAAATGCTTGCATTAAATCACCTACAGCCACTGCTATATTAAGATCTGATCTACTAGCTCCAAGAGTACTAAGAGGCAATGAGACAGTTGCAACTGAACCCCCATTCTGATGAATTTGAAGGTCAAATGTTCTTGAAGCGTCTACAACGTCAACTTGAATAGAAGCTCCTGTAAGAGTTCCAACTCTATTTATACGAATGCCTACTGTCGTATCTCCAGGACCTAAAAGTTGTAAAGTTCCATGCCCTGGAACTTGAGTGCTGCGTCCATAAATATAATCGTGCATCCTTGCAGCATTAGTTGCAACACCTGCTAACTTACTTTCTTCAGCAGAAGTCATAAAGCCAGCGACAACAGCTGTAGCGTCAGCATGAAGAGCCCCACCACTACGACTACCGTGTTGCGTATCATCTACTTCTGCGGATGAATCAAGATAAGCAATACCCCCAGCCTGCCCCTGTGCTCCATAATTAGCAGATTCAGCTGCTGATAAAGCTACACCATTTCGTTGAATATAATGGGAAGCATCAAATTCTGAATTTAAGCCTTGCTGAATAGCATTAACAATTTCTGTATCTGATAAAAGAGCCGTTACATCAAGAACATCGGTGGCAGGAACTACAAGTCCACCAAATCGTGTTAATATCCAATCAGTTCCACTATCATTTACAAAAACAACACTTCGTGCCATGATTCACCTTATTAGGTTGCTCTTCTTCTAAAGTACACTCGGACTTGAGGATCTGTGGCATTACTTCCAGAATTCCAATAAATTCCAAAAATTCCACCAGAAGCAAAATTGTCATTAAGAGTCATCGAAGAACCAGAAGCAGCAGCACCAGTAGCTACCGTAGAGATTACTGCACCATTTCTTCGAACTTCCCAATTGCCTGTAACACCAGCACCCATTACCCAAGTAAAGCCTACTATTGTGACGTCCCATGGGATATAGACGCCTAACGTAGCACTATAAGCCATTCCATCAAATCGCCGTATATAAGTACCACCCTGTGCCGTACCATTTCTGCCACCACCTTCAGTTTCTAACTCGCCTAACCATTTACCTCTACCGCTATCATATCTAAATAAATGATCTAAGTCAGTACGATAGAAGAAATCGCCGTCTGAAGGAGTCCCTGGAAATGCTGTACCTTTACTAAAAGATCCAGTCGAACCGGTGGCTCCAGTGTCGCCTTCTGCTCCAGTCGAACCGGTGGCCCCGGTGGCTCCTTGATCACCTGTTTGGCCGGTGGTTCCTGTTGCTCCTTGATCGCCTGTTTGTCCAGTTGCACCGGTGGTCCCGGTTGCTCCTTGATCGCCTGTTTGTCCAGTTGCACCGGTGGTCCCAGTAGCTCCCTGATCACCTGTTTGACCGGTTGCACCGGTGGTCCCAGTAGCTCCCTGATCACCTGTTTGGCCGGTGGTTCCTGTTGAGCCGGTTGCCCCAGTTGATCCAGATCCAGTGACTCCTGTTGCCCCGGTTATAGGCTGACCTGTTTGACCGGTGACCCCTGTTTGGCCGGTGGTCCCTGTATCGCCTTCCGCTCCTGTCTGACCAGTTGCTCCTGTTGCACCAGTAGGACTGCCTGCAGCTCCTGTTTGCCCAGTTGCTCCAGATGACCCTGTTGAGCCTGTCTGACCAGTTGCTCCAGTTGGTCCTGTTGGTGTTGGTCCTGTTGATCCAGTTGATCCAGTCGACCCTGTTGATCCAGTATCGCCTTCAACACCAGTTTGCCCAGTTGCTCCTGTATCACCTTCAGCACCAGTTTGCCCTGTTGATCCTGTATCACCTTCAGCGCCAGTTTGACCTGTTGCTCCAGTTCCACCACCTGATGCCCCAGTTGCTCCGGTTGAACCAGATCCAGTAGAACCAGTTGCCCCGGTTACAGATTGGCCTGTTTGTCCGGTGGTTCCAGTAGCTCCGGTTGATCCAGATCCAGTGGTTCCAGTTGCCCCGGTTACAGATTGACCTGTTTGGCCGGTAGCTCCTATTAAGCCGGTAGCTCCAGTAGCTCCAGTTGATCCAGATCCGGTGGTTCCTGTTGATCCGGTAGCTCCGGTTACAGATTGGCCTGTTTGTCCAGTTGATCCGGTAGCTCCGGTAGCTCCAGATCCAGTGGCTCCGGTGGTTCCGGTGGTTCCGGTGGTTCCGGTTGATCCGGTTATAGATTGGCCTGTTTGTCCAGTAGCTCCTGTTGCTCCGGTTGATCCAGATCCAGCGGCTCCTGTTGCTCCGGTTATAGATTGACCTGTTTGTCCAGTGGCCCCAGTTGCTGCTGTTGATCCTGTAGCTCCGGTTGATCCAGATCCAGTAGCTCCAGTTGCCCCGGTTACAGATTGGCCTGTTTGACCGGTAGCTCCTGTTGATCCGGTTATAGATTGGCCTGTTTGTCCAGTAGCTCCTGTTGATCCAGATCCAGTGGACCCTGTTGCTCCGGTTATAGATTGACCTGTTTGCCCAGTTGCCCCGGTTGACCCAGATCCAGTGGTTCCAGTTGCTCCGGTTGCTGCTGTTTGTCCAGTAGCTCCGGTTGATCCAGATCCAGTGGTTCCAGTTGCCCCGGTTACAGATTGGCCTGTTTGTCCAGTTGATCCGGTAGCTCCGGTTGATCCAGATCCAGTAGCTCCAGTTGCCCCGGTTACAGATTGGCCTGTTTGTCCAGTTGCTCCGGTTGTTGCTGTTGATCCGGCGGCTCCAGTTGCTCCGGTTGCTGCTGTTGATCCGGTGGCCCCTGTTGCTCCAGATCCGGTGGCCCCTGTTGATCCTGTTATAGATTGGCCTGTTTGACCAGTAGCGCCTGTTGATCCAGTAGCTCCAGTTGCTCCGGTTACAGATTGGCCTGTTTGCCCAGTTGATCCGGTAGCTCCGGTTGATCCAGATCCAGTAGCTCCAGTTACCCCGGTTACAGATTGGCCTGTTTGTCCAGTTGATCCGGTAGCTCCGGTTGCTCCAGATCCAGTGGCTCCGGTGGCTCCGGTTATAGATTGGCCTGTTTGTCCAGTTGCTCCAGTTGCTGCTGTTTGTCCAGTAGCTCCGGTTGATCCAGATCCAGTAGATCCTGTTGCTCCGGTTGCTCCAGATATAGATTGGCCTGTTTGACCGGTAGCTCCTGTTAATCCAGTTGCCCCAGTTGTTGCTGTTGATCCAGTAGCTCCGGTTGATCCAGATCCGGTGGCTCCAGTAGCTCCGGTTACAGATTGGCCTGTTTGTCCAGTTGATCCGGTAGCTCCGGTAGCTCCAGTAGCTCCAGTTGATCCAGATCCAGTGGTTCCTGTTGCACCGGTTATAGATTGGCCTGTTTGCCCAGTTGCCCCGGTTGTTGCTGTTGAGCCAGTAGCTCCAGTTACCCCGGTTACACCGGTTACAGATTGGCCTGTTTGTCCAGTTGTGCCAGTAGCCCCGGTTGATCCAGATCCGGTGGCTCCTGTTGATCCTGTTATAGATTGGCCTGTTTGACCGGTGGTTCCTGTTGATCCTGTGGTTCCGGTTGATCCAGATCCGGTGGTTCCGGTTGCTCCGGTTATAGATTGGCCTGTTTGTCCAGTTGCCCCGGTTGTTGCTGTTGATCCAGTAGCTCCGGTTGATCCAGATCCAGTAGCTCCGGTTGCTCCGGTGATAGATTGGCCTGTTTGTCCAGTTGACCCGGTTATAGATTGGCCGGTTTGTCCAGTTGACCCGGTTGATCCTGTAGTTCCGGTTGATCCAAATCCAGTAACTCCTGTTGATCCTGTTATAGATTGGCCTGTTTGCCCAGTTGCCCCGGTTGGTCCTGTTGATCCAGTAGCTCCAGTTACCCCGGTTACAGATTGGCCTGTTTGTCCGGTGGTTCCTGTGGCTCCGGTTGCTCCAGATCCGGTGGTTCCCGTGGCTCCGGTTATAGATTGACCTGTTTGCCCAGTTGCCCCGGTTGCTGCTGTTGATCCTGTAGCTCCGGTTGATCCAGATCCAGTAGCTCCAGTTGCCCCGGTTACAGATTGGCCTGTTTGTCCAGTTGTGCCAGTATTACCCTGAACTCCTTGAGATCCAGTCTGCCCTGTCGCGCCAGATGCACCAGACACACCAGTTATACCTTGCGCGCCTTGAATTCCTTGAGTGCCAGTTACTCCTGTTACGCCCTGTATACCTTGACTTCCTGTTTGTCCAGTTGCTCCAGTTGAACCTGTTACTGATTGACCAGTTGCTCCAGTTGATCCTGTAGCGCCTGTTGGCCCAGACTGCCCAGTTGCTCCGGAAGCTCCAGAACCAGTTGCTCCAGTTGAACCGGTTACTGACTGACCTGTTTGTCCAGTTGCTCCAGTTATAGATTGACCTGTTTGCCCAGTTGCCCCCGTTGATCCAGACCCGGTGGTTCCTGTTGCTCCGGTTACAGATTGGCCTGTTTGCCCAGTTGCTCCGGTGGTTCCGGTAGTTCCGGAGGTTCCTGTTGTACCGGTTATAGATTGGCCTGTTTGTCCAGTGGCCCCAGTTGACCCAGTAGCGCCAGTTGATCCAGATCCAGTAGCTCCAGTTACCCCGGTTACAGATTGGCCTGTTTGTCCGGTGGTTCCTGTTGATCCTGTTGATCCAGATCCAGTAGCTCCGGTTGCTCCGGTGATAGATTGACCTGTTTGTCCAGTAGCTCCAGTGTCTCCAGACCCAGTTGCTCCGGTGGTTCCAGTTGCTCCGGTTACAGATTGGCCTGTTTGTCCGGTGGTTCCTGTTGACCCAGATCCGGTAGCTCCCGTTGCTCCGGAAGTGCCAGTAGCTCCAGTACTTCCTTGATCTCCAGTTGTTCCTGTCTCTCCTGTTGCCCCAGCTATCCCAGTTTGACCCGTTGAACCCGTTGAACCTGTATCGCCTTCATCTCCTGTTTGCCCCGTTGCCCCAGTTGCGCCTTCATCGCCTGTCTGTCCTGTCGCTCCAGTTGTTCCCGTTACTGACTGGCCTGTAGCGCCGGTCACTGACTGGCCTGTAGCGCCGGTTGATCCAGAAGTACCAGTTGCTCCAGTAGCTCCAGTGGGGCCCACAGGACCACCAGAAGGTCCAGTTGCTCCTGAAGTGCCTGTAGCTCCTGTTGAACCAGGAGTGCCCCCAGTTAAAACCTTCCAAGAACTCGTACCAGCATCCCAAGTGTAAGCAACATCTATAGAAGTAACTATACGCACATCGCCATTAGTATTGCCGGTTAAAGGAAGATCTCCAAGATTATCAACTGGGGCTTTCCAAGTTGGAAAACCACTAGATGCTAATAGATCGCTCATTCGTTATGATGCTCCGAAGTAGCCCAATCCACAAAACCTGTAGATTAAGCATAGAGTCGGATTGCGAGTTTTAATAAAGTTCAACATTAATTGCTTTTCTAATCAAATCGCTCAACAAATCGTTTTTCTCCGTGGGGTCTACAACAAGATCATCAAAATCTTTTAATTCAGCGCGAAGTTGATTGAGCGCAATATCAACTTGATCTTTTGCTTTCTTAGCTGAAACTCCTAAACGTTGTAGCGCCCTAATCGCAGTATCCTTTAACCATTTAATTGCGCTTTCGGGAACTTGAATACCTTTTACTTTCCATTCGCGGATCATCTTTAGAATCTTAATATAAATACCTCTAATTAAGGGGCTCTTCTCTTTTGAGTACTCTGCAGTTAGTTGCTGCTCAAGTTTACCTAAAATTTTAGATTGGTCGTATTTCTTCCTTTCTAACTCTTTAATGCTACCAATTAACCAATCTTTTATTTTTGGTATGATCGTCTCAAACTCTTGTTGTGATTTCTGAATGATATCGGCAATTAAATCTCCAATATCAAATGAAATATCGTTGACTTCTTGGGCAAGACGATATAGTTTTAAACTCGTTGACTTTTTAGTATGGCGGTCAAGAATTCTTTTGATTCGTACGTCCATTTTGTCTCCAGAAAATAATTATGATTCAATAACTATTAAAAGATTATTGATAGATTCTGGGCTGGAGAGCAGGAGGGAGATTAAGGCAAGAAGATTTTTTCAAAGACTGAATAGTCGCGCACAATCTCGGGATTCATAAGATCAGTCCATTTTAATTGGCGCTTAACAAGATGATATAAAATTGCCTCGATCTTAAAAGCATCAGACATGTACACTTTATCAAGATCTTTTCTCGGGAAATGCGGATAGGTTAAACCACGATCATAAGTTAAGACTTTCTTATCTAAGAGAGCAGCTTCAACTAAAACAGTAGAGTTAATTGCATGAACTTCGGCAGCTTGCATAATGCTTTCATAAAGCGGAGCTTCATCAAGATCATATTCATCTCGGCACTCTAAATGCACATCTTTGAAATGCGGGTGAGGTCTGACTTTTATGGGTAGCTTAGAATATGTACGGATATGATCTAAAGCCTCAGAAACAAATTCTGACATACTATTAAAACGAGAATGAACGATGTTCGAATCTTTCTCATCTTGTAGTGCAATTAGAATATGCTCTTCAACAGGTTCAGGTTTGCCCTCTCGAAATTTCGCTTTAAAGAAATCTAATTCTTCTCTTTGTTCTTCAGTTAGGGGTTCTAAATCTATTTGGGTAAGAGAAATCTTTGCGTTAACACCTTCTAAATCAAAATGTAAATGCCCTTTCTGTGGGAACCAACCAAGCTCACCATAAACTATCTGAGCATCTACCTTCAATGCTTCTCGAATTACCTTTTGATCACCATCACAATTACCATTCCATATAAAGACGAAATCTGGTTGCCAGTACTGCATAACATTTTGAAGAATATCTTCATTTGCAACCATTGTATTTATACTGCGATTTTTCAGCACAGGATGGCACAATGTTAAACAGTTAATCCCAAAAGATTCAAAGGTACTAGAAAGTTTTTGAAACAAATCTAGAACATAATCCCAACGGTGCGGACGATCTGTGTTTTCAACCCCTGCAGTAAATAAGACTTTCTTTTGAATAACCGGAGTTTTGGTTGCAACAGCAATATAAGTATCTGGTTTCTTCGAAGGGCTTTCAACAAATTCTTCAATAGTGTCTTCAACTTCATGCTGTGCAAAAAATTGAACACTTTCTACTGATGCAACAGAATTAGCTAATGCTCTAAACTCTTCTAAAGAGTAATGCTTAAAATGATAAGGATTTACAGCAACAGGATACATGTCTGAAGGAGTTGAGTAGATAAATTTGCCTCCAGGCTTCAGCATAGCCCAAAGGTTAGAAAAGAGTTGCAAATCCTCTTTAATATGCTCAATAGCCTCAAAAGAAACGATCAAATCATAAGAACCACCCTTAAAATTTGAGAGGTCTTCTTTGACCGGTAGAAAGTTTTCTCGCTTAATTTTGCGTGCGCGGGCAATTGCTGTTTCAGATAAATCGACTCCGATAACTCTACATCTCTTCTCATCAATCATCATCTGAGAACCATAACCAATACCGCAGCCGGCGTCAAGAATAACATCACCATGGTTAATATGCTTTAAAGCAAGCTCATATCTACGTAAATGAGAGCGCTTAACTTGCTCAATTGTTCCTGTTTGCCTTTCTATTGGGACATTCCTAACACGCACAACTTTAGCAGGATTTCCTGAAATAATCACACCATCAGGCATATCTTCTTTTACGACACTGTGCGGCTCAACAATGCACCCATCACCAATGATTACCCCGGGTCGAACAGTCACCCCTTGTTCCAAAAGAACATTTTCTCCGATCACAACTCTACTTTTACTCAAAGCCGCTTTTCTAAAAGGAGTTGAAGTATCAGGATGACGTGAACTAAAGATATTACAATGTGCGCTGATTACACTGCCCCGGCCTATAAAAATACCCCCATTGCCTTGAAGAACGCATTGAGGCCCGATAACTACATCATCTTCAAACTCAATTGTGCCTCCGAGCACTTCAATATAAGTACCATGCCTAATTTCGCAACTCTTACCATATAGAATCGTTCCCTGGTTATCAAAAGTTTCAATTTTAACTGCTTGATCTATCTTGGGCATGTTTTGCTCCGAAGTCTCACTAGATTTTAACAAAACACTTTTCGGTTTCAGATTAGTGACATGCTTATTGCGCCATTTTCTTTGAAAGTAATCAGCGGCTTGACTAACGAGAGCTGCTTGCGTTTCTTTAAAAGTGCTATGGCGCCGATGTTTGATAGTAGAAGTGTGACAAACCTTTAAATAAAAATTATTAAGCCTTGCACGATAACAATAGTCATTATCTTCATAACCATACCAGACAAATGCTTCATCAAGAAGACCCACTTGTATGATCACCTCTTTTGGAATGTATGCGCAGACAAAACATAAAAAATCCTCTTCAGATTTCCACCACAGCTCTTCTTGCTTTGAGACTGCATTCTGATTTATGTTTCCAATATCTGTTACAAGAGGTGAAGTGATACCTAAAGGACCGTCATAAGACACTTGCTGAAGATCATCTAACCAATAATCTGACACTTCAGTATCATCATTTAAAATAACAATATCTGAACTTCTTGTAATTCCTTGATTAATATTACGTGCAAAAATAAATGGTTGCTTTCCTTTTTTAATTTCAACACAGACTGGAAACTCTCCGAAGTCTTCTTGCCCATCAGCAATTAAAGTAATCATATAAGGTACATCTGTTTTTGCAGACATAATTGAATCAATACACTTTCGAGCAAAGGTTGGAGTAGCTGAAGGGATAATGATATTAACAGGTTTATCTGAAATTTCTTCTGGCATAATTGGGTTAATCGTTGGCTGACTAGCATGCCACCTTTTATTTCTATTCATATCTGGGTCTTCTGGAATATATTTTAGAGCATTCTCGGCAGCTTGCAATCCTCTATGGTGATCTTTGAGTTTATCATAACCAATTGATAAACGATACCAAGGTAACCATGTATAGGCTTTAGGTTCAAGAAACAGCATACTCTGAGGCACTTTGTTTTCATATTTCGTCGCTACCTCATAGTAGCCACAAGCCTTCTTCCAACTTGTACCATTGACGACATCACCTAAATCAGTCCATGGTTCTACACGAGAAGGATCTGCGATAGCTGCACGAATAAAAGCGAATTCAGCAGAACCGACATCTTTTAAAGCTTTGTAGGCTCGCCCAAGATACAACAAAGCTTGCGCTCTTTCTGCTTGCCAAACTGCAATACTCAAATAAGCATTAAAAGCATCTATTGCTTCAAGATAGCGCCCAATTTCAAAATAAATTGTGCCAAGATAAAATCTAGGTCTTGGATTATTAGGTTGTTCTTTAATGTCATATTTCAAATTTGCAATATAAGTTCTATGCTTTAAATTCATCTGTTCTTTTGTATGAGTTTTCGTATGCTTCCCATGAAGCAAAATGAGCTCATCACCCACTACACGCTTTTCATAGGCAATAATTTCATGTATACGATTCTCCCAAGCATACTTCTTTTTAAATAGGCGTACTAAAAAATGCTTGTTACCTGGATTCTCATCGTTCTTATCATAACCTGACCAAATTGGAATGAGTACAGTAGGAGATTCTGCAATGTATTTTTCTACTAGAGCTCTAAAATTCTCTCGAGATCTCGGATGTAAATATTCATCTGCATCTACTGAAAAAATTACGTCGGCGTTTACGTCCCTTTGTGCAAAGTTTCTTGCTCGGGCATAATTTAGAGGTGCCCGAGCAACCTTTCTTTTCTTAGCATGTTTTTTAGCTTCTTGCTTTGTATCATACACACTCTCGATAGTTTCTTTGTCTGACCAGACTGCCCATTGTTCTTTATAATTTTTAACTTTTGCCTTGTGCTGCTTGGCAATAAGAACTGTTTTATCCTTAGAGCCAGTATCAGCAATATGGATTTCATCAACCAACCCTTTGAAGCTCTGCAAGCAACGGCCGAGCACTTTTTCTTCATCTTTAACAATCAAACATAGTGCTATCTTCATTTAAACAAACACACCAAAAACAGAAATTTTCCAAAGTTTAGCAAGGTCATTTGTAAAATTTACAAAAATATCGAAAGGATTTAAATTATGAGTGAACGTGAACCTTATGTATTCTACTGCGAAGGCGGCTGCCAAAAATATGTTCTAGTCAATATGAATCTAGCATTAGAAGGTGAGCATGTAATGGTCTGCCCTGCTTGCGGCCATCACCATTACCGCAGAGTTGAAAATGGGCAAATCACTGATATCAGGCATAATGCTGGACTTAACCGAGCAGATACAATTGAACCCATGCCTTCAGCAGTCTTTGCTTCAAGAGAGCAAGCATACGAGGCAATGGGTCTTGGCAAAAAGAAGAGGAACTCATTTCTGCAAAGTCTATGGCGCCGAAAAGCACAGGAGGAAGGATGGAAACGCTAACAAAAGAACCTAAGATTAAAAAGAGCACTTTAAGGATTCTTTGCTCTGCAGGTGACCGCCGACTTGTATGGAGAAAAGAATCTCTTGCAGAGATAAAAGAAGCAAGAAGAGCTTTTAATAAAGCTTTATCAAAGAAAGGCACTTCAGCTTTTCGTGTAGACAAAAAGGGCGAAAAAGCTGAACGTATCACTGAATTCGATCCTCTGGCAGAAGAAATAATTGTTATGCCAATGATCACAGGAGGTTAAATGGTAACTCTAACTAGACCTGCTGTCGAGACAAATATCATATTTGATAACCAAACAAATTCAACACTCGAAGATAATCTAACTCAATATATTTATGCACCCGACACAGAAGTTACTCATCTTCAAATAGCTTCATCAGCAGCAAACTGGTACTATCAAAATACTAACCAGACAACTGCTCAAAATTTGATCATTCATAGTGCAGATTCGTACTTACAAGTCAATCTTGAAGATTCAACTGCGACTTCTAAAGCTTTATATACAGACAATGAATTCTATGCAGGCACGGGCACAGCCGCGACTAATTATTACAACGTTGGAATTGATTATGGGTCAGCCGCTTCAACATCTAATGCGATCATCATAGAAATTGATTCTACAGGTAATGTTAACTTCAAACCTACGAAAACAGAAAGAGAACTCAAAAGGGAAAGAATTAGAAATAACCTCATACCTCAAATACTAACTAAACGGTTTGGCGCTGGGCGTGCAAGCAAGAAATCAGAAGCAAGAGCAAGAGAAGCTTTAAGAGAACTTATTGGAGAAGTGCAGTTCAAACGTTATCTCAAGAACGGCTTTATCACAGTTAACGGTGATAGTGGTAGAGTCTATCAAATCTTTCCAGGCCATGGCATGACCAAAGTCTGGCACAAAGGTACTTTAATTGAGAAGCTTTGTGTTGTATATTGCGATTCGAGCTTACCTCCAACAGATTCAATTATCATGAGAATGCTCTGGATTCTTGACAGTGAAGAAGAGTTCAGAAAACAAGCAAACGTATTTCCGGTATATCAGCCACTGCAAAGAAACGCAGCATAAGGAGGAATCATGGGTCAGGTCAAATCATCTATTCCAGAAACTCAAAGTTCAATCGATGATGTAATCGATGATGTCGCAAGCAAACTCGCCCAAAAGAATCTAGATCTTGAAGATGAAAAAGGGAATGAAAAACGCAACGCTCAAAGCGTTGCTAAATTACAAACTGCACTCAATCATCTAAAGTCAGCAAAAGCTGAACTAGAAGAATATAAAAAGATCTAATCTTTAAAAAGTCTCTTCCAAATATATGCTAGAAATTCTATAGACATAGGGCAATTTATTGAAACATATGTTTTAGATGCTCGATAGAAAAGCTGAGCAGTTTCACACACTTCTTTTAGATCACAATGTTTTCGACAGACAGGCAATTCTCGACGTTTAGGCTTTTCTGCCAATTTGCGGCCTGCTTAGATCATTAACTAATTTTCTTAAACCTAAAAGATCATTCTGGTGGCCGCCAAGTTTAATTTTAACAGTAGATCCTCGAGGTACGTCTTTATCAGCATGGGGAATTTGCTTTACTACATTACCCATACCTGGTAGTGTAGCATGGGTAAGTTCGCCGACGGACAACCCAAGCTCTTCAATTCGTTTTTTAGCTTTGTCGAAAGATAACCCAAGAACATAAGGAACCGTGCTAAACTCTGTAGTTACATAACGCTCAAGACCCCGCTCTTTCAGTTTCTTTATAAGAGCCCCAACAGAAACCCAATTAAGATATTCTTCATCTTCAAAGTACAGCACTTTATTCTTACTGTACCAACTTTTGAGGTATTTAGATAAGGCACCTTCGGGTGAACTTGCACGAAAAGTGGCAGGTTCGTAATCAGGGACATGCACTAGATAAGTTTGTTCTTGTGCCTGCTTTGCTCTAAGGCGCGGGCGTCCTAAAATCTCAGGAGTTCTTAATGTAGGTTTTTTTGTAAAAGGTTTTGGCGGTTTATCTGGAAGATATTTCTTCTTTCTATATCGCTCGACAATATTTCGAACAGGGCTTTCAATATATGAAGGACTTGGAGGAGCTTGTGAAGTCTTTTGTTCAAGTAGACTAACTGTCCAAATATTACCATTGGTCAAATTGACTTTGATCGGATACGAATCGTCGGGCCCAACTATTAGACCATTAGCTGAGCCATCAAACCAGGCTGAGTTCTCGGCATATGATTTTACATCAACATTTTGGATGTTAACTTTATACTCTTCAAGAGGCAAATTGTTTTTAACTAAAAAGAAATCGACCACTTTAGCAGAAGATCTCTCCATGTCGAGATCTTCTAAGATCCTGAACTCCTCTTTGAAGGAAATTTGATCACGCTCAAAAGGACTCTCTTGGGCGCGCTTCTGGAACCATTTTTTAAGTACATTATCAAACATCATATTCGCAGAGTTTATTAGTGAAGTATTGTTGCTTAAAGGAGGCAAAAGACTGCTTCTACGACGCAATGTTAAAGAGTTAATTGGCTAGGATATGTAAAGTGGTTACAACGAAGAAATCTTTAGATCTTTGAGTGTAAACTCATAATTTTGTTTGATTCCCTCATCTGCGAAGCGGGCAATTACTTCAGCTAAAAGATTGACAGTAAAGTGGACGAGATTAGTTGCTAGAGGGTATTCACAAACATCCTCTTGAGGAACCTCTTCTTCTGGAATTCTATAGACCTCATCCCACTTGATCTCTGAAAAGCCGTCATCACTCATACCAGCATGAACACAAGAGATCTTAAATTCACGGCAAGCTTGCTGAATGATTCGGCGACTCTCAAAGTTATCAAAAGTATCAACAATAAGTTTAGATTCTTGAGCAAGTTTCAAATCAGACGGCTTCTTGATCTCTTTCTTAAGATCAACAATTTTAACACCCAAATCTCTAAAAAGTTTGTTTTTACAAGCTCTTACCTTAACTGTACCAACATCCGACTTTCCATAGTACTGTGTCTGAAGATTATGGCGCTCTACGCGATCGCAATCAATTACGGTCAATGATTCAAAACCTTGACGCGCGAGCATATTTAGAAGATTGCTTCCCAGTGCTCCTGCACCGCAGACAATAAGTTCGAATTGCTTGCGCTTTTCGAAAATAGCTTCACCGCGATAAGCAATCTCATGGCGAAATGTGTTCGATCTCTCCTGATTCTGACTCATCTATTAGACCCTCATCTTACGGAGCGAAAAACCCCATAAAAGTGAACAGACCTGGACGAAAAGTACCATAAGTTAAATCATGCATATCACACGTATCTTTATACCCATCTTTTCCAAAAAGATAAACTTCATTTTGATCATTACCATTACCGATGATGCAAAGCATATCACGCCCAAAACAGCGGCACCAAGCTTTCATCGTAGCAACGTCAGTTGGGCTATAACCAATGTGCTCCTGAAACGGGTGGGTATGATACCAACCGATCAATGGAACACCCGTATCTTCAAGGTCATAAACTTTTTGCCAGTCGAATTCAACCTCATGGGGTGCCCCTTCATGGCGTGGTTCAAGTTCCGTAGCGATGAAGCATAAACTTCCATTATGATGTACGAAGAACGAACCAATTAAAAGAGAACATTCTTCATTATCGTCTGGTAGAATACGCGCGTCTACTGGATCACCTTGTTTCTTAAATCCCATAATTTACCTCTTACCAATCATCATCGTCATCATAATAGTCATCATCTAAATGCCCTGCAGTGCGATGAATAAGCCGGCGGTTTTCGCCCTGAGATACTACTCCAATAAGGCTATGAAGATCAAACTTAGTATCTTCATTGCTTAAACAAATGCCTGCAGAAACAATTGTTAGATCTTTCTTTCGAACAATCGAAGTATAATATTCACCTTTCTTACTTTTCCACTTAACTTCAATCTGATTCCCAATTTCCTTATAAGAGTCGAGAGAAGCTCCTTTCTTACTGAAGATTGCTTTCAATCGACCTTCAAAAGTTAAAGCTTGCTGTTCAGCTTTCTTCTTGATAGAAAGCTCAAAAGCAATCTTATCCTCTGGGGTCAAACCTTTGATCTTGGAAAGCTTCTCTGTCTTTGCCTGTTCTTTTAAAGTTTCGATCTTCTCAATATCGCAATTTGGATCGAGTTCCTGAAACCAAATAATGCGACCATCAAACCGGCCGACAAAATAATCAAATGCTTGAGCGTCGGAAACTTGAAGCACAGAAGTGAGGTCGGCAAAACCCAAATGCTGATAAGAGTTTCGATTAATCGGGATACAATACCAAAAGTCTGTTTGAAATACAAGAATGCCCTTAACTTCAGGTAAAAGGTTAAGGTATCTTTCGGCCTGCTCTTCAGAAGCCTCTCTCACAAATGAAGCGAACTTTGAGCTTTGAGGCCGAAAGATACCAAAACCGTATTTCTTTCTCTTCTGTGTTCTTAGCTTATAACGAATACCCGCAATTTGAGTCTCGATAAAAGAGTCTGTAGGGAAGTAGGGTGCGAAGATTTCCTTAGTTAAAAGGTCTCCTTCCTCTTTAGCTAACTTTCTGATGAGATTTCTTGCATCCAACTTCCGGCTCCCTCTTAGGCAGGGGCACTGCCATGATTTCCATAAGCAGATCATAACGAGACTTACGAGCAAGCAACGTTAGGATATTAGGCATGCTGTAATAGTCAGTTCCTGCTTTGACAGTAATCTTATCACAGGAAATCTTGAGCTTCTTACAAGCATCCTCAAGATCATTAGATTCTCTCCAACGACCCCCACTAACGTGGATAATAACCACATCAGGGCTAATACCCATCCGATCACAATACTCAACGTAAGCATCCTTAAAGTAAGGCTGATTGTTTTCATCCTGATCAGTAATGAAAACAAACTGCTCTACTTTCTGATCCTGGCTAAGCATTGCACGAATACATCCACCGAGCGATGTTCCGCCTCCTGCACGGATATGCCGCAGAGCTTTCTCCCAATCAGCGAGCTTATCAGTTTTAACCTGCAACTCATAAGGCATCACATCAAAAGCATAGCAGAAAAAGTCTGCAGTAATTCCAGCAGAAATCAAAGAACCAAGCTCTTTGCCAAGCTCAATTGCCTGCTGCATTGATCCGCTCTTATCAATGAAAAGAGCAGTTGAACGCTTAATTGTTACTTTCTTAATCTGCTTTTCAGTAACATCCTGGAGCTCCTGCTTGAGGTCTTCACTGACCCCTGCAGTCTCTGCGGCTTTCTTGCCTTTGAGAGCATCAACTCTCTTCTCCTGCTTTCCAGCTTTCTTGAGTTTCTCTTTGACAAGGGCAGAAACTTCCTTATTCTTAAAAGCACCATGTCTCTTCAAAGAACCCATATTTGAAAGCAGCTCCTGCGAAGACATCACCGAGATAAGAGCAACAAGCACACTCGGCGTCATCTGCTTGATGATCGAAGAAGCAATCGGATAAGGAATCTTGTTCTCAAGAATCATCTCAGCCTGCTTACCTGGATCTTTTTCCTTGGCAATCTCAACCATCTTGAAAACCTTGGAATCCTCAGGCGGATTTCTATCAAACAGAATCGCTTGAGCTCTTTTACACGGCTTGATTCTAAAACGAGCATAAAGAGATGTGAGAGCTTTTCTCTGACGCAAAGCTGCATTGTCAAAAGTATTCGGATTCCCTTCTCTCTTGCGGAGATATCTCTCTACACAAGTTTTCAAAGATCTCGGCGTATTCTTCTTGAGCTTTTCCTTAATATGATTCGTAATACGGTCAACCTGATAAGGCGGAAAACCATCAAGCAGACAAAAAGCTGCTTCACGGTGTTCCGGCAACGAGCTGATAAATAGATGTGACAAGAAAAGCTCAAGATGATCTCGAATAGAAATATTATCTTGAGCCCAAACGGCTAGATGTCCGTAAAACAAAGGGTCTTTCTGGAGTACCTCGGTATGCACAGGAACGTGCGCCTCAACCTTGCGGTGAGGGGACTGGAGAAATGAGTCAAGAATCGTAAGACGATAATCCTGCTCACTCTGGTTCTGATTTTGACGTGTCATGACAGTACTCCTTTCTAGGCTTTGGCTAACAAACACTAGGTGGGCAACTGAAATATTAAAAAGGATAACAAGCGCAATCTATAAAAGCTATTTTTTACTAAGACTGATCCGTAGTCAGTTGCCTTAACCATTCGGCCATAAACCCCGGAGGGCTCAGTGGGATTCGAACCCACAATTAGTGTTTGTAAGCTTTTAAGCTAAGGGCGCTTGTCTCCTTTTTTAATTTAAATTCTTTACTTTATGGTAAGAAGTGAAACGCAATTTAGGAAAGCTCGGGCAACATGCATAAAATGGTAATGTATGTTTGTAAGCTTTCAAATTAGGAGCGCTTCACCTCTGATTATTATACAAAGGAAATGGAGTACAATTTACGAAAGCTTCTCAACATTTAGTTGACTGAATCAATTTCAGTTGCGTATACCAATTCCGCCACTCGCCCGATTTTGGGCGAGGCTGGATTCGAACCAGCAGACTGTTTGTAAGCTTCCAACTTAAGGGTACTTCACTCCCTTTATTTTAAACTTTAAAAGAGCATTATAAAAAGGCTGCACAGTACGATTCACGAAAGCTGTAAACGAAAACATCGTCCTCAAAACGATTGCTCTACCGACTGAGCTACAACTTCAGGTTGGTGAAGTTAGCTGGATTCGAACCAGCGCGCTTGTTTGTAAGCTTCCAACTTAAGAGTACTGCGCATCCTAATTTTCAAAGAACAAAACTTGCACAATTTAAAAATGGATCGAAACTAGCCATCTCACCCCCACCCAGGGCGGAGGAAAGTAGTGTTTGTAACCACTCTAAATATGAGTGCAAGTTTTGAATTTTCAAAGATCTAAAGCAGTGCACAGGAATTTCACCTGTACGCCGCATATGAAAAAACGCACCTATACGATTTAGAAATGGTTTACGGTTTACATAACAGGTATCGAACCTGCAACCTTCAGCTTTGCTGGCTGATGCTCTACCATTGAGCTATATGTATGTACCCACTCCAATTAAGAGTATAGGACGTATTTTCCAAATTTTAAAAGAGCAACTATAAAAAACGTTCCTGTACGATTCTAAAGTGGTTTGATGGTAAACAAAACTGGATTTGAACCAGTAACCTTCAGCTTAGTAGGCTGACGCTCAACCGAATTGAGCTATTTGTTTGTAACCACTCTCCTTAAGAGTACAGGACGCGTTTTATTTTCCGAACTTGGCTTGAGGTCTAATCACTAAACTGTCACTATAGGAGTCGACTTCAAACCCCGACAACGCATTTTCATTTAGAGACAAATGTCGTTCAACTGCCGTCTTGATATCACTGTTGTCGGGCTCTGCGGGAAGATCAAGATCGGCAAAAGGAACTTCATGGCTTGCCCCTTCATACCGAAGCAAAACTTTTTCAACGCTCATCTCTTCCCCTTTCAAGTCATTCTTTTCTATATTCTTTTCTATATAGGTTATACAATTTTTGTTAGCCTTGAGATTACTTTTCTTACCTAAAAATCTGAAATATGATCACCTTTTCTGTATACGAAGCAATTGATTTAAAACAAGCCGGCTAACTACATCACTAACTTCTGGTTTTGTTGAATTGACAATTGCAGTGATTTCTTTATCAGCTACACGGATACAATCATCAACTTGATCTATAAGCGGTTTTTCTCCTGCAATCAACGAAAAACGTTTGCTTTCAAGTGATTTTAACAAAAGATAATCTGCATTAGTCACTTCAATTGTAGTCCCACTCTGAAAACGAAATTCCTTCATCTTCTTATCCCCTATTAACAATGATGTATAATATACAAACAAGCGAACTATTACAGCAGGAGGCTATTTTGGCTAAAGTATGCTATTCATTTAGAACTCTTTTAAGAGAACGAAAAATCCCGCAGATACCAAAACATATCACGATACCTATTAAATATGAATACCCGATAGGTCTTAAAAACCAACTCAAAGAACGCACCGGCATCATTTTTGATCAAATGGCAACGCGAAGCTTGGCTCTAAAAGACGGTGATTCTAAATACTTCAATGTCATCGTTCGAAAAATGCTTCTTCTTGCTGAAGAGATTAAACCTGAACTTTGTTTTGTGCCCGGGCATCTTAGAGCAGATTTTTTAAACGAGCAAAATATAGAAGAGACAAAACATATACATGAGCTGTTCAAAATAAATGAAAAAGACTACTTGGCTGGTCTTGTTTTTGGTGATCACCCAGATATCTGGATTCAATGGATAAATGTCTCGAGACAAAGAACTAAATGGGGTGTAATGACCGAAGATAATTCGGAGGCAGCGCGCTTCATTGCTAAAGAACTAAAAAATGTTGAGCATATACATCTTTTTGAAACTAACTGGCTCACTAACCAACATCGTATTAAAAAGTTAGCAGAATTGGCAATTGACAAGATAACCTTCGATGACTCTTTATACTCACAATTAAAAACAACAAGCCAAATCTTATGTTACAACAAGCCTAATTTAGCAATGGAATCAGGAGAACCTGAAATTGGTGAATACATGTGCGCCATTGAAAATTTTCTCAAATAAAAATGGGCAGGTCAAAAGACCTGCCCATTTGCTCTAAATTATTCTCTTAGAATTTGCTGCTCATCGGTTTATTCTTCTTTTTCTTCTTCTTCGATTCTTTTTTGATCTTTTTGCTCGCCTCTTCTGCAGGCTCAGGTGTCTGCGTTTTCTGCTTGAAAGACCTTAACATCTTTTTCTGCGCTGCAGTGCCTGAATATAAGCCATCTTCTTTGCCGGACGCTCTTCCAGTTGAGCTGCCATAAGAAGAGGAAAGCCCATCAAAAGCAACAGCACTAGAATAGCTCTCAGAAGATAAATCAGAAGACCAAGAACTCATTTGCGAACCAAAAGCCAAAGCGTCTGCTGTTCCAACATTCTGTAAATTATTGCAACAACTGACCATAATTGCGCGAGCTCCACTAAAATCTCCGGCATTTGCCATCTTGACTGCTTCTGCCTGAGCTCTGGCTGCTTCGAGCAATGCTTCAGCTTCGGCTACTTCCTTATCCCGCTCAGTACTCTCTTCACCTTCTTTAACAAAAGTGAGCTTTACTTTTACTTTTGATTCTTCAATCTGCTTCGTGATAAGATTCATGTATGAGACACAGATACCTGCAATACATACTTCTCGAGGCAAAGCAGAAGTTCTCTTTTCGAGTTTGAGCTTCAAAAGGATATTGCGTTTCTCTTCCGCGAACATATCAGGAATTCGTACTTCGGTAAGATCCTTTTTAATCTCGTACTCAAACGCATCATTTAGAACTTCATCAACCTCGACACCTGATTTTGGTGTAACTTTAAGGCTGATATTCTGAGCGTAGCAAGTCAAAAGACCCCCAAGCTCCTGCGCAAAGGCGCTAGCAATGTTATCTGGATTATCAATGTAATAAAAATTCCCACTGCCGGCTCTCGCCATGGACATGAGCAATTCGGGGTCATGATCTGTACCATAACCAAAAGTTGAGAGAGAAAGACCGTCAGGGCGTTTACGCACTAACTCAGTTAACCCTTCTATAGAAGTAACTCCCACATTTGCTTGCCCATCAGTAAAAAGCAAAACGCGATTAATATTACCATCAACCGCCTTTAGCAACTCAAATCCGAGTAGGGCGGCACCAGAAATGTTCGTTGTATTCTGAGAGTACAACTTCGAAATTCTTTCTTTTAACTCAGCCTTGCGGTCAGAGGTACAAGGTTTCGCACTCGCGAGTTTCTCAACTCCGGTTGAAAAGATAACAAGACCCAACTGGTCTTTCTCTGATAAATGATCAACAAGAGTTTGAACACTCTGCTTCATCGACTCGATCTTTTCACCACACATCGAACCTGAAATATCAAGCACAGCACATAAATTTAAAGGCTGTCTTTCAGTTTCGAGTTCTACTGTTGGGGCTTTACACCCAACGAGTAATGTGGCAAGAGCTTCTTCATCAAACCGCACTTTTTCCAGATCAAACTTAGAGATAATTTCCATTGGTAAATTCCTTAAACTCTACCTTGCCTGGAGTAGGTTCTTAACTAGGCGGGCGTTGTCCACTAACACCCCAACTAAATTAAGTCCTTGTACTCCATTTAGAAATGGACATTTTGGTTGGCGGCCTTACGACCCATCAACCAACAAGGTGAACACCGATTAGTAACCTGCGGTTAATACCCAAAGGTTAATAACGGCCTACGATTATTTTACAATTGAATTAGCCATTTATTTGGAATTTTGCTCTGAAAAATTAACGAACGAACGTAATTTAAGACAAAAGGAACACGGATTTTTTTCAAATTCTTTCGAAGTAGTGGGTTCTAAAAAAGTGCAACGTCTGCAAATTGAAATCAAATTACTTGATCTAGGATGTAGAATATGTACTTTCTTTAGTCCGTATTTTGCACGACCATATCTCATAATTCATTTGGAGGGTTTTTGAGATCCGGTAATTCACTTTCTGCAGACCACGGAGGAACATCTTTTGGAATATAATCAAGTTCACGCCATCCAGTATACATTGCGGCGCCAAAAATCAACCATGACTCTTTAAAGGTTAAGTTCTTAAGAGTTGCCTGCCTCGAAATCTGAGCCATCAGCTCGATCATTGCTATCTTCATTATCTAAAATCCCATAAAGAAAATCTTGGACTTTTAGAATAGTCGCGCATTCATCCGGTGCAAATAAGGTACCATGAAACTCGACACTAGCTAAAGGAACTGTATCATTATATTCAGAATCAACTTTATCACAAAGATCATTGAATAGATTTTCAAATTCATCGCTAGAAGTAAGTTCAGGAGAATAGGTAATAGGCTTAGAATCTTCATCACTTCTAATAACTTCACCTATTGCATACTTTTCATGCACTGCTGAAATCTTAACTTTATACAGTTGTCGTAGAATTTCACCAGTACCTATTTTCTGCACATGCTCAAACTCACTAATGTCATTCAAAAAAACGACCAATCCAGGACCTCTATAACTCAATAGGGTTACTGCGCGCCAATCATCTGCCTCATGCTTAACTTTAATAAAACGCCCACCATCATCAGTTCGAAAAATTGCGATACCTCTATTACGGCTAATTGGATGAACAATTGTACCTTCTTGAATCTTATTTCTGTGCATCTTTTAACTCCATAATTGAATAAAAAGAAAAAACCTCGGTTAGTGCCGCTCTAACCGAGGTTATGAAGAGGAGTAGATTCTACCAAAATCGCTAATTAGGAGATTATTAATAAGGATATAAAAATTGGAATACTTTTTCGTAATCGTAATATTTCTCGAAATCTCTGCCATATTCTTGTAGTTTTGTTAATAGAAGTTCGGAGGATTCATCTATCCTAACGGCCACTTCATCCATTGCCATCCCTGTTCTTAACAAAGACAAGGCCATCGCGAAAGCACGATCAATCTTTCGCAGAAAGCTTTCGAACATCTCGAGATAAATGGTGGCCGCTTTCTGTTCACTCTCTCTTCTGTATTTCTCTTCTTCAGCTGCTTTGAACAATGAATTAGAGACATCAGAATATTTATAATCAAGATCATCTCCTGTTGCTTGCGAGATAATTAGAGGTGCTGGAGTTGTCTTGATATGCTCACGCATTACATTATTTTCATCTGGGTAGATTGAAACTGACTTGACTACATTCCACCACCAGTAACTACGTAAGCACCAAAACAAGAATGTTTTGAAACGAACTTTTCGTCCGATAGATGCTTGATAATTTGTTAGTTTCTTCTCTTGTGTTTTCAATCGCGTTCTGAGTTTCTTAAGCGATTTTTTATCTTGCTCCGTCTGATTATTCCGATCTCTAAGAATTTGGTACTCTTCTTGAAGGTCTTGAACTAAGTGTGCCTGCTTAACAGCGCGTGCAGCATTATAATCAGGATCATACTTACCGAGCATCTCATTCATTACAAAATGAGATAAAAAATCCATACTCAAGTCGCCAATATCAACTTGCTTAGGATTCTTAACAATCTTCTTTGCTAAAAAATTAAACACGTCAACTTTAAAATATGCGATAAAATCTTCAGGATCCGGGGCTTGATACGGATTGAAGGTTGGCGGCATTAAGACCTCTCCCTAACTAAATCTACTCCATGTGCTAATATAAATCATTGCCTAGGTATGGGTTAAAATGTTCTAGAGCAATGCGGCCTACTAGGTTTAAGGCTTTTCTTTTTGTATTTATACTTTTTTGCGGCAATAATATCAACTCAGAAACCTGAATTTTTTCAGGTTTTCTGAGTTGATACTTGTTTGAATGAATTACTTGCCTTCTTTCTTCTTCTTCGGCTCTTTCTTCTCCACAGGCACGGGGATCAACTTGATCGTGACACCCTTATCACCGATCTCTTCGGCGTAGTCTTTGAAGGCAGCAAAAAGTGCATTCTTCGGTGCCTTGCCTTTGACATCCATTTCCGTGTCACCAACTTTCACTTTCCAGTTTCTCATTGTTTCCTCCGTATTGCTAAATGTTAATTATTGATCCACGTTGTATTATACATGCGAACTTCGATGTTTCAAGCCACTTTTTCTTAAAAAAAATTCTTCTCTGAACATTGGTTACGATGTCCTGCATATTCTACAATGAAAAGTTTCTGAACGTAAAATACGACAAACTATGACTCCAAAGCTACAAAGACTGCAGCAGCAATAGTTGTTACCCATAATCCTCTACGGCCTTTAGCAACTTGCGTAACATTACGTGACCTAACAATTTTACCACTGAACTTGTAGACTTCTCTTTTCTCATCCCAAGCTGCATCAACATTAAATTCAACGCCTAAGGTTGTTGCAAGCATTGTCGCGGCAAGATCTTCAGCATAATCTCCAGCTTCTTGTTGAGTTTCACCAAAAGCCTCATGCTCAGACAAATAACCGTAAGCAGTTTGGTCTTTTGGAATCGCTACACCAATTGAAGAAGATACTAACCTATTATGCTCTTTTGCATCATTTCGAGCTAAAACACAAAAAGTAATCTCTCCAGGTTTTAAATGATTAAGCCCTTTAGATTTAGGTATGATCTTACACCCTGCGGGTAAGATGCTTGAAACTTTTACTAAATTCAAATGAGCAATACCTGCACTTCGCAATGCTTGTTCAAAACTTTGCAATTTTTCTTTGTGATACCCCACACCTTTTGTCAAAAACATCTTTTCTGGCACCATAAAGCACCTCTTCTACAAGGATTACTTTAACTGAGCAGATCTTTTCTTCTTTCGTGCAAGATACGTTTGATAAACGAAAAGTGGCCAACAAAGCACCAAAAGAAAAAGACTTTTAATCTGAAAGTCGAGTGGTTCGGAGCCTTTTGCAGTCAAAACAATAAGGAACCAAAGAGCAAGACCAACCCCACCATAACTCATAACCAAAATACTTAAAACACTCATGACATTCTCCTCTGTAAAACATTTTTTGTTTTTACAGAGTAGTAGCGCTTTCGTTTACAAAGAAATTGGACTAGCAAAAGAATCATTCTTGACCACTATAGGTTTCCATGGTTTCTCACGCCCAAACTTTGCTCGCAGAGCTGCTTTTCTACATTTCTTCTTATCGCGCTTCGGTAAGAATTGATATGGAACAAAGGTGCTTCTCTTCGCGCAAATGGGGCATTGCCAAGAAGACTTGCAGTTTAGAGGTACTTCTTGGGTATGATTACAGAAGGTATCGCAGCTTATTCTTATCATTTTTAAGCGCATACTAATTTAAATGCTATCTATATAAATATACAAGTTTAGCTATGCTTAACTTGATTTAAGATCGGAAGATAAGTCGGTTAATGGCTTTATGATTCTTTCAACGATATTCGATTCTTTCAGAGAAGGCTTTTCTTTCTCAATGAGCTTTAAAAAATGCTGCAATCTTTCACGAGCAGGGCCTGCATCAGCAGGCTGCTCTTTGAGTCGAGATCTTAGATCACGATAGACTTTTTCTAAGAGTTCAGGAGCAGCTTTGCGGACATCTGCTCGGATATCTGAATCCGTGTCCGGTTTGAATTCTTGAGTTTCTTTTAGATTTTTATAAGTTTCCGAAATCTGATCTCTATACTTAACAAGAAGTTTGTCTTTAGGAGAACCAATTTCATCTTGACCAGCATAACCCATTCGAGTGGCGTTTAACAAATTCAGCACACGCCAAACCTTATTGATGTCGCTCTTTCCACCAATATAGTTTTTAAGTTTTTGAATATTCTCCCGCACACCTTCTACGGTATCAAAACCGCCCTTCTCAGAATAACGAGCCAAGAGCTGAATTCTAAGAAGTTGCCACGGGATATTATAGACAACTACTTTGCTCAGATCCTCACCTGGTGAAGCTTGTTTATTATGAAGCATTCTAGGTTCCTCTTTTATAGACTTTACGTTACCTTTTAGCACTTCCGTCGGAAGAGGCAAAGGAGCTGGAATAATTCCTTTTTCTTGTTCTAGATGATCTCTGATATCGCTTATCTCGGTAAGAGCATTTCTTACCTCTTCAGGCACATCTCGGTGAAATTGATAAATAATCTGTGAGACTAACTTATCATTATCGATTTCAGCGAAGCGGCGCACTGCGGATTCGAGCTCTTGATACAAAGATTTTATTCGAGCTCGCCTCCAAGCAGCAGGATCATGCACCCACAAAGGATCTTCTTTGCGAGCTGCATCTAACTCATCAAAATAAGGTTGCCAAGCAAGCCCTCGAAGCTTTGGATTCAACTTAAGGCGTTCGTAAAATTCAATAGCTTCGGGCATCAGTTGAGCAAGCCTTAAATCAGACGCAAGCTTGGTGAGTTGCTTTATTAACTCTTTAGCTTTAATAATAGAACCTCTTTAACAGAAATCGATTTCAGAAAAAATTAGAAGATTATGTTGAGATTATGTAAAGAGCGGCACATATAGAGCAGTGCGCTTCTGAGAAATCTCAACACGAGGGCTAGAGGTATCACACATGAGCCGAATCTTTCCCATATCTTCTTGTTCTAAAGGGCCACCATCTAAAACAAGAACAGGGAATTCAGAACTTTCTTTTAATTCCTCTAATGCTCGACTTTTACATAAATTCAGCTCATGTTCGTCTGGTGGGTTCGAGGTGTCATGAACAATAACATAGGCTTTAAAGTTCATTCGTGCTCCTTAGCCATTCTTCAACATCTCTTGGATAAAAATACCAAAAAGAGCCTACTCTTCTAGCTTTAGGTATTCGCGAAGAGTTTTCTCGAGCAAGTTTAGCGACCGTACTTTGAGTCTTACCTAAGATTTCTGCGAGTTCTGCAGTTCCTAATGCAAGCCCACTTTTTTGATGCTTAAAAAGAATCTCTCTTGCCCGATCAGATAACTGGGCCATTGCTCTGCTCCAAAGTTAAATCAAGTGCTAAAATAAGCTCTTTAAGGCTTTGGTTTATGTAGGAAGGCTCAAAAAAGTCAGGAAATCCGCTATGCACTGTAGCTCCTTCTTTAGTAAGTGAAACTAAAGTGCTCATACCTCCTTTAGGCAAAGGAACACGTTTAAAGCTGACTTCATAGCCTCTTTTCTCAAGATCCTTAAGGCGACCCATAAGGTGGTCGACGTTTTCAGCCTCTTGATGTTCAGCATATTGCGCTAACTTTATTTGGTATTCCTTAACTTCCGGCCTTTTATACCATTCTATCAAATCCTTAGCGAAGTCCTTAGAAGAGACTTTACCTTTAAGAACTTGAGCAACATCTGGAAATCCTTCAGGTATTTCAGGTTTCTTAAGAGACATGTCTATTTTACAATTGGTAGCACTATTTCGAGGTGGCTTGAAGAATTCCGAAAATGAGCATTCCAGAAAAGGCTAAAAGTGAAATGAGAAGTGAAATAATCGTAGCGTATTTACCAAATTTAGATTTTTCGGCTTCTAAATGATCTTTTAGTTTCTGATCTAAAAGTTTGTTAGAAGTGGATAACTTGCCAATTTCTTTTTCTGCTTCATCAATACACCCATAGACATCTTTGAATTTATTACTTAAGCCCATCGAAAAAGATTCACGTGTTTTAGAAGCATCTCCTTCTGAAGCGTAAAGTAATTCTCGAAGGCTATCAATCTTCTCTTGTAGTTTTTCTCTATATTCACCGCATTTGGCCACAGCTGAACGCTCAAGCTCGTTTATCCTTGAGTGGATCTCTCCGAGGAGTTTTAGATTCTCCGTCTCGGTCTTTTGCATCTTGTCTAGTAAACGGAGACTTAATTTCTCCAGCGAATAGAGCTTCTGTAGCAGGGCTCGTTCGAAGGACTGATCCATTCGCTACCTTCTCCAAATTGCCGAGAATCCTATCAAGGGTGCTTAGGATTTCTTGCTGGGTGGAAGTTAACTGCACTGTAACCTCCGAATTAAAATTATGCGTTTAATTCGTCTAACCTCTCATTTATATTTGAAATACGAGCATCCAAACTCGTAATTAAAGTAGAATAATCACCCTCGAGCGCTTCTGCTTTTTCTTTAAGAACAAATAAGTGAATTAATTGTTCCTGTAATTCGAGAATGATCTTCGGCTTATTTTGAGCTGCTTGAAACTCTGGAAAAGTTGGTGTAGAAGGCATTTTGTTCTCCTTAACAAAGAGCTATATTTAAATTAATCATTAAGAGCGTCTACAATTTTTTGAATACGGGCATCTAAAACAGGCAAAAGATCACCGAACTGCCCTTCACTTTGAAGAGCTTCAGCTTTGTCTCTTTTGAGTTTTAGCTCTATAAGTCTTTCTAAAAGAGCAAGCCTCTTTTGCTCTGCTTGGTTCTGCTTGTGCTCTTCAGGTGTTAAAGACATCTAATAACCTCGATTATAAGAATGTTACACAAGTCACATCTATATGTCCTGCGAGTATAGAACCTCCGTCCTCATACACTTTACATTTTACAGCAGCCTTCGAAGTATGTATAGGAATTTCGAGATCGATAGCTCCAGGTAAAGCGATAAGAGTTGACCAAGTTGGGACCCCGCTTGGAGGTCCAGCGCCATTAGAAATATTCTCAAAAATTGAGAGTAAAGGACCAGAACCCCCAAGACGTGCTAGAATGCCAGGTAACAATGGTCGGTTTGTAACAATTTCAAAGGTATTACTAAAAGTTATATCAAAATCATCTGGTTGAAAAACTAATATCGGGCTATCTTCTGGGCCACCTCCACCTCCAGTGACCGAAACCCAAGAACCCCCATCCCAATATTCATATGCGCTAATATCAACATTGAAACCAAACGGATAGGGATTCTGTGCATAAGGGTTAGGACGCTGTGCTGTCGTCCACATTGGTCCAGTTGACTCACCTCTACCTAATAAGCTCATTTCATACCTCTTTAGGTCTAAAGGGTGCTATGAGGTTTTCTAAAAACTCCCTATCCTCTGCATTTACTTCATTGTCTCTTAAAAAGCGTAACATTGATTCACGAACTAATTGCTTTAAATCTTCATCTTCTTCTGCTTGGTCAAATAACTCTGCAATCTCAACACTCTTGTTTCCGTAAGCTTGAAATAAGAGTAATATTAATCTTGACTTTTCTTCGCCGGTCATCTCTAGGGATTCAAAAGAGCGTCCAAAGCTTGATACTGTGTATCTGCTTCTGCACGAACAGCTGGATCAGAATGATTATCTTTCCAAAACATTAAAATCTGGTACAATGGGACTGTACCAGATCTCAGTAGCTTTAGAAGCAATTCTTTTTCTAAACTATCTGAAAGCAAATTATAAACAGGAATAGTAAAAGATTTTAAGTCAAACATGCTTTTCTCCTAAACCCAAGCAATGCCATTCCAGAAAAGCTCTGTTTCAGTACCACCAACATCTCGGCGCCGTGTACCTACTGGAGGGCTTATAGGAACTGAAGGACCAATCAAGCAGGGGCCGTTAAAATGAGAAGCAGGATTTGAAAAATCAACGGGCCCAACAACAAATTGATATTCTTCTGCAAACATATTTATACCATACCACTGGATATTGATACCACCAAAATTAGGATCAAACATAGGATAAGGCGGCACAAGAGCAAGGTATTCCCAAAGACACTCATTAAACTGTACAGTACCTGTAGCCCCTGGTTGCGCCTTAAAAACTCCTGAACCTCCAAAGGCTATTGCTGAAATAAAACGACAATTTCTAAACTCAGCATCTACAACACCGTCAAACAGATAATTCGCAGGTAAATAATCTGACGCGAAAAGATTGCTATTTTCAAAGATCAACCGAGTGCTGTTGTTGGGCCACGCCTGCGCTGGATTCATATAATGCACATAGAAAGAATCATTCGTATTACAAAGATTCCAATAGATCAAAATACCGGAATCTGTCCCGCTTATTCCAGGATCATGATAAACTTCAAAATAGCAAGCTAATTGTAAACATCTATTTAAATAAATATGCCACCCATAACGCGATTGAATAGTTAAACTTTCCGAACCCCCATGCCCTAACCCAACACCATTAAAAGTAAGACGATTATGAGTGCTGTTAGGTGATGGGGGAGATTCATGGACGATCACGCCAAGACGCCCACTTAAAGAGCTATTCTGATAAAAAGGAGGTAAAGCATAACCAGTAGTGATAAAGTGGAATGAATGAGAAGCTGGTAAATCTAAGTCGACTGGATGTACTTTGCCGGCCTCTAAAGCAATTACAACAGCAGATCTTGGTGTAGTAATAGGGACTTTTGTGACAGCATCGGCTACAGCTGCTGCTACTGTTGGATAAGCTCCCGAACTCGTGGGAGAGACAGGGAAAACATTAAGAGAAGTTGTTCTTTGAGTTAACCCTTGGATTTGTAGCTCTTGACGAATGTAATCACTATGTGATTCATCGCCTTCATAATTACCAATTAATCTAGCTTCATATGGATCTGTAAACATTTTTGATCATCCTAAGATGTTGGATTGCCAGAACCTGCTTCGCAATTTCCACCAGCAGAAACGCTCTGACCAGAAGAGCATTGCGCCATTCTAGATGTTTTAGTAAGTTTGATAAGTTTCGGTTTTTCATATAGTTTCTTTTTCATACTTAATCCTTTAAGTTAAACCCAAGCCATCCCATTCCACATCTTATGGGCAAAAGCTGTTTGATCAACCCATTCCATGCCTGTTGGAGGTGATGTAGGAGCAGCAGTTCCAACCGCTTTTCCCCGCCCTGCAGAATAATAACCTCCAAGCACCCCAATATCATTTATCATTCCGCCCCGTGCAGAAATCGTTAAATCTTCAAGACGACCAACCGCACTTCCAGAATTGTTAAAGATAGATATACCCCCACCACCATAATCTGTAGTATAAATAGTCGTCTGCATAAGCGTAAGACTCATGCCTAAACCTAAACACGGAATAAAGATAGGTGTGCCCGAAATGCTAAGAAGACTTATCTCACAATTAAGAATATCAAACCAAACATCACCTTGAAGATCAAACATTGCCTCTGATTTACCACCATCTGTTGAAAGCTCACATTGTAAACGAGAATTATATATTTGGATCATGCTGAGCCAACCACCTGCTGCCGCATCTGCATCTAGAACACGAAATGATCCGCTATTTGCATAGCAACGATTAGCTACAAGACGGCAACCATTTGTACCATGAGTTCTATATAAACGATTCTGCCAAAGCCCTAATTCATTAAGGTTAATGTCCCAATTTGAATCTCCAAAAATATCACCAAGCATTGTGATATTTGAAAGAACAAATTTTCTTCGCGAGTTAGCATCATTTGGAGAAAGAATTATGTTCCCAACGATCTCCGTCTCACTCCCATTATTTTGATCATTCCTTTCTGGTTCTCGTATTAAATTTTGAATCGCACAAGTACGCCCAGGAGCTAAAACTAAATCTGAAGATAACTGATGAGTTTTACTTGGAGCTAGAGTAATGAGAAGAGGTTCATCTGCAGCTAATTCAGAATTAGCTGTTGCATACGCGTCGTTTATTGTCGCAAAAATACCTGAACCATCTGCATTATCTGGATCAACATAATAACTTGGTCCGGAAGAGCCGGATATTCGAGCAAGTTGGAGTTCTTGCCTATTATATTCTCGACTATCTTCATCGCCTTCGTAAAGGCCTAGTATTTTTGGCGTATATGGAAAGACCATAGAGCACCTCTTAATTAATCAACAACCATCTCTAGATCACCAAGCTCAAAAGAGGAAACAAGGTCTTCTAGAAAAGTCTTGTCACTTCCAGTTAAATTATTTTTCTCAATATAGCGGGTCATTGACTGAAAACATGAAAGGCGCTTCCATTCGGTCTCTTGTTCAGTCTCGGCTTCTTCAAAAAAGATGATAAATTTATTAATCGCTTGATCACCATAAATGGGATCTAAGATTGAATGAACTCTTATCCTATCTGCGCTTTCCATTACACACCTCTTGTTAACTCAGTTGTATTTGTATGAGGCAAAGCACCCCACGCAATCTGAGAACCGATACCTAAATCTAAATCGTTTGTTCCTCCGGTAGCAGTGTTACCTCCAAAGCTCTGCAACTGAGCCCCACTTCTTAAGACAACACCAAAAGTGCCGTTCGCAACACTTGAAGTATAATTAGTTAGATCTAACGCAATTGGACCGACCGCGTTAATTCCTGCATTTACTGAATTTGAAATATCTGAGTCTTCTAAACGTAATACACCATTCCAAATACGGCGACTGCCGATACCTGAATCAAAAGAATCAAGAATCTTTGAATCACGGAATGAAATGATACCTTGAAAATCTTCATCAATTACAACTGTTCTTCGAGTCTGACTTCGGCCATCAATTAATGTATTAACTATATAACAATCAGTGCTGCCTCGAAGGAATAGTGCACCATCTAAAGTGCTATTTGAACGCCAATAAGTGTTAACTAACTCAAGAATTGTTTTGCCTGTAGGTTGCCCTCTAAAAGTAGAAATAACCGAACAATTAACAAATTGCCAATCTAAAACATTATTCGGTTGAATATTATTTAAAAATCCGCCACCATGTAGAGTATCAACACAACTGCATTCAAAATTTAAACGCCCGATCGAAGGTAATGCAATGACTGAATTTTGCACATAACACTCAAGAAAATTAAGAGAAACCGGAGCTGGATCAATCCAAATAGTCATTCCTAAAAATGGATCACCACGAAGATGAAGATGTTTAAATTGAACAAATTGCTCAGAAGTGAATAATGTTGTACCCGCCGCATCTACACTTGAAATTCTTAGTGTAGGTTCAAAGAATCCTGAACCCCCATCTAAATAAACCGTAGATTCATAAATATCGAAAACGTCTGTAGCATCCCAGGGGCTGCCAATAGTGTAGTCCGTATAGATTGTATTTGTTGTATTATAGCTAATTGGGGCTGTACGCCCTGCATGTGTTCCTGCGGTGCAAATTACAAACTTTCCTGTTAAATCATCTGTTGTCCAAGCGGGGCCAGCATTGTATACAATTGTGTAGTCCGAACCACTAGCTGCTGTAATATTTTGATTTGGGCCAGTCGCTAAAGTTGCTAGAGCTAGTTTCCCTAAAATTTCGAGTTTTGTAAAGGTTCCCCTAGCATGCTTATCATGTAAAAATAAAGGTTCAGGGTAATTGCCTGTAGCTACGTCAATAGTTACTGAATGCAGAAGATAGGCCGGTAATCTGTCAAAAGCTTCCTGAATAGTCTGTAATGGATTTGTAAGATCTCCGGCGTTTATATCATTTCCAAGAGTATGATCAACATATAATACGAAAGCTTTTCTTGTCTGACTTTCTAATAAAGACCAGCCTTCACCCGTAGTATAAATGTAAGCCATTCCGGTAACTGGGTCTCTTTGAATATCACCATCATTGCCAGCAACCCAAGGCCGAGCGACAGATCCTGCAGAAGACTCTGCAGTTAAAGCTTCTAACTGACGCTCTTGCCTATTATGCGCAACATAAGATTCTTCACCTTCATAACTGCTGAGAAGGCCAGCTTGATAAGGTTTCTCTAGAGACATTATTTGGCCCCCATTAAGTAGCAGTTATCTCTACACTAAGGATAATATTATCAACACGATCATTCACGCTGATAACAGTTGCGGATAAGACATTATTTGCAGTTAAACTCTTATTCCATCCAGTTAAAGTTGTATCAAGTGTTGCATTTACTGCGTTTGCTTCAGTGAAGTACCAAGTGTCAAATTCTTCCATCTGGGCAGTACCAGCACCAACAAGTTGCACATCAATCAAAATGCCATCTACCCATTCCCAATCATATGTTGTACCAACGTTCGCTGTATATGTTTGATTTGTCAAAGCACCTGGTGCAACATTATAGATATCAAATACAACATAATTGCCTGGAGTGCCTGTTTGCCCCTTTGGGATGTAAGAGAAAGTAATCGGCCCGCCCGCGGAAGTCCCTGGAGTAGAAAAAGTTATCCGACATTGATTAAAACGAGTAGTGCCTCGAGCACTTGCCTGCCAATTATATTGATATAACTGAGGCCCTGCCCCAATAGTGATATTGTCCCATGTTCCTGTATTATTATCAAGTGAATTATTCGTGGCTAATTGGCTCGGAGTTACGTTAGCGTTTGATTCTTGAGAATTAGAAGCATTGACTGTCCAAGTTGGATCAACTACAGGTGTTACTTTTGTTGAATTTGGATGATTTGCTTGTGAACCGGTTGTAATACGATATTGGAAAGTCCCTGTGATATCTCCTGAAATCTGGACTGCAGACACATTTGAGGCAACTGGTATTAATTCACCCAACCAAGGATATTCTGGACCTGCACCTCCAGATGTTGTTTCAACTGGAAGAAATGGAAAACTGAGAATTTGGACTGAGACTCCTGTAGCGCCTGTTGAACCTAATGAGCCAGTTGACCCAGTACCTCCTGAAGCCCCCGTCGGTCCCACGGAACCAGTTGGACCTTGATCTCCAGTTGAACCTGTAGCCCCGGCATCACCATCAATACCTGATGCCCCGGTCAAGCCAGTTATGCCAGTTGATCCTGAAGATCCGGTACCTCCAGTGCCCCCAACATCACCCTGAATCCCTGTGCCACCTGT
>Ga0180433_10000624_pt1 | contig 60316 bp, 86 predicted proteins | sample SS_ome_8_FD_132980 | JGI IMG/M metagenome (GOLD analysis project Ga0180433, IMG submission 132980) | Hypersaline lake sediment archaeal communities from the Salton Sea, California, USA - SS_1_D_1 metaG | ecosystem: Environmental > Aquatic > Non-marine Saline and Alkaline > Hypersaline >... | reverse complement strand
CTGAAAAGATTGTGATCATCATCCGAATAAGAACGGACGATCCTCCTCCTAGCATCACTTTGCCGAGATACGTCAGTATTCCTTTCCGTATCACTTCCGGCTCCATCTCCATCGCTTTCAGGAGTTCCTGTGCTTTCTTCCACTTCGTATCCACTTGGATTCTCTGATCCGCAATCGTCTGGGCTAACTCCAGAATCGTGACCTCATCTCCGAAGACAACTTGCAAGGAGTCGATAGCATTCGACAGATCATCCATGTCAACGACTTGATCCAGAAGCTTCAACGCTTGTCCTGGGGACCCGTCCGCAGCGTCCGCTACTGCTGACAGTATCTCTCCTGGGATCTGTTCCAGCTTTGCGATCTTCTTGTCTGTCTTCTTCGCTTCCTGATTCCTTGCGTTGATCTTCGCTTTTCTGTCTCTGTGGAACTCTAGCTCCGCTTCAAGAACATCCTTCAAGAGACTGATAATGTCCTTCCGGATCAGCTTTTCGACTTGTCCTTGGAATCCTCTTCGCTTGAACGTAGTTTTCAGTCTGTCCGGATCAGTTGTGCAGAACACAAAGAATATGTGAGGAAGCGGCTCCTCCGTGTCCTTCAACAACGCTTCCTGTGCTTGAGGAGTCAACTGATGGCACTCGTCAAACACGTACATCTTGTACTTTCCGTCCATCGGCGCAAACTGCATATCCATGATGACTTCACGGATTGTGTCTATTCCTCTTGTGTTCGATGCGTTGTAGTACTTGAAGTCGAATTGAGAGATTCCTAGCTCATTCTTGAGTATCCGTGCGATAGTTGTCTTTCCGCATCCGGACGGCCCAGTGAGTAGGAACGTCTTGAATGGATTGTCTCTAGTGATTGCTGCTCGGATCGCTTTCGTCAGAGTCTCGTTTCCGACGATTTGATCCAGTTCTTCCGGCCTGTAATCAGTGTGTAGAGGCATCCTCTTCCTTCTTTTCCTTGTACTCGATTTCTATGTCCTGTGTGCCACTTATGACAGAGACAGTGTAGACTTTCTCAATGTCACCGACTGCTGCGAGACTGCTCATTGTTGCGTGTACTGCGTGTCTGTAGATCTCTTCGTCCGTAGCGTTTACGGGCAACATGAACTGCATGTCTCGCTGCTCCCATGTCCTGTCCTTGTAGAGAATGACAACAGCTACTTTCTTGTGTTCTGAGGGCAAGCTTTATCCTCCCGTACTGAGTGTATCTCCTGTGTAGGAGTACGTTTGAACTTTTGGAGTCGCTACGTTCATTACGGTCCATGTGCTGTGTTCCGGCGGATCAGAGTACTGGAGAGAGATTTCGTTGTCGTACTTATGGTGACCCCTAGTCTGTCTCGCTCTCTCTTTCTGCTGATCATACTCCGATCCGCTTACGAGAAAGGGCGCACGAGTACCTGCATCCTGCTCCTGTCAATGTTCTTCAGCTTGTCCGGCTCATCCAGTACAGCGTTGATCGCTGCGGACTGTGGATCTGCTGCAATCACAGGCGTTGGTCCGAATACAAGTTTCTCCTTTCCTTTTCCGTCCTTCTTCTTCTCCGGCAACTCTAGGATTGCTACTTCGAACAGTGGCATTTTCATCTCCTTTCCCGTTCGTAGATTTTGAGTTGAATTTCATTCATTCTCTCTAGTTGCTGTTCGATGCCTTTCAGTACTCTTGTCATCTCCTCTTCCTGTCTCATGTCTGCAAGATGATCGCTCATGATGTCCGTTTGTATGTCGTACAGTTCAGGATCAATTACTTGCGGCTTGAAATACTCGTGAATAGAGACACAGAGCATGACGACACCGTACAGTGCAAGAAAGAATACGGAAAGACCGATTACAACTTCTTTGAATCCAGAGCCCTCCGACTCTTTGCTCCGCATGTGGTAACTCATACTTGCATCTCCTCCTTCTCGTACCATGATCCGTCTACAGGAGTGATCTCGAAGTCGATCTCAAGTGGAACATTGATCCACGGGTGAGCACTTACGATGTCCACTGTTCCGTACTGGATTGTCTTTTCGATGACAGTATCTCTCTCCTCCGGATTGAGGTCCCACACTATGGAGTCATGAATCTGTCCGATGATCCGAGAGCGCAGCTTCTCTCGCTTTACCCAGTCTTGGAGTTCGATCAGAGTCCACAGCAGACAATGGAATGCTGTTCCTTGGATCGGGTAATTACAGAGTTGATTGTACGTCAGATAGCCGTGAAAGCGGAATCCAAAGTAAGTCTCGAAGTACCCCCTCTTCCTGAACTCTCTCTGTATCCTATCCTTCCACTGCTTGTAGACTTGAAAGCGACTGTTCCAGAAAACACGCTCAACGTCCTGACAATGCTCCTTGAACGTGTCCAAGGAGTCGATTCCTTGATCCTGTATGTGATCAGCTACGAACTCTCCATTCGCAGCTTTCAAGTCCTGCTCGATGACGGACTCCCACAAGTCCTCCGCGCAGTTTCCAAAGTACGATCCATAGAATTGCGGGAAGACCCAACAGTTCTTAGCATAGAAACGGATCTCACTTGTGACTTGATCTGTGTCTAGGAGCCAGACATCAGCAGCGCAGTCTCTATGCATGTCGTTGTTCGGGTCCGTGACGTGCTCCACAAGAGTTGGGTCCTGTGTGTAACACGCGGCAATAGACACTTCGATTCCTTTGAAGTCGCTCTCTAGGATCTGATTTCCTTTGGATGGAATGATTCCACTCCGACAGAGCTTCTTTGCTTCCTCCTCTCTGTTCGGTATGTTCTGGAAGTTCGGCTTTGAACTGCTCGACCGGAGTGATCTAGGAATCACAAGATCAAAGAACGGGAACATCCGTCCGTCACACATCTCACGCTTGAACTCAGCGAAGTATGTGCCGTGGATCTTCTCCAGCTTCCGAAGCTTCAGGAGTTGATTCGTGAACGGAATGTTTAGCCGAGTCAGTGCTTTCTCATCTGTCACTATGTTATTCTTCAGCGTCCTTTCCATCTCAAGATCTAGCACTTCCGTCAGCAGTTTCGTCAGATCCTTCTGCGAACTTTTTCCTTTCAGGTTGATCTCTCTGCCGAACTCTTCCTTGAACTGCTCTGCTTCCTTGGACTCTGCTAACTTCTCGTACAAGTCGTCTATTTTATCCGCTAGTTCCATGTCCTTTTCTGCGTAGTACTCTTCGTCCATCGGGATCCCGTTGCGCTGTACGTCTGCAAGCGCAAGGTTTCCTTCATGGAAAAACCTGTAAGCTTTCGCTAACTTGTTCCGCTCGTTCAGTCCTTCCGTCAGTGTGAACTGATCAAGCTGTTTCCTGTACAGCATTCTGGTTAGCACTACATCCATTCCACCGTACAGGAGAAGAGAGTCCAGTGGAGCGTTGTCTATCTTATTGAATCCTGATCCTGTGTCCTTCAAGTACTGCTTGATGTGCTTGTCGTATGGACGGATTCCAAAGTTGACATAACTCTGAAACTTCAGGCCAGAGAATCCTTTTCTCGTGTCCAGTATGTGAGCACAGAGCATTGTGTCCCATTTCCAGTTCTCCGTGGAGACTCCGAAGATCTTTTCACCCCATGCGTGTTCGAACTTCATGTTGTGTGCGACTTTTCCTATCTTCTTGTGACGGAGGATCTGTCTCATTGAAGACTTGATAACTAGACGCTCTGGCACATTGAAGTGATCGCTGTACTGGAATGGAAAGCTGTATGCTGCACTGCTTCCTTCCTCCATGATTGCAACTGTAGCGATCTTGTGTCCAGGTGCTTGTGGTTTCAGTCCGCTTGTCTCGTAGTCAATGACTACAAATCCTGGCTCGCGTGACAGAATGTCCTCAAGTTGCGTGACAACATCAACAGGGTCAGTCAGACAGACAACGTGCTCTCTTGGCTTGATGACTGGAGGACGCTCCTTGTTAAGACAGGAGACGGCATACTTCAAGTCCCAGTCGAAGCAAGCGAGGAGATTGTCGTCGTTCGGATTCCTAGTGATGTAGCTTGGATGAAACATTGGAAGAATCCAAGCATTGTACTTCTGATCCGGAATGCAGGTGTTCCTCCACCGTGTGATCTTGAGTCTGGAGAAGTCCTTCATGAAGAAGGATTCGAGGGCGGAGTTGCCGAATATCCAGATGAACTCAGGATTTGTCTCACGGATTGCTTTCTCCACTAGAGGACGACAGCATTCAACTTCCGCTCTTGTTGGACTCCGGACGTGTCTGTCCTTGTCGTGAGGAAAGCAGTTGACAGCGTTGATCTTCCAGAAGTCCCGATCCAAGTCCAGATCATAGTCGGAGAGAGAGTCTCGGAACCACTGTCCTACTTGTCCGACTAACTGCTTTCCTACTTCGTCTTCATCAGGGCCCATCGCTTCCGCGACGATGAGACACTTCTTCCTTCCGTCTCCTGTATACTCTGTCTTAGGGTGCATACACCCGACATGCATTCCACACTTTTTGCAAGCAGGAAGCGGATCTTCTAGTTGCTGTATCTCGAAGTCCTGTTCGATCTCTTCTCTTGAGAAGAACCCTTTCATGCTACGCTCTCAGGAGCAGAGCGTGATCGAACTTCTTGTTGACGAAGTATGCCATCTTCTTCTCCATGTTGATGATCATCTTCGGAGACTTTTGCCCGCTGTCCTTGTCTGTCTCGGAGTGATCTATGATCTCCATCATGAAATCTGGATTGATGAAGAAACTCACTTCCTCTCCTTGATAGAATGGAATGGAGACTTGCTTCTTGACCCGTGCTCCTCCATCTCTCCATGCGGAGCAGACGGCTTTCTTGTCCTTGATTGCAAGTTCGACAAGTCGATCCGCAGGGTTGTCTTCAGCGTTCACGACTCCTGCGAGTTCAAGTGCTTCCTTCAACTCAGCAGGCACGTTGAAGTTCATTCCTTCCTTTCCGAAGAAGGGTCTAATGTCTCGCATCTTTCCTTTCACTCTGCGGGCATTGAAGATGATGCCGTTTTCGCTGTTGCGAAAATGAATCCAATTATCTCCGATCTTGTAACCATTCGGTTTGTACTTCCTCAACTCCTTTGCAACATCTGCTTGCACAAGGAACGACTCCATTGGGGACTCCATCTTGTACCATGTTGCTCTGGAGTTGTCGCAGGAGATGATGTCCTCTCCTTCGATGCTGATGCAAGTCATCGTGTTATCAGCAGGGTCGCGTGATGCACTGAACATACAGACGTATGCTCCACTGGAGAAGTCTTTCGGGACCTCTAACCACTCCGTATCTGCTATGTCCTTCTGCAAGTTACGCATCGCTTCGGAGATGTCCCCTTCTATCAGTACCGGAAACTCTGCTTCCGCAGTTTTTGTTTGTAGTTTGAGGAAGTAGCTGATAGCAACGACTTCTCCTTCACTGTCCTTTGTCGGGTTCTCCACTAAGCTGAGTTCCATCTCCTTCTCGGTCAGCTTGGAAAGGATGCCCTGAAACACATCCGCTTTGACGGAGCAAACGAAGTCCGTCTCAAAAGGAACGAACACACTCACGATCTCGTTGTAGGTGACGAGATATTTGCCGAGAAAGTTGAACTGAGTCATCTGCTCCACGAGTTCCTTCGGAGACAGTCCGGGTTGTAGCTTCTCCAATGCACGAAGCAAGTCCTCTCTTTCTAATTGCATCACACTCCTCTCTTTCGGAATACGAGTACATATTCGTGTTGTTTTGGAATGATTTTGTGATCCACTATGTCCCGCACAAAGGACGCTTGCACAACGCTGACGAGATCAATGATGTAGATGTTGAACGCTTCGAATCCTGCGACTTCGAACAGCTTGTACAAGTCTATGTGGTACGGGTGATACTTCTTGTCCTTCCGGAAGTCATTGATGCACCAGATGCAGAACGCTCCGGGCTTCAGCACTCTCTCGTTCTCAACAATATGCGGATACAAAGCTTCAAGGAATTCCTCATACGTTTTGTCCAATCCAAGTTGCTCTTCCTCTGGTCCGTAATACTCCAGATCCCAGTAAGGTGGGGATGTGATCGTAAAGTCTGCCCAGTTGTCTGGAAGATCCACTTTCGCGGAACTTCCTTCGATCAACTCAAGTGTCGGCTTGTACTCTCCTTCGAAGACCGGTCTTTCGAGGAGTTTCTGTCGGAGTTCCCGATTGAGTTTCATGTACTCAGCGCAGATGTCCACTCCGATGTAGTTGCGTTTGCAACGATACGCTAACTGCATCCTGCTGTTGTGACCTGCGAATGGATCGTAGATCGTTCCTTGCTCTGGACAATGGACTTCAATCAGGATGCGTCCGACATTCTGAGGAAAACGTGATAAGTACCCTTTCCGGCCTTGTATCCGCAATCCAGTATTGACAAGCAGAAATTCGTTTTTGTCTCTGTCCAAGCTGCGAAGGTCCCCCTTCATTTCCTTGTTGTGCTTCTCGTAACCACCCCCTCTCTCTTCAATGAACGTATCTTGTGTGAGATACAATTGTTCCTTGCTGTCTCGCTTGAAGATGGAAGTAGGAACGTAGCCGAGTTTGTCTATGAGATTGCTTCTACGATCATGACTCTTCTTCAGTGCGTCGAAGGTCAACCCCTTAGCTGTCTCGTCTATTTCCTTTTCCTCTGGAAACAGATACTCTCTCGGAGGGTACTCCTTCGTCTCGATCATCGCACAGACATCTTTCCATCTTTGTCCTTGAACGCTCTTCCGGCTACCCGCTCCTTCTTGAAGATCTCGTAGAACGTGACGCTCTTCTCGTTCCACGCTTCGTCCTTGACTTCCTTCATCGTCATCGGCTTCTGCTTGATCGCTTGCATGAACTTGTTGTTCAGCGTTCCGACAGTGTAGCCGAACTCGTCCTTCTCTTTCGGGGGTTTCTTCTCTGCGGGCTCTTTCTCCTTCTTCTTCTTCTTCGCTGCGGGTTTCTCCTTCTTCTTCTTCGTAGTCGCTACGTTCCTCTTCACAGGATCACTCTTCTGTTTCTCTTCCTTCTTTTCGTCCGGAGGAGGAGGTGGAGGATCTGTCACTTGCTCGTCAGCGTACAGATCGTTGTAGAACGCGACGGCTTCCTGCACCTTGTCCTGCTGCTCATCCGTCATGCTCTCAAGGCGCAGTGTGAATGCTTTGATCAAGTCCGGAGTGGAGGTCCCAACGACTTCTATCTTGTCATCGGATACCTCGTTGACTTGCTTGCAGCACTCGATCAGTTTGTCCATGTTGATTTCATCAATCGGCTTCATCTTACTCTCCTCTCTTAGGTTAAAAGATGATCCAGCGAATAGTGCTTCATACATCGCCAAAGGATATGCTGTCAAGCGAAAAATGAAATTATCCGGAAAATTATTTGAGAGGAATGTAAGTAGCTGAACTAACGTCGAATTTCTGAGTCCAGATTGAACTGTCCTCTTCTGAGTTTTTGCAAGATGTAGCAAGAGCTTTCTTCCGAAAACTCTTCGTAGCGATGGACCATAATACCGACTCTTGAAACTCTGCATTTCTTTTCGTCCTCAGTTTGATTTAAAGTCAACATTGCATCCACATGGGCAAGCTTTCCGACCCAGAGTGCCGTGTCGGATTGATCGACTTGTCCTTTCTTCAGAGCGGACTTTCTCAATTGTGTAGCTGTAACGACTAGCGCATGTCGCGTTCCTCCTAGCTGAGACAGTCTCATCCATGTCTCATCCTCTTTTTCAACTCCTTTCTGTCCTTCATGCTCCGGCTTCAATATGTCCGCGTAATCTATGATGATAATGTCCGGCACAAACTCTTCCGTCTGCTGTAGGATATCGAGATCCCGTTCTATGTCTCTTATGTTAGCAGAGAATCTCGGGTACGTTTTCATCCGCAGCAGATGTGAGAAGTTCTCTCCATAGCTAGTGATCTTCTTTCGTACTGTCCTGCGGTCCCACAGGGGGAGCTTATACTTCTTGTCCTCATCCTTGTGTTTGATCTCTTGGAGCCAGAACGCGGGTTGATAGTCGCTGTCCAAGTTTCCTCTGCAAAGTGTACACGTCCTGTACATCCTAGCTCTTCCATACTCCGGCTTATTTCCATCCTCCAGCAACAGTCTTACGTTGTTCGTCCTGTCCGTATTCTCACAAGTGTTCAACTGATTCAGATTACAATCAAACACAGGGTACAGATCGTCGTCCCTTTCATCATCCTTTGTTGCTGCTCCTATCAGTCGCTTGTAGATACGCTCATTCATCTTCTTCTGCGGCATCTCCAAGCTGAAGAACGCTACTTTGAGTCTCCTGCGGATGCCGAGGACTGCGAACTCTTGGAGCATCCACGTCTTTCCTTTCTTGAACGTAGCGGAGATTCCGACGAGCCAACCGCGTTCGAATGTTCCGAGATAGCGTCCGAGTCTGCCTGGAAAGCGGAGGAATGGAACTTCGTCCTTCTCGAATACTTCGTCAACGTGTTCAAGTTCGAAAGGATTGATCCAGCTAGACGTGAGACGGGAGATCTTGCTGAACCGGATGATCTGATCTTCCGCTTGCTCTATCTGGTTATTGTCAAGCAAGTACTGGATGTTCGAAGAGGTTATCTCAAGCTCCCGCTTCTTGAAGTAGTCCATCGTCTGATCAAGCAGATAGTCTACGTTGATCTCCGAGTCCTGCTCATACTTCGAAGAGATGTCAGTCAGGAACTTGGATATGAGTTCTGCGTCTTCTTCCTTTAGCTTTGCTGATTCACGGGTGTAGATGTCCCCTATGTGCTCCTTTGAGGAGTCGTCATAGTGGAGGAAGTATTGGAGAGCCCAGTCCGCGACTGTGCGTGTGAAGTCGTTCTCGAAGTAGTCCAGATTGATTAGCGGTTGGACTTCCTGCAAAAACCTCTTTGAAACGATCATTCCAGTAACAATGCGCTTCTCGACAGTCGAGTCGATCCTTCGTCTCTTCAATGCTGACATTATTCCGTCCGTCATCTGTGCGTATCATCGCATCATTCTCTTGAATGTGAGATAGTTCGGCAATCTCTTCTCAAAAGTCGTATCGGAGCAGAGGAACCCTGGAGTGAGTTCGAAGTCCGAGTTCTTGATGTCGTGAAGGACTGCGGCCCATGTGAAGTCCGTCTTTGCATTTTGTACACTGAACGCATTGTGATAATCTATGATGTCCTTCTGTCTATCATCGAAAAACTTGGAGATCCTACTGCTTGCCATTTTGAATCTGTCCATTTCCTCATCGCTCGGCTTGTATTCGTACTGTCCACGCACCTCCTTTCTGTACTCTGCGAACAAGTGAATGAGTCTCGCTGTCATATTTGGATGCAAGTCCTCCTCCGGAGAAAACTTACTCCTTCCGGACTTCGGGAAAAGTACTCTGTTCTCTAAGCACAATAGGAAAGTGCTATTCGTTCTCTCCTTAGTCTGGAAGTTCGTATACTCGTTGTAGAGGAACGATTTGATTCTCATCTTCTGCAACTTTGATTTGTTTGCAGGACGATAGCTTGGATCGAACGCTATCTTGTGCATTGTCTTGACAGCATGAGTCCACTCTTCGAGCGTAAACTTCCTATCAAGATATTGGAAAGGAACATTTCGTCCGGAGGAAGTTGAGAAGAATCTGCCAGTGATTAACTTCTTCAATGCTTCAATGTCTTCAGCAAATGCTTTCGTTCCGTCTCCGGAGATGTAAAGATCATGAATGAACCATACATCAAGGAAAGGTTGGACAATTGAAGGAATGAACTTTTTGTTTGCCTGTTCAGGATCGTCTAGTGTATCTACTCCTAACGGAGTAGATACACTATTTTCTATCATACTATTATTTTTTTCTTTATATACTCTTTCAGAGTATATTAGTGCATTCGGATTCTGGTCCAATTTTCGACGCGAAATGATGCGTTTTTTCTCCGGCACACTATTTTCTTGATCTTGAATTGTTTGACTCTTTTGACTCTTAATATTAAGAGTCAAAATATTCTTGATCTTGAATATAGTGTAACCGCTTCCGTTTTTCTCCTCAACTATGTACCTTAAAGCTGCTAAGTTCTTGAGTCTCTTGGAGATTTCCTGCTTCGGAAGCTTATCTCCAAGCACTCCGACTATCTGCTCAACAGATATCTCAGGTACCGTTCGGATGATTCCAATGAGGAATTTGTCAGTGAGATCCAAGCTGCGCTCGGAAACAATCTCATTAGGGATTATGAGATCAGAGTGCCACTCTTGCATCGGAACGCTTTGCTCCTTCACGGAAAGCGTTTTTTGGAGAGGCTAACGAACATATCACAAGCACAAAATCATGTCAAGAACAGGTATTAAAAAATCTTTCCGAAGATTTCTCTCCGGAGATGATGGACATCATCCTCCGACATGTCCGCAGGATCTCCTTGTTCTAAAAACAAAATCTCGGTTTGATTCACGAACAATCCCAAATCCGCGCCTAAATTTTTTGCCGGATTTTCCGCGTCTGAGTCGAAAAGTACGAACGCTCTCCTCATCTTTGAGAGCAATAGAAGCTGGGTCTTCGTGTACTGTGTGCCGTAAGTGCAGACTGCTCCGTCTCCTATTCTCCATACGTCAAGCGGTCCTTCCGTGATGATCACCGTGTCCTTTACGCTGTCCAAGTTGTAGAGTGTCTCCTTTGCCGGAACGATGCTCTCCTCATTCGAAGCAGTCTTGTACTTGAGATGTGATTCTCCAGTCACGTCTCTGCTAGTCCAGCTTACAAGTTTGCTATGTCTCTTGATCGGGATAATCAGTCTGTGCTTCCACTTGACGGAATGTTGGACGCATCGGAGATCATACTTGGAGAATATGCGGTCTGGATCGAATCGTCTCTCTTCGAGAAAACTGCGATGAGCGTCGAGCAGAGTGTTCTGAGACTCCTTTGGAAGCTCGATGCTCATGTAGGAAATACGTCTCTCGCTTACGAGAGTGCTCCATTTTTGCGTTATGTCCTTTCTGTGCGATGTCTGACTAGCAATTTTTGCTAACGCTTGCTGTAGTCCAATTCTCTCAAGCTTCATGATCAGCTTGATTGCTGTTCCGGTCGTTCCACATCTCCAACAGTTCATGCTCTTCTTGTCGAGATGAATTCCAAGATGATCGGAGGGGTCCCCTCCTGGGCAGAACGGACACTGTAAGTTGATCCAATCGTCCGTTGTGTGCTTGCTCTCCGTGGAGTATGGGACCCCTACTGAGTCAAGATACTTACAGATGTCGAAGAGATGGAGGTTCATAATAGGGCCAAGTAGCGTATCGTCTTGTACCGTAGAATTTTATCTTGTACTGTGTTGTAATGTATAGTATTGTACCGTACCGCTGACTAATTCGAGTACTGTTATGTTAGGTTAAATACTGTATTGTAGCGTAATGGTTTGATGCTACTAGGGTACCGTTATATACCGCATGGAGATGTCTGGTGCTGTGTCGAGTACAGTTCATCAGAATCAGGCAAAGATATGAAGTAACGTAAGGTATGGTCCTACTCTGTCAGGTGGTGTTTCGTTACGTCCAGTGGTGCTGTACTTACTCCGTCTTTCCTCCTATTTGTGCGGCGACAGGATACCCTAACTGTTTCATTCTCTCTTGAACAAGAGTCAGTCTTTCCTGACTCGTTTCCTGTTGAATCATTGCTACTCCTGCATTGATGTTCGTTGCGAGGGCCCGCATGACGTTGACCCTAAGCATGTCTTCTCTGCTGACTTCTTCTTTGTCGAGAAGCTTGAGTCCTGCGTCGATGGAGCCGTGGATTGCGTCTGCAATCTTCTTTCGATTCATTACTTTTTCGACTTTGATTTCTTCCATGTTTTTTCTCCTTCTCTGTTTTGTTAGATGCTGTCACGACTCGTCTTGTTTCGTTGGGTATTGTTGTCACGTACCGTTCCGTATTTTCGAGTAGGGCAGCGTAGGGTATTGTCATGGTGTGGCATCGAGTCTCGTCTCGTTGCGTTCAATACAATTAGATTTAAGCGGCTTCTTGAGTCTCTTCTTCCTTCTCTCCACCGCTTATCTCTAGTTTGAGAATGTCGAATTTTCCGAATCTTTCTCGGAAAGCGTAGTTTCCGACCACTCCGGCTTTGTGGACCCACCATTCACAGACTTCTTTCGTGAGAACTTCGTCGTCTACATGGAACTCAAACTCAAACTCCGTTCCTGGTGGAAGATACTCATATGCTTTGAAGAAGTTCCGACCTTTGGAGTTTACCGCGTATGTGTCTACTCCTATGGGCTCCCGTATCGCTTCTCCATTTCCATTTGTGAGTTTGATGTAGTACGGCTCAACGACTTGAACGAGATAAGGAATGACTTTCTTGATTGGATGTTCCTTGTGCTCTTTCGACTTGAAATAAATCATTCCTGTGTCGATCAGACAGCGTTTCATCATCCAGCTTCCGACGACAATATTGCCGTCATTGTCTCTGTGAAATAGACTGAGGATGTCCGTTGCCACTTTCTCAATCGTTTGATTCTTTTTTGCCGCTTGCTGTGCGAATGTTAGGAACTCCTTGTCCATTCTTCCTTCGATATAGTCGAGAAGAATTTGGGTATAGCCTTTCGCTGGAGCTGTTCCAAGTACATTCGTATTGTATCGGCATTTAGCGATTCCTTGCATTGTTCTTCTCCCTTTTCCATGTTGTTTCGTATTGTACTGTATTGTCTAATTAGGCATCGTCATGTATAGTGGAGAAATTCTTGTCCCGTCCGGTGAAGTTGGATAAAGTTAGATCCAATCCAGTTGAGTGATGTCCTCCTTCCTATTCTATTTCGTTTCGTCGTATCGTGTTTGGTCAGATTAAGTTAGGTAACGACTCCCTCCTTACTTACTTACCCACCCGCGTTACCTATAGTTACGCCGCGGAACGTAAGTAGTGCCGTCACGATCAGGAACATAGTCGTAAGCACCAGGGCTGCCCTTTGGCTCACTGGATATCACCTCCTTCCTCCGAAGTAGTATCGTGCTGCTAGTCCCCGAACTGCTTCTGATACTGTCTCACGTCCTTGAGCGTGAATCTCCAGAAGCGTCCGTCTTTGCGTCCTTTGAGATGGCCTCTCCGGGCGATGTCGATCACGTCATCCGGAGAGATGTCGAGGATGTGTGCCACGTCCTTGGATCTGAGTTCTTCCTTGCTTCTTGGCTTCATCGTGTCCTCCTTCCTTTTTACCCAGTCTTTGATTCTCCCCATGCTCACCTCCTTTCCGTCTCCACAAGATTGATGATCTTTGCTGCAAGAATCTTGGCACATGAGAGGTGGAACTGCCTGCTCTGCTCACCGTACAAGTGAGTCTCCAGTCGGAGTTCGCTCTTCGCTATCCGTACTTTACATACTGGACACAGCGCGGGTCTGCCAGGAGTGTCTTGCCGCTTCAATACGAGATGCATTTCCAGTCTCCTTACTTTTCCCATTCATAGAATACATGATAAACGAGGTTGTGATCCTGCGCGGTTCCGAGGTAAAAGAATGGTCTTTCCGGCTCTGCTCCTCCCGTTCCGACAATGTGAAATATTCTTTTTACATACTTTTCTTCTGGGAGTACAGATGCCCACACCACAAGGGAGTTGTCTTGCATCTGTACACTTAAAAATGTTGCAAACTCTGGTATTTCCAGTTCGACAATTGTTGGGTTTACGAAGATTAGAGAAGATGCCATTAACTTGTACTTGAAGATTCGTCTTTCCATGGGTTCTCCCTCTACTACTCATCCGTCCAATGTTTGTACACAACGCCTTCTTCTTTGTTCCATTTTGTAACTTGGTGCGGTGTCCTTATTGTAAATGAACCGGATACGAGTGTGATGATAGCATCGTTGTGTAGATTCTCAGGATTCATTGAGATGGTGGCATTTGCTGCGTCCATTTTCAGTACACAGCCGTCCGTAAAAATTACAGTTACTTTTCCAGTGCCCATTTTATAGTCTGTTGTGCCCATCACATCCATCCTTGATCCATGTAGAGTGTAACTCTCTGTCCGAAATGATTGACAAGATAGTAATGTGACGGGTCAAAGATGTCCACAATCACGACTTCATCCTTCTCGTCAGTCTTCCGGAGTCCACGTCCTATCGCTTGCAGGGTCATGATCTCCGACTTTCCTCCGCAAGCGTTGATCACAACGTCCAGGGACGGGATGTTTATGCCCTCCCTCCATACTGCTGTAGCTATGACACACTTCTGTTCCTTCTGAATCATTGCTTCCTTGACGATCTCTCGTGCATCGCTTTCCGTGCTTCCTTCCACGAACTCTGTCGGAACTCCAAGCACTGTGTTCAGTATGTGTGAGAGATTGTCCCCGTGCTCAAGTCGAGTCACTAGGATCAGCACTGTCTTTCCTTCCTTCACATAATCCTGAACACACTCAGCAATCATCCGGTTCCGTTGACGGTTCATCACGATCCCTTCAACGTATACGTCTTCGTATCTCCGGATGTCGTGTACTCGATTGCTGTATGTAGACTTGAGCAATCGGATCCGCGGCTTTGCTAGGATCTCCAATTCTGCTGCTTCCTGTATCGTTTGCTGTCCGATGACGGGCCCGAGGTGGCCCTCCATCGTCAGGACTGCCTCTGTAGCTGTTGGAACAGTCGCAGTGAATCCAAGTCGGATAGGACTGAGGAGTGTGCGGAGTATCTTTGCGTATACTCCTTCCGGACGTACAACATGGTGCGCTTCGTCCACAAGCACGACTTCGAAGTAGTCTGCCCGCTCCATTGCTGGAATCTTGACGAAACTCTGCATTGTAGCGACTACTGTGTCTCCGAAGAGACCGCGCTGATGAGAGTGTCCTGCTCCGATGATCTGGACATTGCTAAAGCCGTGCTTGTTGAGTTCTGCGAACGTCTGCTCCACGATGCTCTTTGTATGTGCAAGGATGAGCGTTCTGTAGTGAGCGAATGCGGAGCGGAGTGCCATCTGTATGACAGTCTTTCCTGTTCCAGTAGGAGCTTGGATTATTCCTCTCCGGTTTTTGCAAGCATCAAATACAAGTTTGAGTTGATCCTCTCTCAATGTTATGTCTGATAGATACGGCTGTGAGAAGTCAAGCTCAATATCACTCATGGGATTAAGGACGGAGGAAGGACAATCTATCTCAGCACAGTACTGTTGTATTCGAGGAACGAGTCCAGTGTGGAAGTACTTATAGCCGTTTCTCCTTGATGTGAAAACGTCCTTCATGTAGTCCATTCGGACTTTCTTCTTGATCGGCTGCCCTGTCCTCTTGTTTATAGCTACAGTCTGCGGCCTCCAGAATGCAGCAGGATAGGACAAGCAGTTTTGGATGACTTGAGCGTCATCCTCCGTGACGCGACTGTGAACAGCGTCAATCACTTCAATTCGTAGCATTGCACACCTCTCATTGCTTCAATCACAAGTTCTCCTTGGACGCACTCTTCACATTCGTCCTTGCACTGTGTCTGATTCGCAAGGCAGATCGTTGTTCCTATGTAGCACTCAAGTCTAGCGCAGTAGAACGACTTCGTTGGTTCGTAGTCATCACAGCCGACGAATGTTTCGTGTACGAGTCCGTGTTTCGAGCATTTCTTGAACAGCGCGACAGTTGTTGCATCCTCCGTCCTGGTTTGTGTGAAGAAGTACTTATCGTCAACACTGAGCCGGAAGTTTGCACACAGTCCGCATATGATCATTGCCCTGCGTACCTCCTTGCTGTAGGATCACGTCTGATAACTCTTTCCATGACGGACGGACGTTGTAGACCTTGCTTGATAAAGAGATTGATCATGTAGCTGACACTCCTTTCTTTTCTCCGTGCGATGCGCTTTACTTCCTTCAGATCGGTCGGATCGAGCGTGATGCTTACGATTTGCTTTTTCAAGACGATCTCCTTTTTAGCATAGCTAGTATATGGATGCAAGTAAAAAATAAAGATTTTTTAAGTGTCTAGTTTGACTTACTAATCAAAATTTTCTCGCTCTTCGAAAAATTTTCTCGCTCTTGGAATCCGTCCTTGAGAGGAGACCCGCTTTTGTGCTATCTCTGCTGTGACTGAGCAGATCTCGATGCCGATGCAGTTCCTATTGTTCTGCAAGCACACGACCGCAGTAGTGCCAGATCCAAGGAACGGATCGAGCACAGTGTCTCCTTCATTCGTGAAGTTGAGGATGAAGGGCCAGACGACCTCCTCATTGATCCCGTAGGAGTATCCTTGCCACTTCTGTTCCTTTGCATGGAGAACGTCTATCTCATACACGTTGGGGTGGTTCTGCTTCACTGTTCCCTTTGCAAAGGACATGATGTGTGTGTATGTAAGACGGTACAAGTTACGTTTCATCGACTTGCTCCAGATCTTGTGTGATATGCATCTCCATCCATGTGTTCGGAGTAAATCTTGTACGATTGCGTGTTTAGGGATGATCTCCCCATCGCACTTCCTGTCTGTGATAGCGACAGTGATAACAGGAGTGACATGGACCATCTCATCGAATGCTCTCTTGAGCAGTGCATAATATGCTATGTAGTCCTTCGTGCTCTTTGGATTGAGTCCTACTTCATCGAAGTCCGGTGGCCCGGTGAATATGTAGTCAACCGTGCCGACCTCAGACATTTTTTCCCTACAGTCGCCAACGATTACGCTAAATTCATTCATGGTGCGTTTTTCCTCCATTGGTACCCACATCGCCGGATGGCGACGTATCGGTTTACGTGTATGCCGCGTGACCCGCATCCGTGCCTCCCATGTACCTCTGAGTGGCCCAGAAAATCCGATTGAGCCTACGAATGCGACTTAGCCGGATCACTCAGCTAAATCACTTGCCGAATATGTCGTCTTGGCACTTCTGACAGAGGGCCGAGATCGTATATTCCTTCTCGCTCAATGCGTCCCGGAACTCTATCGCTGGCTCTCCGCAGAACAAACAGATGTCCCGCTCAATGGACTCTGTTCTGCTTCGTCCAAACTGCTTCCTGCCGATGTCATCCAGTTGGCGTGTCATGTCTGGATGTTTCTCGCTAGGCTTTGCCATACAATCACCTCCTCTCTTGCACTAGCACTGACTTGTCTAGGCAATCCTGCATGTTCTGGCGAAGTCTCCTCTTGACTTTCACCATTGCTACAGCGATATACAGATGACACGGCTCAGCTTCATACCGTCCATTTGTGTATTCGACAGTAAGCGGCTGCTGTCTGTGTACTTTACAATAGATTGGTGTGTCCACGTCACCCCCTTTCCTTTACGTCTTTGCGCCATGTGTTGAGAGAGGAGCCACATCCTTGCCCAATTCCAAGGAGTTTGTAGTACTTTCTGTCCCGGAATGGAAGACGACAGACATATCTCCTCTCCGCTTCCAGCCAACGTAGTGATGGGCACCGCTGTCCTACTTCTAGCCTATGGAAGTGTACTCCGACAGCACATGGTGCTTTCAGACAGCAGTACCCACATCCTACGCACTCACGAATGTCTCTGTTCCTTCTCCGGCGTCTAATATCGAACTCCTTGCAGCAACTCTCGCAGTTGGGTATCCTGCATCTCGATGAAATCTCTGAATGGGATTGCTACGAGCGTCTGTCCCTTCTTTTCGGAGAAGGACTCCTCTATGATGAAGACCTTGTTGGCTTCGCAGTCCACGTCAATCGTTGGGTGATTCCAATCGCATGGCTGAGTGCTGATTCCGAAGCCGAATTCGTCTTGTTCGCGCCCTTTGATCATCTCGCAAAAGATGATTCGTGCGAGGTACGCAGAGTCGTCCCATCTCCACTGCTTTCTGAGTGCTCGCTTGACCACGAACGGAAGGGAAGTTCCCATGTCGTGTGTATACAAGTAGACTCCATCAACCTTTACGTTTCCTCTGTCTCCCATTTTCTTGTACCTCCTTTCACTTCATTGTTAGTAGTTCCATCTGCTCTAGCCGTCCACGCTTCGTGTTGCAAGGAGAGCAGTAAGGAGTGCCGATAACGATAGCGTCTTCGTAATTCAACTCTTCACGGTGTCCACACTCCGTACACTCCCAGATTCCGATGCCTTTCTGCTTCTCCAAGTTGTCTGCGATCCGCTCCAGGGCTCTCGCAATCTGCGGCATCGTGATCTCGTAGAACTTTCTGCCCATGTTTGTTTGGAAGAACTTCGGATCTGCCACTACTTCACCCCCTTTCCTTGAGTCCTGTATGCCGCTCCACTGCTCTGCGACCTTCCTCACGTCCTTTCTCCCAGCAGACAGGATCGTCGCAGTTCGTCTTGCCTGTGCCCTCGTTCATCACCCAGTCAACGTCCTTGGACGCACCGATGACGAACATCTGCTTCTCACGCACACGACCGCAGTAAGCGCACTTGACCTCCATGTAGTACCTCCTTTCTGTTATTTTACTCGTGTCCAGCCGATTCTGTATCCTGCATCGTCGAGCATCTTCTTGGCAAACCCGACGATCCTTGCTGCTCTGGAACGGTCTATGCGGTAGAATCCAGTTCCGTAGCAACTGTGTTTGCCCGTGTATCTGTATACAGGGCACTTCTCAGGAGTTCTCGTCGTACACACGCAGGGAGTACCGCGTGGGACCGTCTTTCCTCCGTGACATAATACGCAAGGGTCATTGCGATAACTTGTTTGTCCTACCATCTTCTCCCATGAGACCATCGCTTCTACAACGAGGTCTGCTTCCTTCTGTGTCATGCTGAAGTCTTTTCTTGCCATGTTCTATTTCCTCCTTTCCTGTGTGACTCCACCGCTCTAGACTGAGGACCAATGCGAAAGGAGTCCCGACGGAGCAAGTCGGCTGATGGGCTCATGAAGGACCCATCAGAAAACACTGGTCCCCAGTATAGAGCGGTGGAGTCGAGTTCATTGTTTAGACCTCCTTGACTTCGTATCCTGCCTTGTTGAGCAACTTGTAGCCGAGTTTGATTGTGTCTTTGCGCTTCTCAAGTGCTGGTATTCTCATGTGATACAGTGTGCCACCACAAAGATCTTCTCCTGTGAATCTGTAGACTGGGCATCCGGCTCCACTGCGGCAGATGGTTTGATGCGAACTGCCCCCTTTCTTCACAACAGCCTTCTTTCTCTTCGTAGCGAGTTCACACAACGGGCACTCTCCTGGTGGAAAGCTGTCGTACTCGTAAGCGGGCTTCCACTTCTCCCACTTCACGATGGAGTCCACCATCGTTTGAGCCTCTTTCTGTGTCATCGTGTACTTCTGCTTCTTGTCTGCCATGTCTCTTCCTCCTTTCTGGAATTTTCTCCCTGTTACTTCTCCTTTGTCTCCTTCTTAGGCTCCTCTTCCTTCTTCTGTCTCTGATGCTCTTCCTTGATAGCGTTCAGAGCGTCGAGGTTCGTGTGTAGACGCTCATGCTCATCTGCTAGATGCTTTGCCTCCTCTCTGTCCGGAGAGCGCAGAATCATAGGATTGTAGTCAGAGAATCGGACGTGATCCCAGACAGGATATCCGACCCAGTATCGGACGAACTTCGTGAAGTCCTTGTCGCACCAGGATGGAGTCCATGCACCGCTCCGACAGATGAAGATTGCATCATACTCTTCACGAGGCACAGCTTCGGCATCGTGGAAGATTTCCACTACCCCCTTCTTCTTTTTCGGCAGATCCTCTCTCTGCTTCTTGTTCCTTCTCCAAGGTGGATAGACGAGGGTGTAGCGTTTGATCCTTCCTTCGTTGATCATCTTTCCGGCCCAGTTTCCGCAGTCCAGTTCTCCTTTTGCGGATGGATATCCCAAGTCATGGTGCTGGTCAAAGTTCACTACTTCGCTGATTGTGAAGTCTCTGAGCCAGTAGTACATCGTTGCGTGTGACTCTGCAACAAGCATAGCGAGTCCTGAGCCACTGACTCGCTTCTCCCAGAAGTTATGAAGTAGCTTCTTATCCGGGTTCACGGACTCCAGTGCTCGCTCTCCAGTCAACAGGTTGTGGGAGCCACAGCGTAGCGACCATGAGGACTCCACGAAGAACTTGCTCTCGCGGTGCCCCCAATCGTACATGGCAACATCTGGAAGGAAGTAGTCCCAGTCTATTGATAGTACTCGCATCTATGCCTCCTCTCTGATGAAGCCTAGTTTCTTTGCTAGGTCTTCGCTTAGTCTATACATTTTCACTGACATACTTTCATGGTCCCAAATTGGGATTTCTATCATTCTTTCAGCCCCAAGTTCACATAAAGGACAGTTGTAGACTTTACATTCGACCTCCTTTGACACTTACTGCCCCTCCTTTCTTTAGTCTCCGGCCAGGAATGAGTTCTTCGGCCTCAGTCGGGTCCTGCTCCGTGAGTGCCCGACTGAGGGCTTCCGAGGGAACCCCCTGCCAGCGGATCATTCCGGTCTTGTCAATCCTGTGCAGGTTGTTCGCACGGACCCAGGATTGACCCATTCGGATCGCTCCGTCATACGATCCTACATAGGTGAAGTATCGTGCTCGCCGATTCCGTGTCATGTCCCTCCTTCTCGCTATGTGTGGACGGAGACTCGGCCGTCTTGCACGAGCAAGCAGCCAGCGTATCTCCACTGTGACGTGTTCTGCAGGTGCCAGTTCACTTTGTTCGGATTGTTTGGCAAGGACAAGTCATTGACTTCCCATTCTGCGAGCCACTGTGTTCCTGCTTGGCGCCACGTAAAGAGTCTACTGTCCGCTTGTTCATATCTCCGGTGCTCACGGAACATACTTGCTACAACGTACACATAGCGGCGCAGCAGTTCTGCGTACAGGTCCGGATTCGCTCGTTTCTCTTCCTCCGAGAGAGCATCCCACAGCGTAGCGAACGGTGTGATCTTCTCCAAGAAATCGAGAGTGATCTCCTCCTCAAGGCCGAGCCAGTCATAGGGGATAGCTTCGATTCGAAACTCTTTCGGAAACAGCGGCAGCAAGTAGTCCGCAGCTTCGCCGATAGTTCTCAGGTGATGTGTGTCCATCATCATCACAGCGGCTCCGAGGAGACAGTACTTTGCCTCTTGTATGGAGGTGCCGGATGCTGTGGACATACACGTTAGCAACGATGCTGTGTGGGGCCACTCCTTTCGTGTCGTCATTCTCTTTCTCCTTTCTTCAGTTGTAGGTGTAAACGCAATAGAGGAGCCATGCTGCTACTATCAGGATAGCAACAATCTCCTTCCAGTCGAGATGGGTGAAGTCGTACCAGAACGTAGTTGTGTCCTCCTCCGGCTCCAGCATCTTCAGCATGGGGTCACCGAGTTTGTCCTCGTCCCGTTCATACTTAGGAAGAGGATTACGTCTACCCATCCGGCTTGTCCATCCATGCAACGATGTAGATATAGCCGAAGCTCGCATTCGGCGTCCATCGTGCATGAAACTCGCCGTCATCTACGACTGTGACCTCTCTGCTGCATCCGTCATAAATCATCCTGATTGGCAGCACATTCTCATTGATCCAGTCGAGCAACTTTCTGACGGCTTCGTTCTTTCCTGATGCTGACTGTCTGTCTGCGAGAAGGCTCGCTCTGTGCATCGGAGCTTCCCATTTGCTGCGCTTCGGATCGTACTCTTCGTCAGCTATGGCCCGTGCTCCCCATGCTGCGGACCACTCCTTCGGAAGCAGCCATGCTGCTCCCCATCCCGGTGTTCTGGTTTCTTTGTTCATGTTCAACCTCCTTTCTCTTACATTGGCTCCAGTCATCCACATAAACCCGCTGCTTATGTGGATGATAGGAGCGGGGAGCTTCTCACGGCTCCCCTTCCTCCTTTCTAGTTGACGAGTCGATGGAATACCTTTGCTACGTCCTTGGTCTTGTCGATCTGCACATTCTCGCTGTCGATCTCATGGCTGATGAACTGCGTGATGATCGAGTGAGCGTCCCACGCATTGACTGTTCCTTCCTTCAACATGCCGCGGATCGTCTTCCGGTCCAGCTTCCTCGGATAGTCCAACAGTTGCTCTCGGTAGCGTCCTGTCTCCTCGCCGAGTTCGTTCTTCTTTCCTCCGAATGGAAGTGCTTCCCACACTTGTATCCATTCGGGTTCCTTCAACTCCTTCTTTGCCCAGTGTTGCCAGAGTCCAACTTGTTCGCTGAACTGCTGCATCCCGGACTGGATCTCCCGAGTGATGTATCCTACGTCGATGTTGAGCCGATGCTTCTGTCCGATGGATGTACGGACTTTGAATGCCATGAGTCCGTTGGAGCAGACTAGCTCCTTCGCTCCGAACTGGCTCAACAGTCTCTTGCTCATGTCGTAGGAGTTGAAGAGGTTCGACTGCGGATTGACGGGCTCCTTCTCTCGGATCTCGTACTTGCAGTCAGGGAAGGTGACTCTTGCTCTCAGCAAGGCTCCTTCGTTCAGCAGGCTGACTTGGATCTTCGGATCTCCGAACTCGGGCATGTCCAGCAGAGCGGCTTCAATGCTCGTGATCGCTTCCTCATGGGTCACGATCTTGTACTGGTTCGATCCGTAGGCGTAGCGAATCCTGTCCGAGTGATCCTCATTGAAGGAGCCGCAGATCGCAACGCTGTCCTTCTGTAACTCGATATCGTTCCGGTCGCGTCCAATCCAGATCGGCTCCTTGTACACGTCCGGGAACTTCGTCTCCGGATACCGCTCACGCACGTCGAGCCGGATCGCTTTGACTCTGTTCATCTCGTCCAGCATGGCCTGTACTTCTTGATCTTGCTTTTCCATAGTGTAGTACCTCCTTTCATTTGATAGTGCGTCTGTCTTCTCCTTGCTCCACAGGACGGCTCAGTGGAATCTCCTCTCCGTCCCTCATTCCTTGTAGCAGGGCATCACGGTTGCCCTGCTCCATGCGCTCGTTGTTCTGCTCCGCTTCCGGGAACAAATCATCTCTCACTCTGTCGACCTCCTTTCTTCTGAGATGAACTAATGCGGTGCTCTCTTTGCCCACTTCCTGCTGTCTCTGCTTGTACTTATCACGGAGCCGGACAGAGACTACATTCGTGAACATCTGACTGTAAGTGGCCTGATCCTCTGAGGAAGAAAATTTCTCCGTGGCTGACTTGTCTATCGCCCTTCGTAGGAAGTCATAGAAGTGGATAGCACACATGAGCCGCTCTCTTGATCCAATGAATACAGTTTTCCATCGTCTGCGTCCGCGGTCCCGGACTGTCGTGCAGTCAAAGATGTCAGCTACAGCGTATGCTAGGACGCTCTCCCAGTGTCTCATGACTGTGAACTCATTGGTCAATCCATCCAATTCGCTTGCTCCAATGTCTCCTATCGGCAGATCCTCCATCTCCTCCGCTAGAATCTGGTACTCCTCCATAATCTGTTCGATGCGTTGGAGGCACAACTCTCTCTCCGGTGCAAAGTCTGTGCTTTCGGCCTGTCTCTGAAGTTTGCGAATTTTCTCGATTTTCTCCCTCTTTACTGCTTCGCTAATCATGCTCCTCTTTCCTCCTTTCTTCCTCTGCGGGTTGTCGGTTGCTCATCCATTACTGGATGAATGAAGCGGGTGAACAACTCGCATTGCTCACCCACTCTAGTTCATCCTAGTAAGGGAACTCCTTGACCTCCTTTCTCATCTGTTCCAGTTGCTCTTTTGTAAGGTTCTCCGTGTTGATAGACATGATGCCCTTCTCTCTCTTTGCGAGAGGAAAAGGAGTGCCATCTTCTGACACGTTCCTTTCTAGTTCATTGAACGTGTCGTACCATGTCAACTTCTTCTTGTTCCACGGAGCGACCTTGATGTCTCTCATGTGGCATGGAGTCTTCGCTATGTGGGTAGCGAATGTGGCTTTACCGGATCCTCGGAGGAAGCCGATGAAGGACTTTCCTCTCTTGCTCTTCGTCCGGCTCGTCTCAGGAGTCTGCTGCTGTTGCAGTACGAGACACTCCGTCAGATCACCGCATACTTGACACTTGTGATGATGCATATCCGGCTGTCCGTACACTTTGCACTTTGCAACTGTCTTAGGCTGCTCCTTCTTCGCCGCTTCCGCTTTTGCTACTGTCTCCTTCTTCACCTCCTTCTTTGTTGCTTTCTTCGGAGCGGGCTTGCTCTGTTGCTGCTTGCCCTTTGCCGTTCTACGTGGCTTGTCCTTCTTCTTTTCCTCCAGTGGTACCACGATTCCGGGATCAGAGCGTTTTTCCTTTCTCTCCTCCTCCTTCCGGGCTGTGTTTGCTTTCCGGGTCATATGTATCACCTCCTTTCATCCGCACGTGCCACTCGTGCTTTATATGGTACCGATCTATGTGCATACGCACCTCCTTTCTGATTCCAAGGGGAATCGAGGGTTGCTATTATACACTATTAACTCGTTGCAAGGCAAGCACTTTTACTCTGTCGCCGTAGTCTGTACGTTGCCATGCTCGTCCATGCTCCAGACTCCATCCGGTCCTTCAAACAACTGGACAGCAGACTCACGAGCCGAGTGGATCGCATCGTCCCGTCTCCAGTTCTTCCGTCTCTTCTGCGGTCGTGGATGGCAGTCCAGTCCGTAGATGAACCCACGCTTGTAGTAGCGGGCCCTCGTTCCTGCTGGGAGCCTCGCTCCACAGTCGCGGCACGTTGCATCGTACCTCAATGTGATTGTGCTTGCCATTCTCATTCCTCCTTGAACCATTGCTTGCGTTCTTCAACCAGTGCGATAGCGTCAGTTGAGATAGAGATTGGTCCCTTTATTCCTTCTTCCGCTCTAGCTGACCAGTAGTCCGACCCTTCAGAGGAGAATCGGATGATGACAGTATCTCGGCAGAGATACACGTTCATCGGCACCTTGTCAGCATACGGAGAGAACCATCCTACCCAGCGGCACTCATCGCAGTCATGGTAATACGGATGTAATATGTCCCGTTCTTCTGTCATGCTCTTCCTCCTACTGACTCATGTGAAGGCTAACGTGCTCCGCCGCTTGCTCCGTTACTTCTTCCATGATCCGCATCAGGGTCACGAACTCGGTCCAGTTCGTCACATGGTTGTTCACTACATCCGCAAGCTGGTCCTCCAATGCGATCCAGTCCATTGGCTCCATCTCCGGCTCTCTCCTCTTCCTGCTCAGTAGATCGGTCAAATCAGTTAGTCTGGCCATTGCTCCGTCCTCCTTTCTTTTTGTTGGTCCTCCATGTTTCATACAGGTTTGCTCGGAACGTGATGTCCCGTCCGCTGAGTACGTTGTAGAATATGTCCCACTCATCCTTCCAGAGGTCATACGCTACGTCAGCGAGGCTGAACGGTGCTCCGAGGGCCCATCCATCCTTCCGGACAAAGACGATATCAGGCACTACGTCCATCTTCGCGGCTCTGTCCGGAGGAAGTGCATGCCCCTTCTTGTTCACGACTATGCGAACAGGATGAGGAGGCAAGTCCTTCTTCTTCTTACCCATTGTCTTCCTCCTTTTCAACTCGTGGGAAAGTTCCGCGGTAGATATTGTGATTGTTTGTAAGGAACTCTAGGAGGGTGAACTCTGCTTCGAAGGTGAGTGCTCCGTAGACGCAGGCATCGTACACTTGTACGAGCATCTTCTCATCCGTTTGAGGGTCTTTGATCCACTGCTTCCTGTCCTCACTGGCAGCAGTGATAGCTATCCAACCCTCTCCGTCTGCGATGTCCTTGAAGAAGTAGAAGAAGCCATCATCTCCTTGCTCTGGCCTGTATCCAAACTTGGCCATTGTCTCTTTGACTTGCTCTCGAAACATTGTGGTCATCTCACTCCTCCTTGCATGGTGCGAAACATACGCATGGCTCATTGTGCATTGTGTCAAACTCATGGGTGCATTCCACGTAGTCGGCATCACACTCTTTCATGTACTCCATCGTGTCATGGCACCAGTTCTCGTAGTAGCAACTACATCTGACGCACTGGTCTGTTATCCGGTGGAATTGTTGTCTCATAGCTCGTCCCTCCATCGTTCTACGACGAGTCCATAGGTGCCGTCATGATTGTACAGGCACAGTGTCCTCCACTCTGGGTGGAATCTCACATCTACGACTACAGCGAGCTTGTTGAGCCACTGATTGCAGTTGTTGGCATTGTCTGTAGCATCGTAGTCCGGATTGAGCCGGATTCCGAGATCTTGGAGCCATGCTCTTGCTGCGGCTTCAGGAATCCTTATGAGGGAACTGAATCCGATCCGGTCATGTGGATAGCAGAAGGACTGGCCGACTTCGTACTCGATGACCGCATTTCCATCTGTGTGTGGATACTTCTTTTGGGCCCACTCTCCGTGTTCGTTCTGCATTAGAGCCATTTGACTGTCTCCTTTTTACTTCTTGTACCGGACGAATGTTCCACACCATCTACACTTTACGAACGGCACTTTTTTCGCTTCATCCGGGCTGCACTCCTTCGTTGTGACCCTGAAACAGGATTCACAAACAACAGTGATCTCTACGGTCTCCTCCTGTACTACTGCTGTGGCACTCATGCTCCTTCTCCTTTCTCCTGCTTGATTGCAGGCTATGATGCTGAAGTCCGACTCGACTCCAGCATCACGGTGTTCAATCAAGTCGGAGGGACATCTTGCTGAAGATCGGCTCGCTCTTCCGACACGCACGGCACACAATAGGCTCGGGCTGCAACAGATCGTCCATCAGGAATGGCCCCATCGTGTGTCCGCAATGGTTACAGAACAGCACTACTCGCACTCTGTCCGCAGAGTGGGCGTCTAGTCGTATCTCCATGGCTCAGTTTCCTCTCTTGACCCTGTAGTCGATATCAAGGGCAGGAATGTAGTTGTCCAGCTTGATCTTTCCGTCTATGGCAAGCAACAGATTGATGGCAAGCTGACGGATCTCATTGACATACTCTTCCTCACTGGTGTCGTTCTCCAGATAGAGGTCCCTCTGGATCTCCATCTCAGTGATCTCACGGCTAATCCTGCTCGTTATCGGTGTCATCTTCCTTCTCCTTGAGTACTTCCTCTATAGTTGGCTCCTTCTCCATTGACTTGTTCTCATCCTCTTGCTGGCGGACTAACGCTCCGACTGGACTCGTAATGTTCAAGTTCGGTGCCATTCCACGAGATGATTCGAGTCTCAACTGTAGCTTATGGGCCGCAATGTCGTTCCTGAAAATGATTATTCCTTCGTTGCTCTTTTCCGACATGCGGCCCACGTACTTATCAGTGCGTCCTGCTTTCCAGTCTATATCCTCTTGTTGAGTCACAAAAGAACATGAGTCGCACTCATAGACGTATCCGCCATACACTTTCTTTGCGGGGATATACTTCTTTCCGCACTTGCACTTCCATTCTGAGTACTTACTCGGCATCTCTCTCAGTCCTTGAAGGTAGAGATTGAGTCCTTGACTACGTTCCATCCGAATGAGGTCCATCTTCCAGTTGTCGGCATCTCTTTCTTCGTCCGGGTGTATCGAGTCAACTTGACTACTCTCGATTCGCGGGACTCGTATGTCATCTCCAGTACATCATCCGACGTGCTGGGCCAGCATCCATCGTATCGAAGCATATCATACGGAAAGTGGCCCGTTCCTCTGACTAGGAATGATTGGATATACATGACTCAGACTCCTTTCATTGACTCAGTTCCAGACTTGCAACACTTCGACGGTCTCTCTCTCGTAATCGACTCGGATTCTGTCCTTGATCTCGATAGCGGTGAGTTCCTTCCTGTACGGAGTCGCATCCGAGCGATCATGAGTCCAAGTGAGACTCAGACAGCATCCTTCGCGGTCCCATCTCTTCCGCTTCAGGTACCATCCTCCATCCGTGTCCTTGATGTAGTACACGGGCCGCTTTCCGAGCATCTCATTAATTTCTCGCTCAGTTAAATGCATAGCTCCTTTCTCCTTTCTGACTCAGTGAAATTTTCTTGCTTATTTTCTCGCTCTTGACTCAGACATCTAGTCTGACTTTGTGATCTGACGCTGGCACCTCCTCTCTCCTGTGAGTTGACATAAAAAAAGCGACTGACTGATGAGAGTCCTGAGTCAGACTACAACTCAGGACTCCGACAGCTAGTCGCTCTTGTTGAGTGCGGCGAGCACGAGCATCTTGACTTCTGCTCTCTCTTCCGGACTCAGTTCCTTGATCTCGTCCATACTCAGCTTCGGCGCATCTACTCCTTCTGAGAAGAAATTACGCACACGGTCCCATCCTCCTGCTTGCTTTGTCTGCTCTTCCATGTTCTGACTCCTTTCGTGTTTTGCGGTTACCCGCATTTAATGGATCTACTTCAAGTAATTTGTATGCAATATTCATACAAAACTATTAGCGACTATTATGACCACATTGTAAACGCTTGAATTCATTAACTAAATTCAATAAAATAGTCGATTCAGACATACCCGTATGGGTGTGCCACATACGCTCTGATTGTAGAATATTCTACAGTTATTGTTGAATATTCTTCTCACTTGAAAAAGTCTAATTGAATCAACTATTTACAAGCACGTATGGTGAGTCTACTATTCTCCGCACTGTTGAGGAGATTGTGGTGTTTTTGATCCGTTTTCGGTTTGGTTTTTGAGGAGCGGCGTCCTGAGCCGCGTTGTGTGTGTTTTTCCCACCCGTGGTATCACAAAATATCGGATGCCAGCGAAATCGGGGTGGCCCAGATCTGAGATCTGACTCATGTTATAGTTCTGAGTCGCTTTGTTTTACTTGAGTCACGTCTCGACTGATAGAACGAATATTGACTCAGACTTCGACTTGACTCGATAGCAAGCGAATTGACTGACTAATAAAGAAAGACTTTGACTCGATAGTCAAGTTTTGACTCAGTGAATGAGCAATAACTTGACTCGATAGTCAATAAGTCCTTTGAATACTCAGTCAAGAATTTAATTGACTCGGAAAGCAATTGACTGAGTATTCTTCAGACTCAGATACTTGCGAAATTAAATTGTAAATTCACTTGACATATATTTGTCGAGTCGAGTAATCTGTTATCGAGTCGGAAAGACTCTGAGCAAGGACTCAGAAAGTTGAGTCCGAATCTGCTCAAGAAAGGAGATGAGATTTTACATGATTCGCAGTAGCAAGAATCCGAGTCGATTCGACTTCGACAATTGGACGTTTACGTCTAACTCGAAAAAGAAAGGAATTCAAAATGAGCGCGGAAAAAACTATTGTCAGAGTCGTCCAGGAATGGATTGTCTTAGCGATTTACGGATTGCTTGGACACATTCCAGAACAGTTCCGTACGCAGATGCAGACGTTGAACGTTTGTCTTGGACAAATCGAGTCTTCAGACACAAAATGTCAAATGTGTCTCGACAACGTTCTGTGTATTGCGTTCCGGAAGTCCATTCCAAAGGACAAGAAAGAGTCCAAGCAAAGAGGAGAAAAGACAATCTTTGGATTTGGACTCAAGACGAAAAAGTCATTAGCTTGTTTCCAGTTAGTATCGGATGCAGCAAACGGAATCCTTCGTCCAATCAAGAAAAAGGACAAGTCAGGACTCGTTCCTATAGTCGATCTTCCTTGGAACACAAGCAAGACGACTATATACGAATACAGGAACGAAGGATTAGTAGAGAAGAATCTCGCATTCCTGGACGAAGAGTCAAAGGACTTCATCATCACTTGGAATACGTGGACTCCGGAACAGATGACGGAAGTAGCATTCCAGTTGCAGGATCTCCGAGAAGACGGATTGATCCTGTAGAAACGATGAATCATGAAAGAGACAAATTGGACTTTCCGAATCCTAATGACAATCTGCGTCCTTCTATATCTCTTTGTTGTGATTGCAACTTGTCCTTTGCTGAATGGATGCACTTAAAGAGGAGAAAAGACTATGTTAGCTCCGACTCATGCAAGAGATTGTCGTTCCTTGAATTGGAACACTACAAGAAAGGAAGTCATCCAAGAATACGATCGACTCTTGGAGGAGATCGAACAGTTCCGGAAAGACTTTGCAAGTGCAACGGATGAATTGCTCCGGACGATCTACAGCATGTATCCTCAAGAGCAAAGGATCCTGAAAGACTAGAAAGGAGTCAGAGAAATGGAAAGCAGAAGAGACATTCTGAGGAGAGCAATAGAAGACTTGAAAGACATTCTAGAAGTCGAGAGTCTCGACTTGTATCTTCTCACGATTGAAGAAATGCAGACACTTGCAGCGCGTTTGTATCACAACTTGCAAGGATTGAAGATTCGGAAAAGCGACTTCTTCGATTCCTGTTAGCGACTATTAGCGACTAATAGTCAGTAGCAGAAAAGAGCATGTCCTGTAACACTCGGACATGCTCTTTTTCTTTGTGCTTCAGGAAGTCGAGAATAGTCCAAATTCACGACTTCCTTTTCAGTTAATACTAGACTCCGCTCTGTTCGATCCTTCCAATATCAAAGTCTAGGATCTTGTCCTGACGATTCCAATATCGGATCTTGTCCAGCTCGACATTCGATCCGATAGTCAGGAAGAGCGGAGTCTAGCTTTTCGGATCTAATCATCCTTCCAAAGGATCCTGCAATAGAAGGATCCTTCTATATGTACTGTTCAGGATCCTGAAAACGTCCTTTTCTAGTTGATTCCTTTCTAGCTTGATCCTATGCATTGGAATTGGAGAGAGTCGATTCTAGGGGTTTCTCCGAGTCCAATTCTCTTTTCTGCTAGTCTGAGTCGATTCGGATTTTCTGAGTCGATTTTACGGATTCGACACTGTGTCGAGAGTTGGACTAATCGTTGAGTAGTATCGACTGCGAAGCGAGTCGGAATCCAGTGTCGTTGTAGGACTGTAACTCAGTCAGTTATTGCAGTACATACTGCGAGAATGGATAGTAGCAGAAGTGATGACTCGCATAGGATGAAACTCTGCAACTATTGCACATTGTAGAATATTCGACACCCAGCTTTGTGCAATCAAATTGAGTACTTATGAGTGTCCGATAATGAGTATTACGTTGACTTAGCTGTAACTAGCTGAGTCCATTGAGAAAATGAGACTCAGTTTGCGACTCAGAATCCGACCCCTCCAAAAATTTGGACATATGACGCACTGCACAAAAGAGCAGAGACTCGACCATAAAATTTTGTGTTGTGTTTCTCTATGATAGCGAACCGGTACCGTGTCTCCGCAACACGCTGAAATCGCTACGGAATCGAGAAAATGAACTTTCAACTTGACAGTCAAAAGTCCTTCCTGTATCGTTGCAGTGACCGTCTTACAAGGAGAAGGGAGCATTCCGACTATGAATGGAAACGGACTGAGCACTACAGACATACAAGATCTGAACAGTATAGCGGGCCCGGCCTACGCAAAAGGGTTTGGCACACAGAAACTCCCGAAAGGTAAATTCAATGCCACTTCCCTCTTCTACTCCTGGGATGCGGTGCCGATGTGCCGGATGAATGACTGCCCGATAGAGACGACCTGTCCGTACCAGAAAGGCCCAGCAGTAAAATGTCAAACCCATTCCCAGTTCTTGAAATCCCTGTCAATTATACTCTACAGGAACTTCGCGGATCAGATGGATGAGCCGCGCCTCTACAGGGTCGGGCTGCATATGATGCCGCTCTATAAGATGTTGTGTAAGTTGCTTATAGTGGAGCACTCTATACAGGATGCGATCTATCTGGATGACAAAGGAGTTCGTCGAGCGAATCCTGTGTTTAAGGAGATCCGAGATACTCTCCAAGCGATCTCGAAGGAGTGGAAAGCTCTCGGGTTGCACGGTACTTCCGCATCTGCTTTCGCTCCTACTTCCATACGTGATCCGTTGGAGTACGGAAATCCGGACTTTCATGCTTCACTGGAGGAGCCCTCGCGTAGGGTGAGACGGAGGAAGTCTTTGGAGGAAGATGAAGACGAGGACGAATAATCCTTATCTGAGGAGCTTTGAGCGGAATACTGCTCCTGTTCATTCTAAGAGGAAGTGTCGGAACTGCACTGTTCGGATTGAGGACTTTTTGGAGGAGGAAGCTATGTCGTCGGAAAAGTTGCTTGTTTACATTGGGGGCACCCCTGGCTGTGCTACAATGCACATTGCGGCCTTTGTGCACCTGCACCCGGAAGCTTACTGTTTTAACACTGCTGGAGGAGCGATTGACAGTTTGCGTTCGCGCTTTGGAACGAACAAAGCTCCTCCTGCGAATGTCCAAGGAGTTCCGTGTGAGCACAAGGATTTCCTGTTGGATAAGAATGCGAAGACTGGAGCGGACGCGGCATTCTCCAAGAAAGTGTTAGCTATACGTGATGACGAAGCTTGGAAAGCTTTTGCTAATATTCGTGAGAAAGAAAGACGCGGGCTGTTCTTTAACGCACGCCGCTCGTTGTATATCTACCCTGTGAGGAGGAACCTGGAGGAGATGTTCTGGACATGGAACAAAGGAATCCATCCGAAAGGACAGAATATCGAGCAGAACATTTCCAGTTTCAAAGCGCGTTTGACTCTGAACTACGCGAAAGTCAGTGATTTGATCAGACAGTACGGAGCGTCCGTGCATATTGTGAACCTGAGCGATCCAGACGACAGGAAAGCGGAATGGCTCCGCTTGCTCTCCATCCTTGGACTGGAAGCGTCTGAGCAGCAGAAGAAGTGGATAGAGAGTGAGCCGCGGACGAATACGTTTGGAGAGCGTGTCCGGCTCGGCACAAACTCAATGAAGCAGACAGATTTCTATAGAAAGTATGTGAAATAATGATGGAAGACGTTCCAAACGGAGTTGTTTACGCTATGCTGCTCGTCCTGCTTGTCGGAGTCCTTCTTGCTTACTTCGGAGACAAGGAATGAGAATCAACTTCAAGAAGTATCGGAATGGAGCGGAAGGATTCATCAACTTCTGCAATGATCATGTGTGTGTGCCGATCTACTACCCGGGGGAGACGATACCCGAGTGGTGTCCGATGGGAGAACTCCCCACGGAGAGGAACCCTGCTACGGGGAAATCCTACTCTGGCATCTGGGAGTCGCAGCAGGAAGTAGTGCGTCAGTGTCTCGTTATTGAGAACGGCAGGTTCAAGTACCGTCTGATCGTCTTCTGTTGGATGCGTGGGGAAGGCAAATCGTTACTCGTATGTCTCATACAGCTATGGAAGTTCTTTTGTTGGCCGAAGCAGCAGATCATGCTCGGAGCGAACTCGAAGGATCAAGTGAAGTTTGTCCACTATGATATTATCCGCGACATCCTGTACAACTCTCCTACTTTGTTTGAGCAAGTCGGAAAGAAGAACATTCAGGAGAAAGAGATCCACTTGAAGGACGGCCGGGGGAAGGTGCTATCCCTGATCCGTTCGATTTCTAGCTTCTCCGGAATCGTCTCCAACATTACTGGGTTCACGTTCTCCGAGATCTTCGACATGAAGAATCCGAAGTTCTACGTGCAGTTGTACGGTTCGATCCGTAACATGCCGAACGCACTAGGGATCATTGACTCCACAGTCTCGGACAAGCAGCACGTTCTGTACCAACTCTATCACAGCTTCACGGAGCAGAAGACGAAGGAAGTGTTCTTCTCCTATCGTCACTCCAGAGAGGGAATGCCGGACGATTACTGGAATCCGAACATGGACGAGACGCAGTTGAACGACTATCGCGTCACGTTTCCGTTTGGAGAGTTTGAGCGTTACTTCCTCAACTTGTGGAGCGCAGGACAAGCGAGAGTCTTCACGGACGAGATGATAGAGGAGACTGCGATACTTGGAACGGAGGACGCTCTGCTCAATCACACGGAAGTCCACGAAGCTGTAGTGGAGCGGAACAAGCTGATCGACAACAAGATTGATATTGAGGGACGCGGGTTGTTCGATGCAGCTACGAAGCTGGAAGTGAAAGCGTACAACATCGAGCAACGCTTCAAGCTTGTCTCGGATGTCATCAGTATGACAGATCCGAGTTATCCAGTTCCGAAGTTTCCGACGATGCAGGAGATCGAGAATCTGAGCAAACTGCTCGATACGGACTGGGCCCTCCTCGCAGGGATTGACATGGCCGACCCGATGTCGCAGAGGAGCAACGCTCGGACGATCATGACGTTCATGCTGAAAGGATTGGTCGGGTGTCGTAGTAGACCTTATATATATAATCAGGAGCTAGGAAACCCGGAGTATATCTACTTCCTGTTGTATGCTGCGGACATCGAGGATCACAGCATGGACAAGATGAAGTCGATCCTTGAAGCAGTCAATGAGGAGTACGATGGAATCGACATGATCTGCGGAGAGCGTTACGGCATATGGGACTTGCAACCCTGGTCCGAGGAGCGCGAAATCCAGTTCGAAGCGATCTATCCGACATATGACAGACAGAGAGGAGCGTTCAAGGAACTCTTCAACGTAGTTGCTAAAGGAAGATTCAAAGCTCCTCCAATTCCAATCCACGGCAGCAAGAAAGAGGACATCATGCGCGAAGAGATGAGCATCTTCGATCATGACATCGAGAAGCGTTGGTTTGGCTCCCCGGAGAAGGCCGAACGGTACGGAATCCAAGACGACTTCATCTACTCCTTAGGCTGGTGCATGTACGGAGGCCGTATGCTCGGACCTGATGAATTCCGTGCTCGGAGGAGTACGAGATTCTTTGGAACATTCACGCCGGACGCTAGCCTGGTTGGAAATTACTGACCCTGCAAAAAAATCTGAAATTTTCCTTGACAAGATTCCTACCGATTTGCTACCGTCACACCGTCTGTCATTTTCTTCCTTTGTAACCTCGACGGGGAGGTTGAGCATGTGAACTTTCAGTCCCTTTCCGCGCATCTCGACCACAGTCTCGGTCCCCGTCGAGGGGCTCCTTCTTCCTTGGATTGGCCGCCCGGAATGCCACGCTGGGCGGCCGGTCCACCTTTATCCAATGTGAACTGACAGGATACTAGATCTATGGATAGATCGGATATAGAGCAGTACATCTTGGATATGCCGGACGAAGTACTCGCTTCCTTACAGTTCTCAGTTCCTTGGCAGTATGACTCTGGAACAGGAGGGTACAAGGATGAGGACGGCTTCTCTGCGACTACGCTCTCAACGGATAAAGATGACTCGAAAACGACTAGAGACACATTGCAGAAGGAGTGCTGGCGAAAGTTCAACAGAAACCCGCAGTTTAATACAGCTACACGAGGATTACTTGGCAGACTCACGGGCCTCGGCTTTGAAACCACCTCAGACATCGCAGAAATCCAAACAGCAATAGACGAAATCTACTATGATCCACGCAATCGGCTGTACAACTACTGGCCGAAATACGTTGGTCGCTCTCTCGTTGAAGGCGAACTCTTCCTACTTTTGACTTTACACAAGGATTCGTTCGTCGAGGTGGACTTTATTGACCCTTCTACGATTATGGGTGCGGGAAGTGACGATTCTGGGATCATTTTTCACCCTTCCAAGTCTTTAATGCCCCTTTTGTACACAATAGACGACTTAGAGGGCAATAAAGCGCAAATTCCGTCCATTTATTGCGCTTATTTCCCAGAATTAGTCGAAATTGCTGCAAAAGACGAGTATTTTCAGCGAAAATTACTCAGAGGTTCGCATTCCCGCAGCAGAAAATTCAGTAAATTTAACGGATATTATCGCTTTGTGGTCGCTTGGGACAAAGGATTTTTGACCCGTAGAGCGATAAGTTACATGAGAACGACTGTTGAGTGGCTCAACTACTATGAGAATCTGAAGAAATATGAGATAGATCACAAGAAATCCAGTGGTGCCTATGTCTGGGTTTTCAGCTTCGAAGAGCCTCGTGCGTTCAAATTATGGTTGTCCCTCTCCGATGAAGAGCGCAGAAAGACAGGAATCACAGCGAAAAAGACGCCAGGAGGCTCTCTCGTGCTTCCTCCGGGAGTCTCGCTGGACGTTCGGAATCCAAATCTGACTCGGATCACGGAGCAGGACACGGATATCATGGAAATGATTTCTTCTGGTCTGAATGAGCCGGAAGATGTGACTCTTGGACGTGCAAAAGGAACATATGCAAGTGTTAAGGCTTCCCGAGGACCGATGGCCGACAGAACTTCAGATGAGATAGCGTTCTTTGATCGCTTTCTGAAGTACGACTTCTGGGAAGCCATTTTCTTCCTGAAATCATCCGTCTCTGACTTCAAATATGAGCACAAAGTCCGTGAGGCAACGAGTTTTGACAAGGACGGTGAGCCAGTATTTGGAAACGTGAAGAAGAAAGCGTCTCATTTGATTGAGATCAGCTATCCAATTTCCGAGAACATCGACTACGAAGGACGTGCCCGAGGACTCATGGGAGTCAAACACGGACCTGCATCCGACACGCTTGGGATTCCGTACAGTGAGGTTGCCCGTAGAATGGGCTTCAGCAACTACGGACGTATGCGTCTGAGACACGCAACGGAGAAGGAAGCGTATCCGGAGTTGATCTACTCTGTGGATGCTGAGTCCTTGCAGGAGTCGATGGAGGCGGAGCCTCCAGTATCGAAGAGGAAACCGGAGGCTACTAAGAAGCCAACGGAGAAGAAGTAGTATGCCCTGGACTGTTGCGGACGTAGACAGTAAGAAGAAAGGGCTTTCTCCTTCACAGAAGAAGAAGTGGGTCAGCATAGCGAATGCTGCTCTGAAGCGTTGTCAAGCAAAAGGAGGAAAGAATTGTGACGCTTCAGCGATTCGGATTGCAAATGCTGCGTTTGCTATGGACACAGGAGCGTTCTCTCTGTTTGATCAATTCTCGGATGGAATCGTAAGGAAAGTGTTCCAATACGATGAGGGTCAGACAGAGCATCCCTCTATGGAGGTGACTATGACGAAAGAGAAGCTGAAAATGCCACAGTCTGCGTTGCAGTTCATGGATCATGAATGCTTCGCAAAGATGGAAACGGGGGACAGCGACAAGCCGAAGCTGAAGATGGTCGCTTACTCCGGCAAACCGATCAAGAACCACTGGTATTGGGGTCAGCTTGTCATTGACCTCGACGGAATGAAGTTCAGCAAGGGCTCTTTTCCTATCCTTGAGAATCACATGATGGACAGGAAGATTGCATTCTCTAACGGCAAGCCCGTAGTAAAGGATCATCAGTTGTCAATCGACCCGGACAAGGTGCAGTTCGTCGATACTGAATGCTCCGAAGAGTTTCAGAAACTCTCAAAGCAGGGCTTCCCGTATGAGTCGAGTATATACGGTGTTCCGTCGAACATCGAACGGTTGGATGAGGATGCAAGCGCGGAAGTGAATGGGTTTACGATGAAAGGCCCCGGTGCAATCTGGAGGCAGTGGGAGTTCAAGGAAGCCTCCGTGTGTGTCTTCGGCCACGACTCCAACACTCGATCCGAAGCGTTTGCGAACACTGAACTTGAACTGGAGATGGAGGTACAGACAAACAGGACGGTCGAAGACGATCAAACAAAGTCCAATGAAAAGGAGGTGATGTCAAAGATGACCCTGAAAGAATTGCAGGAGCAGAACCCTGAAGCGTTCAGTGCGCTGATGGAGTCGGCTAAGGAGGAAGTTACTGCCTCTGTCACGGAGTCCGTCACAGCAACCGTGACCGAAGAGCTTACTGCCAAGTTCACGAAGGAGAAAGAGGACTTGGAGACGAAGCACTCGGAGGAGAGCAAAGCTTCCACGGACCGGATTTTGGAGCTTGAGAAGAAGGATGCTATCCGCACGGAGAATGAGTTGAAGCACAGAGCGGATGGAATCTGGACTTCCAAGCTTACAGAGTCCAACATCCCGGAGCACCTGTTTGCGAAAGTCTCTGCCCATGTGCCGTATGCGAAGCACGTCAAGGACGGTGTTCTTGATGAGAAGGGCTTTTCAGAGGCAATCGACGCTGAGATCAAGGACTGGGAGGATAAGGGTGTAACGTCCTCTGTCCTCGGCATGTCGTTCCAGACGAAGGACGCGACTGGCAACGACGACACTGCTGTCACTCAGTTAGCGAAGGAGAACGACGAGGCAGTGGGAACCCTTTCCCAGTTTGTAGACTTTGGAGCTACGGACTAATCTACTCGAAAGGAGGTGAAAACCGATATGGCCCAGGATATTCCTAACATCATTCGTGGAACCCAGGAAGACTACAAAAAGCTGTACTACAGCGATCCGGATGCTGCGTTGAAGATTCCGATCACTATCGCTCCCGGATTCGGGGTCCTCAAGATGGGGACCGTTCTGTCCCGGAACACGTCTGCAACCACGGCAGGCAACTTCGTTCCCTACGATCCAACAGCTTCAATCCTTGGAACGGAGAATGCGCCAGGACGCTCCTATCTTGTCGCTGATCAAACGTCTGGACAAGCAACGTGCAACGTGACGATCCCGGACTCCTACAGATTTGCAGTAGGAGATGACATCCTGATCATCGACAGTGATGGAGAAGTGAACTTGGACAATGGAGGAGCCATAACGGCTATCGACAGGACCACGTACACAAGCTATGCTGTGATTACGTTTACGACCGCAACAGGAGACACTTTCACGACTGCGAAGTTTGCTTATGCTTGTCTGGAAGGCTCCGTTACTGCCGTAGGCATCCTTGAGAAGTCTGTGGACACAGGAACCGGACTCAACTCCAAGGGTGCTGTAGCAACGCTGATCATTGGCAACTGTGTTCTGTACGCTGGTATGCTGTTGAACCTTGACTCCAATGCTCAGACGGACATTAGTGCGTCTACCATTGGACAGTACGCCTATATCCGATAGAAAGGAGGTGAGATAGGATGCCCAGAGGATCAAGTGAAATCCCGATTCTGCGACTCGAAGTGTTGCAGAAATTCCTTACCAAGTTCATGTCACCACCTGAACTTGTACTCCAGAACCTCTTTCCCTCAAGTCCGTCTCCCTCCTCCGCTATCAAGTGGGAGAGTCAGACTGGAACGAGAGGCATGACCCCGTTCGTACCGCCCGGAGCACCGGCCCCGAAGACAGCACCACTCGGAGTCGCACAGCACAGTGCAGAGGCGGCCTTCTGGAAGGAAATCATGGACTTCGATGAAGAGTTCTTGAATAACCTTCGACAGGAGGGAACGGAATCCGCTTATCTGGACGCAGCAGCGAGGCTGAGCCGCGAACTTGCCGGCCTTGTGAACCGTGCGAACCGGAGACGTGAGTGGATGTTTGCAAAGATGCTCTTCGATGGCTCCTTCAGTTACTACATAGCTACTGGCTATAAGAACGAGCTTGACTACGGCATTCCGTCCGCAAACCAAGTCTCTCTTGGAACGGACTATCACTGGAATGACGGAACGAGCAGGAACATCATCGGAGACATCATCGACGGCAAGAAGCTGATCGCTGACGAGTGTGGTGGGAAAGTGGATATTGCCATCTGCAATAGCCAAGTTCTACGCTATCTCGCACAGGACCCGGACATCCAGACGTTGCTCCAGAAGTCCGCTTTCGGAGACGGTGATCTCTTCAAAGGATCGAAGAACCCTATCGTCGGAGTGAATCCGAATGTGATCGCTGGACTCTTGGACATTCCTAGACTGATCATCTACGACGAAGTGTATGAGGTGAGGAACGTGCTCACCGGTGCTGTTACAGGATCAAGTACGACTGCGATTCCTGTCACGGACACTTCCGACTACGAAGTAGGAGGAACACTCCGTCTTGTTGATGTTAGTGCAGGAACGTATGAGGATGAGACGATTGCTTCGATCCAAGTGGAGAATGGAACTGTTACAGTCTCCAGTGCTCCTACAGCATCGTTCAAAGCAGGAGAGGACTATGCTGTCATGAAGAAGAAATTCATTGCGGACACGAAGTTCGTGATGATGGCCACGAGTGTTGAAGGATCGAAGATCGCTGAGTACAAGACTGCACCGTACGGGGTGCCGAGGAAGTATGGACTCAGTACGGATCGGAACGACAAGTGGGATCCGGAAGTTGTGCAGATTAGAGTACAAGACAAGGGGATTCCGATTCTGTACCATACGGACGCGATCTATCAACTAACCGTCTGCGATTAGAGGGAAGGAGGTGAGCCATGAAGTCGGATCACGTTTTTCCTGAAGTCGGTTGGAGAGAGCGTCTTGCTCTTAACGTAATGCCTCCAATGCAGGTGTCATGGTCAGGTGAACTCGTCGCGGACGTGTGCGGAGTGCCAGCAGGAACAGCGCGGTTCAAAGGAAGGGTCAAGAGAGTATGGGTATCATGCGCTCAGAGCGGAAAGGATGATTCGAACGAACTCAACTTTTCCGGCGACGTTATGATCAACGACACTTCCTGTCTCACGACAATGGCTGGAATCGCACATATCAGTGGAGAAGATTCACAGCAGAAGACAACCGGAAAGACTGGTGACACAGGAATCGTTGAAGCAGTTTTGGACTACTCCAATAACTCGTTTGAGATTGGAGATGTCCTCGAAGTCGATCTCCATGTGACTCGGACTGCTTCTCCGACACAAGAGATTCAATGTCCTGTTGTTGTCGTCGAACTGGAGCCCGTCAAGTAGAGGGCGACTTTACGGAGGTCAATCGACTATGAACGTCGAATCGGTGAGGGTCCTGAGAACCCTCAAGTTTGGAGATAAAGTATTTCAGGGGGGAAAGGTTTACACGAAACCTTTCTCTCCTGACATACTCAAAGAAATTGCGCGAGGCTCCCCACACATTGAGATCCTTGAGAGCGAAGCGGATGTCAAGGAGGAGCCTCAAGAATCGCAACCAATTGAGATCCCTGTAGAAGTTGAGAAACCCAAGAGTACGAGAAAACTTGTTCGCAGGAGCAAAGAATGAACGAGACGGAACTAGCATTGCTTGTCCAAGATGATGTGAAGGGACTCGATAGTTATCTAGATCAGGATGACTATACGAGGGCAGTGCAAGCTGCTTCCCGTGAGACGGGCTATGCTATTCCCGCAACGAATGACATGAAGATCCACTGGCTCGTAGAGAGAGCGAAACGTGCGATCTATTCGATGCTCCTAGCTGAGAGTGCCCATAAGTTCAAGGTCAAGCAGTACTCTCTTCATCACAGATTCGAGCACTATCGGAGTCTGATCGAGTACATGGACAAGGAGTACAAGGAATATCTGGAATCGGAGCCCGTCGATCCGGATATGGCCGTCCATATCGGCACGATGAAGATAGACGCTGGATTCCAGTATGAGGAGGATACAGGACGGGACAGTACGTACCTCGATACGAACTTTGTCCAGTTCACGCCTACTGAGAATGACACGTAATGTCGATTGCCCTAGATATCAGGCTTGTTCTTGAGGAGATAGGAACGAGTTTCGTCGTCAAGACGAGCGGTGAAGCTGATGTTGACGGTGGATATCTTGACTACGAGATGAATCGACAGGTTACGAAACCATTCATTCGTGAGTTCTTCCTAGAAGCGACTTTCCAAGACAACAGCGTAGCGACGAACGGAGATGTAATCGAGTTCTCCGACGGCAGACGGTTCATGGTGATGAACGACTCGCCGGAGAATTTCGAGGACACGATGATCTCCAGAGAAGTTGTGCTCTATGGAGCAAACGTCTCCGGTGAACTGCTCCGAGCGTCCGGAGAAGTGTTCGACGCAAACTACAGGAGGGAGACCTCTTGGAGCGTTGTGCAGTCCGAGTGCTATGCTCTCCTGACTAGCCGTTTGTTTGGAACGGATCTACAGCAAGACGAAGAACTCGCTCAGATAGGAATCGAGTCGCAAGTCCTGTATCTGCCTAGCAGTATAGGAGTACAATCGCTTGACCGATACCAGCCCTGCAGTGGGGAGTATTATAAGATAGAGCAGGTGATAAAGCGTTACTTCCCAGCAGTAGATGTGTGTTATTTGGCTGAAGATACGAGAGTATAATCCTTTGATTTACAAGGAAAATTCAAATGAAACGAGTTCTCTTCGTTGGCGAGAGTCCTGTCGGATGCACAGGTAATTCTAACTTCATGCGAGCCCTCCTTGCTCAAGTAAACAAGGAGCAGTACGCTCCTGCTTGTTTTGCAGTAGGAACTTCCCACATACTGAAGCATGATATCTTCCATCCTCAGCCTGTTCCAGTGATTCCTGCGGACGGATCGCAGGACAAGTGGAACGGAAAGAAGCTCCTCCGGGTCATCCATGAGAACCCAGTAGAAGCTGTCATATTCGTAGGAATCGACATCTGGGTCTACGCTCCGATCTTTGACGAACTCATGCAGTTGAAGCGGGCAAAGCAGTTCAAGTTCATCACGATCTGTCCGTATGACACTCCGAAGATAAGGAAGGACTGGATTCACTGGTTCCGTCAACCGGATATCTCCTGCGTCTACTCGCAGTTTGGATACGATCTGATCAAGAGCGAAGTTCCTAACGCTAGGTACTTCCGTCCTCCCCTGTTCGCTAACAGACTGTTCCAGAAGATCACTCCAGAGCAGCGTGGAGAAGCAAGACACAGATACTTTCCAACAATCGGAGACGGCTTCCTCTTCGGATTCCTTGGAAACAATCAAGTGAGGAAGGACCCGCAGAAAGCGATCCTTGCTTATTCGAAGATAAAGCAGAAGTACCCGAACGCTTATTTGTATCTCCATCTGAACATGCAGAGTGGAGTATACAATCTCATCCAACATGCGCTGGATTGTGGCCTCAAGTCCGGTGACATCATCGCAAAGTCTGGTGATCCAGATGCATGGGTCAGTCTCCCTCAGATGGTAGCAATCTACAACTGCTTTGACGCTCTCCTGAACTGCTCCTTGCAGGAAGGACTCTCGTGGACGCTCCTTGAAGCTATGCTTTGCGAAGTTCCTATCATAGCGTCTGATACGACAGCGCAGACGGAGCTAGTCAAGGATGTAGGAACGCTCGTTCCTTGCAAGGAGCCTACATATATACCAGTGTATGCGGAGAGAGGCCAATCTTGGATCGAAGCGAGTGCCTGCAAAGCGGAAGATCTGTACGATGCTATGGATCAGATGATCTCGGACGAAGCGTATAGGAAGAGATGTGCCGCAGATGGAAAGCAGAGAGCAAAGGAATGGGTCGACGGTGTTCACAACATCAACGATGTGCTCAATGATGTTTTTCAGCAAGGAATGATTGTGCCGAAGGATTCCGTTCCTTATGGAATGAAGGATGCTGTCTGCTTTGCACAGCGATCCTCTGCTGGAGACATCCTCATGACGACGAAAGCCCTCAAGGGCTTGAAGGAGATGTTCAAGGATAAGCCTCTCTATTACATGTGTGAGCGCCAGTACATGGACATCGTTCGTGGAAATCCGCTCGTGGAGGATGTTCTCGCATGGGACGAGAATGAGTTCGCCAGCTTCGTCCACAGACTGAATCCACATTCGGAGAGGATTCTCCCCGGGCATTGGGGTAGGAATTGCAACACCATCCTGTCAGATTTCTACTGGAAGCTGCTGATGGTCGACCCGGATGAGATGTACATTGAGAAGAAACGGCCGCAGGAGAAGATAGCAAAGCAAGTTCTGGATCAGGAGCATCGACCGATTTGTATCCTCCACACGACAGGAGGAGACGCAGCATTCAGAACTTACAAATATATGAAGCCCGTGGCAGAGGCACTCAAGAACCGCTATCGTACAATCCAGCTTGGAGGAAAAGGGGACTATGATGCAGGAGCAGAGTTGGACCTCCGTGGCAAACTCAGCTTCCGTGAGTCAGCATGGGTTATGGACAAAGCAGTCCTATCGGTCAATGTGGACAGTTTTATTTCGCATCTGGCAGGTGCTATCGGAGTTTCGCAAGTTGTGCTGTTTGGATCGGGTAACGCTTTCGTTGTCCGTCCAGATCAGACAAAAGGGGAGCTAGTCTGCATGGTTCCAGATTACATCATGGATTGTCCCGGACTAGGGCCGTGTTCTGCGTCGATTCGGAACTGTCCTGTTCCGTGTACTGGACTTCATGATCCTAACACAATTCTGCAACAGGTCGAAAGACTTGAGCAGGAAGGCAAAGTCAAGAGGAGCAACGAAAATGAAGAGGGAAGCTTCCGCTTTGAGTATGTCGAACGAGGAAGGCAAGTTTCTGATTTATGTCTACTTGGATCGAGCGGAGCGTGAACCATTTTATGTTGGGAAGACTCGTGTTCAAAAGCGTGTATGGGATCAGTGTCCATCTCGAAGGACTAAGGTTTTTATTGACCGATTTAACGAATTGGAGGAAGTGTCAGTAGTTGTTCTGTCTCCATTTACTGAGGAGCAAGCGGAGCAGATGGAGAGATACCTGATCAAGAAGATTGGGAGAAAGGATTTAGGAACAGGGCCTCTCGTTAACCTAACGGATGGAGGAAATGGGCTTAATGGGTATGTTTGTCCACCTAGTAAGAGAAGACAGATAGGAGATTTTCACAGAGGCAAAGTCGTTTCAGCAGAGACTCGAATGAAGATGTCTCTAGCACACAAGGGCAAGACAACTTGGAATAAGGGGAAGAAACACTCCCCAGAAACAATCGAGAAGATGCGAAAAGCTTCCACAGGGAAGAAAGCATCTGTCGAGACGAGAAAGAAGATGACTCAATCCCAGCTAATTAGGTGGGAAAAGAACGGAAGGAGATACCGTGAAAAAAGTTGTCATTGCGAGTAACATGTACAACGAGATCGAGCAGTTGCCGGAGTGGTTCGACAACTTCAAGCCTCTAGCTGATGGAGGGATCATCATCGTAGACACTGGATCGACAGACGGAACGCAAGAGTTCTGTCGGGATCATGGAGCGATTGTCGTTGAGGACGACATTATTCGCAGGGAAGGATACGGCCCTGCAAGGAACCACTTGCGCTATCTCGCAAGGAAGTACTTTCGAGAAGCAAGCTGGATGGCTTACTTCGACGCTGACGAGCGGATTGATGAAGAGGAGTTCCATCAGTTCCGTTTCGTCAAGGACTACCTGCAGGAGATGTGTGATGTCATAGCGTTTCCGAGGATCGACTGGATGAACTTAGAGCGTACAGCGTGGGCAAAGGACTGGAGAGTCTACCCGGACTATCAAGCAAGGATGTCCAGATTGGATTGCCCTATCACTTACATTCGGAGATTGCATGAGCAAGTCACGCAGCATAAGCAGATCTACGCGAGATTGACGAATCCAAAGATCAATCACTTTCACAGATCAGCAGGACAGGACAAGCGAGACGAGATCGGCAAACTCTGTGCGAAGCTTCACATGGAGGACAAGGAGCACGGGCACACTGTCCCTGAGCATCACAAGGAAGCTATGTACAGAGAGCGTTACTTGAAGGAGGGTCTGAAGTGAACTTCTCCTACAATCTCGACAAGCGACTGGAGCACTGGAGCACTGGATGGACTGCGAAGAATCAAGGGGACTCCAATCCTGCTCCGTTCATCGACTATGTGAAGTACTACGTCGATTCGTATGTGTTGGAGGTTGGTCCGGGAGAAGGACGAGCGTATGAAGTCATTAAGCGAGTAATCAAGAGCTATGCGATTGCGGACATCTCTCAGCAAGTTCTCGATTGCCCTGTCTGGAATGGAATTGAGAAGAAGTTCCTACTTCGTGGATATGAGGACATTCCAGACAAGTTTGATGTAGTTCACTTCTGGTATGTCCTGCACCACATTCCACGATGCGAAGTGTACAACTTCTTCAAGTGGGTTGTTGATCGTCTTCGAGATGATGGCATTCTTATGTTCAACACCCCTTTTCTCCTTTTCCATGAAGGAGCATACAAGGATGATGGCATTCAGACGACTCGCTACACGATAGGCGAGGTCACGTCTTTGCTCGATCAGTGGTTCTGTCATCTCTACATTGATGGAACGAAGATTGGAGCAAGCAATGGCCACATTTACGTAGGAAGGAAGTTATGATAGGAGGGCAGGACGATTGGGGACTTGAAGAAACTCCAAGGGAAGAGCCTGCTTGTGGATTTGTATGCTTGCAGTTCCCGGATTCTCCAAGATGTAAGCAAGCAGTATCGGTTGCTTGTGGAGCTACCGGAGCGCATTGGTATGACTGTCATTTCTGCTCCTCAGATCGCTCGTTGGGACGTTCCACAAGCAAAAAAGAGGGACGAATGGGGATACTCTGGAACTGTTCTCTTTGCGGAATCCCACGCTTACTTCCATTCATGGCCGGAGTACCGATACGTCATGTTTGATCTGACATCTTGTAAGGATTTCAATCATGCAGAAGTCGCTAGAAATCTAGGAGTATTGTTTGGAGCGAAGAGAGTAGTCCCTCACGTAATCGAGAGAGGAAAGACGTTCGAATGAGCAAGATCAACGTGTTTACATCTACTGGGATTAAACTTCTGAGTCATCCTGCTGCGATCAGCCGATTCAGGATGGGATACGGCACTCCGATCTCCTTGCAGATAGGACCGACTTCGAGATGCAATCTGAGATGTGTGTTCTGCTCCAATGTGAACAGGAAGACGCATGAGGATTTGGACATCTCTCAACTGTCTGTGCTCCTGTACGAGATGCGAGAGATCGGAACGAGGACAGTTGAGTGGACAGGAGGAGGAGATCCGCTCTGCTATGAGTGGATCAATGAAGCTATCGAGATGGCTAATCACTTGAAGCTTGAACAAGGACTGATCACGAATGGACTGCTCCTGACTTCACATTTACAGTGGATGGGACTACAGCGTTTGAAGTGGCTCCGTATCTCCATGAACTGCCTTGATTATGTGGATGAAGTAGATATACCAGACTTCTCTGGAACGCTAGGATTCTCCTACGTTTGGAATGAGAAGACAACGGACAAGACGCTTGTGTGTCTCAAGGAGCATGTCCGGAAGTACAGTCCTGAGTACGTGCGAGTCGTTCCGAACTGCCAAGCAACTCAGCAGGAACAGGAGGAGAACAATCGGATTCTTTCCGAGGTCGTTGGAAAGATGGGAGATCCTTACTTCTATCAAGCGAAGTCATTCTCACGTCCGAAGAATTGTTGGTGGTGTTACTGGAAGCCGTTCCTGCTCCATGATGGATGGGTCTACCCGTGCTCCTCTGTTGTCTTGAATACCTCGTCGGACAGATCCTTCCATGAGAATTTCCGGTGGGTCCACATGGACAACCTAGTGCAACGCTACAAGGATAAAGTTGTAGCGTATGACCCGTTGCACTGTGATCATTGTGTGTTTCATGTGCAGAATGACTTATGTGAGTCAATAATCCATCCGGGAGAGATGTGCAACTTCATTTAGGAGACGACATGTTTACAATGACAAAAGCGTGGCTCCGCAAGCATTACGGCAGCGCGAATCCACAGCAAGCGAAGCAGTCACGAGACTGGCTCAACAAGTATGGAAAGAATGTGCCTCCTGAGCGGCTGGAAGAGTGGAGCAAGTGGAAGCATCTGATCGAGTACCAAGTGAACACGGAGGACATCGTAGAGCAAGCACTAGCGAGAGTGGACACGGAGTTCAAGAGCGAACTGGATGCCCATCGGTTCCTGAATCTGATGCGAGTTCCGCAAGCAGGAACGTATGAGAAAGCGTTGGAACTTGTGCAGCCGACTACTGTGCTTGAGCTAGGAGTAGGAGGAGACAGTGCAATCAGCACCGCACTGTTCCTTGCATATCTGGAAGGAGTGCAAGGAGGCCACCTAACGTCCATTGAGAGGAACCCGCTCGGAACGACAGGAGTACGCTACAACCATGTGTCTCACTGGAAGTTCATCATGACGGATAGCGTCAAGTTCTTGGAGAGCGTACAAGATCAACGCTTTGATCTTGTCTTCGTGGACACGATCCATAGTTACACTCACACGATTAAGGAGCTTGAGTTGTCGAGTAACATCACAGATGCGATTCTGTGTGACGATGTAGCCTTTCCGGGCAATCAGGACGATCCTGAGCCCGGAGGAGTGGAGAGGGCGTGGGAGGAATGGCCGGAGCGCAATCCCAGATGGGAAAAGATCGTCCTTCATCACAACATTGGGTTGTTGAAGAAGCGGACGATGATCAGAAGGAGGAGCTACTATGAGTAGAGTTGCAATCGCGTTGTCCCACGGACACGCAGCGAAATGGCTTCAGGTGATCATTAACTCCCTGAAGACAATGGACAATGACATCGAAGCGGATATCTATGTCGCAGCAACATGGCCCGGACATCCATCAATCGAAGCAATCACGGAGACTGCTCTCGGAGAGGATGTGACCGTCATGGATTGCATCAGACGCAGACAGTCTCACGCTACTGGACTGGATGAGATCCTTGAGCTTATTTGGGACGATGACTACCAGTACATGTTCTGTACGGAGACGGACTGTCTCGCAACGAAGCCAGGATGGTTGGATTGGTTCGTCCAGCAGATCGAGTCCAAGGAGAATTGCGGAATGGCCGGATTCTTCTGGAATGAAGGAACGAATCACTACAATATCAATCCGTCCGCTACACTGTACGATGTGAACATGCTGAAGAAGTATCATAAGGAATGTACGGACAACAATGAAGGAATCTTCTGGCACCCTAGAGGAAACAGAGCGGACACGGACCCAGGAATGGACTCCAACATCAAGGTCGTTGCTGGAGTCTTCTCGGAGACGAGAGGGATCAAAGATCCGAACCCTCGTCAGAAGCAGGAGATCGAGAAAGGAGTTCCGCAAGCTGCATGGTTTGAGCCAGGAGCGTGGTTGTACTACCGATCGCTCGGAGAGTATGAGCATGTAGCTGTTCCTGTCGATCACATCTATCAGAAGTGGGCCGGTGGACGTGCTCCAGAAGGAACGTACTATGGAGGAAAAGCGAATCCGTACTTCGTCCACTTCTGGGGAGGCACGAGAGCATGGGATCACCTGAAGCACCCTGTCTCTGACAGATTCGTCAAGGGATGCTCTCCTCAGTGGCTTGACCGTGAGCACAGAGTTTGGGAGCAGACTGTCCCGGAAGAGCACAAGAAGATTATCGGAAAGATCTACTCCGAACTCGGATTGGAGGGTATGGGCTATGACAAATCCTAAACACCTCCAAGTGGAGTTGACGAACTATTGCAATCTCAAGTGTATGGAGTGTCCGCACAGAGATATGGAGCGTCCTCTTGAGCATATGTCGGAGAGAGTCTTCAAGTATCTTGAGCATTTTATCGAGTCCTGTGAGCAAAGGGAGCCTCTCACGACGATGATTTTGCACAAGGACGGTGAGCCTCTGATGTGCCCGTTCTTTGACGACTACTTCGCTCGGATCACACACAAGACGAAAGCGAAGATCGACTTGTACACGAACGGATATTTGTTGACTCCAGAGCGTGTGCAGTTCATGTCTAACATGGCTCCTGACAACAAGATCTGGGTTCTCGTGTCCTTCCACAATTTCAAGTTCGATGGAACACGCTACGATCTAGCGAAAGTGGAGGAGAACCTGAAAGCGTGTCTGGAACTGGATGTGCCGAATGTGGAGTTTGTCGTCTCAATGCACAAGCTTGATCTGACAGACGAAGCGTGGACACATGACTTTTATGTCAAGTGGACGAACATCTCGATCCAGAAGCGACAGTTGAAAGCTGTACATGTCAATTCTTGCATCAATCACTGGGCCGGTCGTGTCAAGCAAGAACAGGAGATGGCACACTTTTCTGTCTGTCCGTACATGGATGCTGCTCACTTTTTCATCGGAGTCACGGGCAACGTGATGCCGTGCTGTATGGACATGGAAGAGGAGATCGTGTTCGGAAACATCTGCAATGACAAGTGGACAGACATCCGTGAGCGACGACTTGACTTCTACAAGAGACATCAAGCAAGGGAGGTCCCACACTCGCTATGCTCAAAGTGCTTGGAGTAGAAGAAGAGCAGTGTATGTACGATGAAGCGTACTTCGAGTATGGAATAGAGACTGGCGTATCTCTGTATCAGAACTACCGGTGGATGCCAGAACTCACGATTCCTATGGTCATGACGATGATCGACTTCCTTGGAATCCATCGTTATCAGACCGTGCTCGACTTCGGATGCGCGAAGGGCTTCGTAGTCAAAGCTTTCAGACTGCTTGGACGCTCTGCTTTCGGTGTCGATAGCTCCGAATATGCTATCAGCAGAGTCGATCCGGATGTGCAACGCTACTGTCTGCTCAAAAAAGGTCCTACTTACGCGAACAGGAAGCTAGGATTTCCACGTTCTTTTGATTATTGCATAGCGAAAGACGTGTTTGAGCATTTAATCGAATCTGAGCTATCTGACGAGCTTTACGTTGTTCCTTCTGATCGACTGTTTGCTGTCATTCCGCTAGGAGAGGAAGGAAAGTACCGTGCTCCTGCAAACGATTTGGACGTGACGCATCGGATATGCGAGCCCGAGTCTTGGTGGGTCGAGTTCTTTATGAAGAAAGGATGGAACGTAACGGATCTTAGGTTGTGCATACCAGGAATAAAGGATCACTACTATGACAGCTACCCAACATCGCACGGGTTCTTCACTCTCGAAAGAAGAGAAAAGAAATTTACTGAAGAAAGCGTCCGCGGTATGGCTAGATCTGAGTCAACATTTGTGGGTCATCGTTGACGAAGAAGAGATCTGTCTTGGACCGCACGAGAACTTTGATTACAAGCAGTTCTTGATGGACGAACGGCATAAGACATGACCAGTGACAACTCGGAAGCGATAGCAGAGTTTCAGAGAAGGAGGTTAGAGGAGGAAGTACCTCATATATTGCAGCAGATGGATATCAAAGTACTCTTGAGCTATCTCAAGGGGAACCCGAATGGATCGACAGTCAATATCGTCAATGTTGGAAAAGTCGGAGATGGAGAGAACACGAAGATCCTCATCGACGTATTGCGGGATCGGATAGAGGAGTTGAGAGCAGAGACAAAACAGGAGCGGCACTTTGACGTTATGAACTGGATAGCTGGGTTTCCTCAGCCGAGATATAAGAACATGCTCAAAGCAGTCGTGACTTTAGCAAAGGAGAGATTTGAATTGCAAAGAGAAGCGGCAGAGTTTCTTGGTGTCTCCCCAAGACAGTTCTGTTATTGGATGAAGATACACAAGATTCCGGGCTACAAACCAGTGCCGCGGAAAAAGAAGAAGAAGGAGGAGGAGAAATGACCATGTTGAATATGTTCATTATTCCTTGCGACAACCCGGAGCAGTCAGATATTTTGAAGCTGAAGAAGAGTCTATCTGACGTTGCTGGGCACGTCTCTGTTCTCAAGCATCGTGATTTGAACAGCTTGGACAAGGGCACATATCCGTGGTACGGCTACATGTTCTCAAATGAGTGGATGGATGAGAGTTTGCAGTACGCTTTGCCGTTATTTCTGGAGGAGGAGGAACTTGACTACCTCGTCCTGTTCAAGAAAGTGATTGAAGATCGTGGAGGGGTGACGGAGCCGAGAGCGTTTCAGATGCCAAGGATATTCCGATCACATGTGGAGCTAGAGGGCCCCGGGCAGCTTGTTCCAAAGAACCCTCAAGATCTGTCCTTTGCTAAAGTTCTGGACGGATGGATCTTGGAGCCTAGCAGGAAGATTCAGTAAGATGGCCGATGCAGTAATGGTCCGTATGCATTTCAACGCTTCCGACTTCGCTCGGATAATGAGAGCGTTGAACAATCTTGAGAACACATCGGAGCAACTAGAGGACAGTCTTCCTCGGAAGAATGCGATTGACTATGCGAATCTTCTGAGAGGTAACATCAACCATCAGAAGCATATAGCAGGATATCCTCCATATCATGAGGAGTATGCGGACTGGAAGAGGAAGTATGCTATCTTCAAAGTGGAATACTGGAAAGCGATGGGGAGTCTCATAAACTCAATCTCTTTCTGGAAGGAGCAGAAAGGGGTCTGGAGAGCCGGAATTCCTGCTGGAATTTCGGATGCTGGAGGAACTTCCTGGTTCGGACAGGGCAATCTTGGGCCTCCTAAGCCTATTGCCATGTACGCTCGGACTCTGGAGTATGGAGAAGGACATAACGTGGAGCGTCCAATGTTCCGTCCGACACTGAAGGAGTACAAGGAAGGACAGTACATTGAACGTGGGGAGAAAGCACTCAAGGAGTTGAAGAGCAAATGGACATGAAGAAGATAATCATCTGGTGCTCCCCTGGCACTGGGTCTAGTCTGCTGAGTCAAATGCTGAGTGCATGTGGAATGAATCTTGGGGATAAGCAGACATACTACGATTCAGGGTCAAATGCGGAACATTCTTTGATTAACTCTCTGCATGGGGAGATTACAACTGGAAACAAGGTCACAGAGCCGTCATCATTGGTGGATAAGTATAACTCGTTGCCGGGAAACGATCCGAAGGAGAAGTATCGTACTGTACTTCGATCCTATATGAGAATGGCAAAGGAAAAGAATTGGCAGTGTTTCGGCATAAAGACAACAACAGGACACAACCCTTCTGTATTCTTTGATCTTATGAGGATTCAGGAGGAAGAGTGGGGAAAGGACATTCACTACTTCCTTACAGTAAGACACCCTATTGCTTCTTTGAAGAGATTGCAAAAGCACAATAGACCAGATGGAAAGAATCCTGAAAAAGTGTATGAGCAGTGGGCATCACATCTTCCATTGAAGTTTGCTCTGATCAGTAAAGGCGCAACTGCTGTTCGCTTTCCAGAGCATTTTCAGAATGGAGTGATAAAGAAGATTATCAGTGATTCCGGTCTCAAGTGGACTGATCAAGCAGCGAATTTGTTTAACCCGTCACAGTTTTCTACTGTAGGACAAGAGGAGACAGAAGGTTTTTCCAATAGTAGACCTGGTTTGTCGAAAGCTTATGAGATCCTAGCGGAGTCTTGTCCATATGAATAGTTGGCAAGAGTATGTGCTTAATTGTTTTCCGAAGGAGAGATTCTACAATTTTCCAGTAGAAAAGATTGATAGCTCGATTGGGATGAAACGGCTTGCTACCCATGATCTTCTTGTGCAGGAAGTGACGGAAAGTAATATAGTGATGGCTCCTGCTTGTTTGAGTCTTCTTTTTCGTCCGAAAGTGATAGTTGAGATGGGTGTTCATCACGGATGGACGACTTTGTTGTTGTGCAAGTTGAACCCGGAAGCGAGAGTACATGCAGTGGATGTTCGTACAGTAGTGGAGAAATCAGGAAATCCTACTGGATATATTCCATTGATGCACAAAGTTAATAATCTCAGTCTACACATTATGAATAGTTGGGATTTGAAGATGCGAGGAGAAGTAGATCTTTGCTTGATTGACGCAGATCATACTCTTCCAGCAGTTGAGAAGGATACTTGGACGGCATGGGAGAATAGGAACAAAGATGGAGATTGGTGCATTGCATGGGACGACTATCGACCGACAGATCCAGATGTGCAAAGTACAGTGGATAAATTCTGTATGGAGGTTGGTTACCCTCTTCAGAAAATAGGAACTTGGGTCTGGATAGGAACGAAGACAAATCTAGGAGAAATTCAGTGGTCAAAATCGTCAACGTAGCACCGAAAGACATCCATGTGGAGCTAGAATTCCCGATCAAGGAACTGGATCTGCTCAAGACTGGATTGTCGCTTGCGAAGATCGACTTCGACGGAAAGGATGCAGAGCAAGCAGAAGCAGTGAAGTACACGAAAGAGTTCTGGAAGTTCTTGGATGAGTTTTTGAAGGAGGTGAAACGGAATGGCCCTTGACCCTACAGCACGAGAAGCAAATGTGCGCGACTCGATAAAGAAGTACTTTGTTGACAGTATGCACCCAACGTACCATCTGATGTTTGACAAAGGACTCACAACTCCAAATGTGCAAGGCACTCCGAGCACGATAGATAGATGGATCTCCGTCAACTTTGGAATGATGGACAGAGGGGATCTCTCAGAGCACTACCTGACAATCTACTGCTGCACGAGAAAGGACAACGAAGGATTCAAGCTTGCTCAGTTGACCGACACTGTGATGGGATATCTGTCCGACGATACAGCTACGCATGGAATGAGGACGATTGCGCTGTACAGGAGCTATCAGGATCAAGCGTGGAGTCTCATAGGAGGACTTCTCGTACAGGAAGTCTTGGAGTCTCAGCAGTTCGTAGCGGATGATGAGACGAAGTACAAAGTGCTCACAGTGAGATTGAGATGGAGTTCAAAGATCTGACATGGCCACTCCTGCACCTAGAACTAAGGACAAGAAGAGAAAGAGCAGAATAAAGACTTTCCGTTGTGAGAAGTGCGGAAAGCGTATAGTTCAGAGGAATCAGAATGGTCTATGGCACTTCATGTATGGACTCCGGGTGAATGAGGAAGGAATAGAGTATTGTCCTGTGGAGATATACATCCACGGCTCCATAAAGATCAAATGCTTACGAAAGGAGTGTTGCCACTGGAATGTATTGAATTATTTTCCAAATGTAGGAGTGCAAGAAAAGCTTGCAATACCAGAAAGCAAGTGATATAAGTAGTGCAATCAGATCCCTCATCTGACTGTAGTGCAATCAGCGTTCGCTGACATCTCCGGTAAAATCAAAAAATCCACTATGAAAGGAGGTGATACTTAATGGCCAGAAAAGGACCCGTAACAACCGATACTAGCACTATTGCTCTTGGACTTGCTCAGATCAGGATCGGTGACTCCGCTACGAACATCGGCGACATCCACGCTGCACTGACTGCAAGCGATTCCATTGGAGCACTTGCGAACACCCGATTCGTAGGAAACACGGACTGGTTCAAGCTGGAATCCGGATTTCCTCTGATTGAGGACTTTACGACCCCGATTCGAGAGAGTGCTGCTCTGGAGTGTTCCTTCAAGGAAATCACCCCGTTCAACATGGCTCTCGCTTACGGATTCGACCCGAATTCCGGTGAGTTTGCAAGCATGACTGTACATTCCGGTGAAGTTCCTATCGGAGATCGTGTCTCTCCTGCGTATGTCAGGATGGAAGCTGTCTACACGTATCCGAACGGAACGAACTACATGTACATCATCTTTCCTCGTGCTCAGGTGTCTGCTTCCGTCGAGATGGATCTACAGAGTGAGGATGCGGCGGCAGTTCCGATCATGATCGAAGGAAAGAGAGCGGACTCCGAAACCACAGGAGGAGACGCTGCTTGGGACGACAAGCCTCTTGGCAGAATTGCGTGGGAATAGACCCTCGCTGAATTAGAAGGAGAGAAAGCAATGCCGGAGAAAGACGAAGTAAAAAGAAGTGCAAAGCTGATTCCTCAGGTCGCGGAAGTTACTGTTGGGATCCGCGACCTGAGAGAAATCAAAGTCTATCCGCTCTCCATGGCGGATCAACTCAAACTCACAGATCTCATCACGACTGCTCTACAGGAGTTCACGGATGCTGGAGAAGTGAACGACATGGTGTTCGTTGGGGCCGTCATTGAGATGATCAAGTCGAACATTGGACGCATAATCTCCATGGTCTCCGATGAGGACGGAGACAAGATCCTTGAGGAACTGACGAATGAGCAAGCATTGGAGATTGCGGAAGCGATCTTCGACATGAACTACGGTATTCTCGGAAAAAACCTCAAGAGCCTCGGCGAGAAAGCAAGGAAACTGTTTCCATCGGCGAGGCTGTCACGACCATCCTTCAACGATATAGTGGATACCGACTCGAAGATTTCTTCAGAAAATCCTACAGAGACGGAGGAGTTACAATAGGACAGATGACTGCGCTGTATAGCTACTCTGAGGACAGAGAGATGGACAGGATGAAGTTCTTTGCTGCTATGCTCGGAGTGGACATTGAAGGAGAAGCGAAGAAGGAGAGGAGTAGTCCTCCTCCTCCTCCTGCTGCTGCTGCTGCGATAGAAGGGACCCCATTCTCTACACAGTTCAAGCATCCTTCTGAGTATGCTCATCTGTCTGAAGAGCAAAAGCAAAAACTGACAGAACAGATGAAAGGGCTGCATCGGCAGGCTATGAGTAAGATGCCCAAACAGATGGGACGGGGATAATATCTGATGGCAGAACAGAGAGATCTATCCTTAGCAACTGTATTCACTGCGAACGTCGAGAGTTTCCGTAAAGGAACTCAAGCTATTCGTCGGGAGCTTAATGCCCTTAACACAGCGATGGCGAAGGGAGCAAAGCAGGCTGCTGGTCCGATGAATGACCTACAGAAGGTTCAGGCTCTCTACGCAAAGCGTGTCAAGGAGATGGCGCCGATCAACAACACGTACAAACGCGCTCTCGACGATCTGAGGAAGAGTACGGATGGAACTGCGCGATCTCACAGAGATGCGATCAGATATATGGATCAAATGCAAGCGATGGTCCACAAGCAAGCCCGTGCCCTTAGTGCTGCTGGAAAGAATGGACGGAAGTTTGCCCAAGATATTGATTATGTAAACTTAGTAGCGAAGGATCAAGCTGGACTTCTGGAAAGGACAGCGCAAGGATTTCGTGTCCTAGACTCAGCGACGAAGAAAGCTGGACAGTCACAGTCTTGGATTGGAAAGCAAATTGCTCAAGTCGAAGGAGCAATGGCAAGACTCACTGCTGCAATGAAAGTGACTGCTGCATACGGTGTCGCTGCTGCTGCGATCTATGCTGTAGTTGATGCCCTACGGGCAGGATTCGATGAGATCGTAGCGTATGATCAAGCACTGAAGAATTTGAAAGCGATCACAGGAGCAACAGACGCAGAAGTCCGCGCAATGGGCGAGACGATCAAGCAAGTAGCACGGACTACGAAGTTCAGCATGACAGAGACCGCAGACGCGATGGTACTCCTTGGACAAGCAGGATTCGATGCAGGAGAGTCGATGGACGCGATCCAAGCAACTGCGGATCTTGCTACTGGAACGCTGTCGGACATGAAGACTGTCGCTGACTTGCTTACTACTTCCGTTCGAGCGTTCAACCTAGAATCCTTCCAAGCTGGACAAATCTCCGACATCATGGCAAATGCGATCAACAAGTCCAAGCTGACTGTTGATAAGCTTCGGATTGCGTTCAACTATGTCGGACCTGCGGCTTATGCAGTAGGAGCGGAGATCGAGGAAGTCACTGCTGCGATGATGACGCTTGCTAACTCCGGACTGAGAGCGTCTACAATCGGAACGGGGTTAAGGCAAGTCTTCTCCCGTCTCGTCGCACCGTCCGCGAAGCTGCGTGAAGCATACGAAGAGCATAACATTCAACTGGAAGACTTGGATGTTCGCGCACACGGGTTCGTGGGGGTCATGGAGAACCTTGCGGAAGTCTTTGTAGACAGTACAACAGGAGCAATCGACGCTAGGAAAGCGTTTGAACTATTCGGACTGCGTGGAGCGAACTCCATCGTTGCTCTGATGAGAGCGATCAACAGCGGTGAGTTTAATAGAGCATTGGATAGCGTCTATGAAGTCGGAACAGCAGCAAACATGGCCGGAATCCAGATCGAAGGACTTGCTCTCCAGTTCAAGAACTTGCAGGACAGATTCAAGTCGTTGATGGTGGAACTAGGAGCCCTCGGATTTACGGATGTCTTGAGAGGATTCCTTGAAGTCGTCCGACAGACTGTGATTGCGCTGACTGCATTTGTGGAGCAAGGAATCGGTGGAGCAATCACGACATACACGACTTTCACTGCAACGACAGGCATTGCTACGATAGCAGTCCTCGCTCTTGGAAAAGCGATTTACCTTGTCACGAAGCGCATTTACACGTTTTCTGCCGCACTGCTCAAGCATCCGATTGGATGGCTCGTCCTTGCAGTCGGAGCAGCAGCAGCAGCTTACAAGCGATTCCAAACACAGATCCGTTCCAACACGCAAGCAGAGCAGCAAGCAGTCATCGCTACGAACAGACGGATTGAGATCCTGAAGAGCTATCAGGATCGTCTGAAGAAAGCGAATGAGGAAGCAGAGAAGAGTGAAGAGGGATTGAAGCGGTACCGGGATCTGATCAAGCGATTGAAGACGGAGTTTGAGGATCTAGAATTCATTCTCGCTGACGCAGGAGAGAATTTTGAGGATCTAAACGATATTCTTCAGCAAGAGATCACAGTAGCGTGGTTCAACAATGTTTCTGCTGCTGTGGAGTCTATTGCCCAGCAGTTCAAAGTCATCGAGAAGACGAAGGTTATCGAAGGTTTCAAGGAGATGTTCTCCGCAGAGATGATTGCTGGAGTTAATATATGGCAGTATGCACTCAAGAAAGGATTTGATTCAAGAAATCTTGTCGGCATGATGCAGCAGATTCCCATTTTGGGTGGTTTTATAGATCACATGGTCCAGCGATGGAAGGACTTGGGAGAGATTGTTAGCATAGTTGGAGATATGGCCACTGAGAAGATGAAGGAGTGGGGGGAGAGCACAGAAAAAGTAAAACAGGAAAAGCTACTTCTGAAGCAACTCACGTATACTCTTGGTGAGTCTCTCTTCACTGCTTACGAGAAAGGCATTTACAATGCAGAGGAGTTGCATGAGTGGGTTGAAATCCTGAATGAACGCTATGCAAAGTTTCCGAATGTCCTCAAAGCAATAAAACTAGCAATGGAACGGGTCGATAAGCAGATCCAAGAGTCGATAGAGAGGATGCGGAGAAAGCCTCTCGTGTTTGAGAAAGTGGACAGCCCGTTCGAAGAGATGATCAAAGGAGCGAAAGGACTCCAGCAAGCGGAGATTGCTGCTATCTATCGTTCGATGAAGCAGCAAGTTTCCGCATACAAGAAGACTGCAAAGGATATCGGAGTCGCTACGGAAGAGCAAGCGGAGCACGTCTCTGGAATACGCTTCAATGCAATGATGGAAGCGTTTGACATCATGCATAAGGAAAGAGCACTGGAGTTTGAGAACCTCGAAGCAAAATTGGAATATATAGAGAAGCACAAGAACGCGGTCATAGCATCGTTACAGGAGCAGATTGCGGCTGACAAAAGAACCCGCGACGAGATGAGGAAGAACTTCAAAAAGGGCACCGATGACCGTATGAAGCATGAGGAGGAACTCAAGGAAAGGATTGAAGGAAACGAAAAAGCAATCGTAGGGGTGACGGAGGAAGCCCAAAGACAAAGGAATGAGATCACTCAGGAAGCGGGTGCCCAACGACTTCGACACGAATTTGAGCAGGAAGAGCAAGCATTAGAGCGTCGAACGGAACTTGCAAAGACGATGATCGAGCGGGAGGGGGCAGAGAAGAAGACCGCGAAAAATGAAATTGATGTGGAACTTGCTCGACAGGATGAGAAGTTTGCGGAAGAGCGTCTTCGATTGTTGGAGTCACTTGTGAGTGCTCTTAAAGCACTCTACAAGGATGATGCTGGAGCGTACATTGAAGAGACGAATGCGAAGAAGGATGCAGAGTTAAAGTTACAACAAGCGAGAACTGCGACGATCCAAGCGGGGTACGAGGGGGAGCCCAAGGAGGAAGGAAGAAGGAAACTCAGAGAAGGGCGAGATCTGTACGAGTCCGGCAAGATCTCTGCGGAGGAATATTTTACATATGTGCAGGATGCGAGAAATGCGGATCTCATCTCTGAGTCTGAGTATCAGGATCAGAGAGCGATCCTCATGGAAGGACACTGGGCAGCGTTCAAGCGAGGGTTCGACAAGGCCCGTCGTGAAGTAATCTCTTTCTCCAAGATGTTCTACGACATAGCTTCAGAGTTGCCTAGGATGTTTGCGGATGAATTTGTGGACGCTTTCATGGAAGTCACGGAAGGATCCAAGTCCTTCGGCGAAGCAATGATCGACATGTTTGTGAACATCCTCAAGTATATCGGTCAGACGATCATCCAGCTAACGATCATGAAGATGCTCATGCAAGGAATGAGTTTCCTGCCCGGTTTTGGAGGAGGAACAGGAGCACAGGACATATCTAAGGGACCTGTGGAGATGACTATGCCGGATTTCCACAAAGGGGGGTTGGTAGGAACAGACTCTCCTCTTCCTGTGAGACTTGTCAATCCGAAGATCTTCGAGAGTGCCCGAAGACTGCATGATGGATTGAAGAGCAACGAGTTCCCTGCGATTCTGCAAAGAGGAGAAGGAGTCTTCACGAAAGGACAGATGAAAGCACTCGGAGCACAGATGAGTGCAGCACAAGCACTGACGATCAACGTGCCGATCAATGTGGAGCACGTAAGTCCACGCTTCACAGCAGGATTGAGGACAGAAGTAGAGTCTACTGTCAAGAGATACATTAGAACGGAGCTAGTCTGATGAACAAGATGATTATAACGACTGATACACCACGTGGGCAGTCATCGCCATATACAAATGGATCATATACGTTTTGGAGAAATCCAACGGACTTCACGATCCCGAAGAAGTATAGGAGCTATGCGTACAAGCCAACATATACGAGCGTTGCATTCTTCAGTTGGGGCATGTTCATAAAAGGACAAGAGATTGTCTTGGAGTGGGACTGGATGCCCGACGACACGTTCGCTGAATTGCAAACCATCTTGGAGAACGATGAGTATGTGACGTGGAACACTCAGCTTGGAGCAAGTTACAGTGTTCAAGTCCTGAAACTGGACGGCAAGTATCTGGAGAGCGCACTGTCAGACGCTCCTTGGAGAAAGGACGTGAAGCTAACTTTTCTGATTAGAGCGACAGCATAAAGAGGACAAGAAATGGCACTTACTCTGTCCGGTGAGTTACATGACGCACAGGATTTGGAGCATCGAAATCCAAGAGTTCGGCTAACGAGCGATCAGTACGAAGCTGCGATTCCGATGGACGGACGTTATTGGTCCACGCTAGTCTCTGGGGAGCACGATCCAGCAACTATCTGGCACAGCACTGGACGTTGGGTCGGTGTCTACTCAGAGGACGGGTACAAGACTACTGGAAGCCCGCAGAGGACTGTGGAAGGACAGTACTTGAAGTTCTTCACGTCCGATGACGAAGTGAAGTACTGGACTGTCAGTGAGATACATGATTCCAGCGTGGATTGGCGAATCCGTG
>Ga0180433_10000623_pt1 | contig 60347 bp, 48 predicted proteins | sample SS_ome_8_FD_132980 | JGI IMG/M metagenome (GOLD analysis project Ga0180433, IMG submission 132980) | Hypersaline lake sediment archaeal communities from the Salton Sea, California, USA - SS_1_D_1 metaG | ecosystem: Environmental > Aquatic > Non-marine Saline and Alkaline > Hypersaline >... | reverse complement strand
CGACCGTTGGCGCAGGAGGGAGCCGAGATCCACTGCGGCGAAGCCGCAGTTAGCTCGGCGACCGGGCGCAGGGAGCCAGAAAGATCTTTCGCACGCACCGCAGGAGCGAAGGAAGATCCACCGCCGCAGAGCGGCGGTTAGCTGACTGAGCGGGCGGAGGGAGCAAGAAAGATCCTTCGCCGGCACCGCAGGAGCGAGCCGTCAGCGGAACCGTTTACCCGCCACTATGCTGTAGCCTTTGACGGCGGGATCCGCGCTGCTCACGATCTCTCCGCTGAACTCCCTCTCCAGCGCCATCTTCCACTGATAGACTTCCGAGAAGGTGTGCCTGACCTTGTCCAAAAGTACGGCGAAGCTTCCGCTTTCCTCGTAGGCGTCGGCGTCCCCCTTGCTGTTCCAGATGGTCACCGAGATCGCCTCATGAGTCTCTTCTATTCCCTCGGTCAAATAGGCGTAGCGGCAGCCTTTCGTGCCGCGAAGCGCGGGAATGATCTCTTCGGTGTAGATCTTTCTCAGTTCACCCATCTTTCTGGGCTGGACGACCACGGACACAATGCGGACGTACATTCTCCCGCCCGCTTCGTCCGTCGGGACATCCGAGCCGGTCCGCGCGGTCATCGCATAGGATTTCACAACGGGCTCCTGAGCGACGGGCAGGTACTCCAACTCGAGGTCCCTTGAGAGTTGAACCTTCCACTCGGATGTATCGGAAAGATACGGCTGCGCCTCGGTAATAAGCTCCCTGAACAGCCCGCTTTGCACGTAGCTTTCCGCGTACTCCCAATCCTCCCATAGCGTCATGGAAATGCATTCATCGTCATGGTGTTCGCTCAGAATCAAGCCGGCGTAGAGACAGCCCGGGACGGCCTGGAGTCTGGAGGCTATCCTCTCATTGTAGAGCTGACTTGCGACGGACAATGCCTCGGGTTTGATCTTGGCATGAACAAGTCGCATGTACATTTCCATACTCCCGACACACTTCCCCCTTCGGGGGCGCGGTCAAACCGAGCACGTCGGTGTGGAAGAAATCACTGAAGCGATGAGATCTCAGCTAGTACCTCCGAGGATTCGCCCGGTCAAGATCTCAACCCAATCTTAAGCCCTGCGGCCCGGAGAATCAACAAGGCCGTTGGTGTAGCGTTCCATTAGTCTGTCCTCTTCCGGGATTGGGAGAAGCGGACCCAGTCCGCTCCGGAGGTCGAAATATCGGGGCTTGCGCCCTCTTACGCGGGAGTCGGATCCCCGGCAGGCCCTCACAGCGCCACCGCCGGGGAGGGCGCAAAAGCCCCCGCCCCTTCCCTGGTCTCCCCCGGCCTTTCCGCCGGCGCGCCGGGCCGCTTTGCATATGATTCACTTCTATCCGCTCACTTCGGTGCGGACCTTCGGTTCTCCGTGTGTTAAGATGATAATCGGCTGCGTTTGCACGACGTTAACCTGAGCCCGCCCCCCCCAGCGCGGCCGTTTCCATGAGCAACTCCCGCCGGCAGACAAACCGAGATCCGAACGGGAGAGACTGCGAACCATACCGTCCGGATTGTAAGCCGAGCGGACCTCGACCTCCCGCCGGCTCGGCGCCAGGTTACGGGATGCCCTAGGAGGAAGTATGACCAAGGTCACAGGCATGAGTCGTATCAACTTCGTAAGGAATACATTGCTCTATAGGATTGCTTTGCTCTGCCCGATCCTGCTCTTCTTCGCAGACGCCGTGTTGGCGGACGAGGGCGGACGCCGAGCTTCAATGGGCTTCTTCGACGTTTGGATGCTCTCGAGAATCTGGGTCAGCGCGATATTCTGCCTGGCGGGGCTCGCCCTGCTCATGAAAGTATGGGTGACGCGACGAGTACGTCTGTTGTTTCTCCCCGTGATATTCTTCGTGTTCGGGGTCCTATGGGTACTGCCGCTCGGATGGTTCACCGATGAGATGTCCCCCCACCCTAGTCCTCTTTGCGCCATAACAAAGCCTTTCCTGTTCGCCCGGGCGGGCTTCGAAGTGCCCGTTGTCTTCTTCGCGGTCTTGGCGGCGTTCGCCATCCTGAGCGTCGTGGGGAATAAGCTCTTCTGCGGTTGGGTATGCCCGGTCGGCGCGGCGCAGGAGCTCTGCCATCGAATCCCGCTGCCGGACAGAATGAAGGTCAAGCTGCCCTTCGCGGCGACGAATACCATACGCGTCGTGCTCTTTGCGGCATTCATAGGGGTGCTGATCCTGGCCGGGGTGAGCATCTACGACTACGCCAACCCATTTGAAATGCTGCACTGGAGCTACGAGCTCGGGGCTTTGGTAGCCCTCATCGCAACCCTGGCGGCGGGGCTGTTCATATTCAGACCGTTCTGCTACCTGATCTGCCCGCTGGGTCTCATGACCTGGCTTCTCGAACACGTCTCAATCGCGAAGGTCCGAATCGACAGGGATGCCTGCACCGAGTGCGATATCTGTGTGGATGAGAGCCCCTGTCCGTCCGTTCGGGCCATTCTGGATGGAAAGGCGTCGCGGCCGGACTGCCACGCCTGCGGCCGCTGCATTGAGAGCTGCCCGGAGGGCGCTCTGAAGTTCGGACCGTGAGCCGCCGGCCGGAGATCGCGCCTCCGTTTGTGTTCCTCGGAAACAACTTACTAAACGACAACAGATTATCCGAAGGGCCCGGCCGCCGCCGTACGGTTCCCCGGAAGCCGCGATATTGTAATACTTAAGCATTCTCGCCGCTAAGCCGATATTTCCCGGGAGGCCGCGTTGGGTCACCCGAAGACCCCCGACCAGGGCGAACAGAGCACTACCCGCTCCCGATCATCCGGCGGGACCGATCGGGCCACGGCGTGCGCGGCGATGACGGGCCGCGACACGACGGGATAACTATATCTCGTACCGAGCAGACAATATGATGCTACCCGTTGGGCGGCATGAAGCCCCAGCTCAGAAGAAGATCATCCTGGCATTCCGCTTGCAGACTGTATTGGTCGTAATGGCGTTGCTCGCCTCCGACAACGGCGGGCTTCTATTCGGCTCCCAAGCTTTCAAGATCGCGTATCTCTACCTTGCCTCCAATCTCCTGCTGATCGCGATTCCCTCCAAGTACTTCAGATTGCCGGCCCTGACCGGAACGATGCTGGTCGCCGACGTGGCGTTCGTATCCCTTTGCATCCACCTGTCGGGCAGCGCGGGCGGAGACCTCTACCTTCTCTACTTCTTGGCGATCTTCACGGCCGCGCTGACAAGGGACCTTAAGGCCACGGTCGTCGCGGCGATCGTGGTAAGCGCCGTGTATCTATGGGTCTCCTCCACGGCGCCGGGAGCGACCGGCGTATTCACGAGCTCCTTCCTGCTCCGCGTCCCGTTGTTTTTCGTAACGGCCTTCTTCACGGGATTTCTGGCGAACCAAGCCCGTGAGAGAGAAGAGGAGAGACGGATGGCCGACATGGCCACGTCGGAGCTGGCGCAACAGCTCGAGCAGACAAAGAGACACGGTGAGAAGACGCTAGACAGGTACCGTGATTTGTACATCCATCACCGGAACATAATGACGAGCATCAACAGCGCGATAGTCGTCGTGGACGAGAAGGGTATGGTCTCGACATTCAATAGAGAGGCCGAACGAATAACCGGTTTGTCCGTCCAAGAGACCGTGGGCCGCCCCGCCGCGCGCTTCGCCGTGGTCAAGCCCCTCGCGGACTCTCTGGCCCTGGCCCGGTCTTCGGGTAAGTTGAGCAGCAGCGCCGAGGCCCGTCTGGAGGCGGAGGACGGCCGCGTCATTCCCATCGGGTTCTCGACTTCCCTGCTTCGCGACCAGCACAATCGCGTTACCGGCGCGATCGCCACCTTCCGAGATCTCTCGGAGATCAACGAGCTGCGCGGGCAGATACAGCGATCGGAGAGACTTGCGTTCCTGGGCGAGATGGCCGTTTCCATGGCCCATGAGATCAGAAATCCGCTCAATTCCATAAGCGGCTTCGCGCAGCTTCTTTGTGAGAGGACCGATCCCCAGGAGCAATTCCACCAGTTCGCGGAGATCATAGTTGATGAGACCAAGAGGGTAGACAAGATCGTCTCCCAGACCCTGCACTTCGTCAAAGACGACTCCATCCCTTTTGAGTCGCTCGATTTCAACGAGGTGATAAACTCCACGGTCGCCGGTCTGCAAGACAAGCTGGCCGAATGCTCCATGGCCGTGACCCTGGATCTGAACCCCTATCTTCCGTACGTTCTGGGAAACGCCCTGCAACTGCAGCAGGTCTGCGCGAATCTGATTACCAACGCCATTCAGGCCCTCAAGGGCGGCGGGGAAATGAGAATAACGACGGACCTGGAGGACGGAGTCATCAGGGCCAGGTTCGCCGACAACGGTCCCGGCATTCCCAAGGCGATCCGCGACAAGGTCTTCAACCCGTTCTTCACGACCAAGACGGACGGGACGGGACTCGGGCTAGCGATCTCGCAGAAGATACTCACCGACCACAGAGGCTCGGTCGGTCTCCTTGACGGGACGGGGCGGGGCGCCGTTTTCGAAATCAGGCTGCCCTCCCATGAAGTCGCCGACAATGATGCCGACTATCTCAAGCCTTCGTCTTCAAGCCGAGCGGCGTAGACATCGAAAGGAGGACAACGCATGAAGAAGATCGTGGTAGCCGACGATGAAGTCAGGATCCGGATGCTCTACAACGAAGTCCTATCCGGCATGGGCTATCAGGTCCACAGCGCCAAGGACGGGGCCGAGGCTTGGTATATGTTTCAACAACACCAACCCGACCTCGTGATCCTCGACGTAAAAATGCCCGACATGCATGGGTTTGAGGTTCTGGAAAAAATCAGAGAAAATGACCCCGGAGTCCCCGTCCTCATCTGCTCGGCCTATCCCAAGCTCGGCAACGACCCGGCCGTACTGACAATGGGCGTAGTCGGATTCATCAACAAGCCGATAGAAATCAGCAAGCTTCGAAGCGAAGTCGTCCGCGTGATCGGAGAGGGTGAAACGGGCGAGACCGCCCCCGCCGGGTCCGCCGAACCCGAGGGACACGGAGGAAACTGAGCATAAGGCATCCGACCTTCGGCGAATGGGCGGCGGCCGTATTGTTTGGGCGTTGCCCCCCGCTTTTTGATTCGCCCATTGCGTGATGCATCGCCGGACGATCGTCGGCGCCATAGCGACGTTCCGCGATCTCGCCGAAGTCAAGCAGCTTCGCGATCAGGTCAAGAGGTCCGAGCAGATGGCCTTCCTTGGAAAGATGATGTCCACGCCGGCGGAGAAGATCTTCGATCCCTTCTTCACGACTAAGCCCGAAGCCACCGGCTTGGGGCCGGCGGTGGTTCAGAAGCTGCTCAACGACTGCGGCGGAACCATACTCTTGCTCGAATCGGCCGACGAAGGCGCCGTGTTCGAGATCAGGCTCCCAAGCCAAGCCGTTTTGGAGCAGCCCGCCGAGGTCTCGTGCGCGGCCTGATCCGAAGCCCCGGCGACTCCGTCCGACCGGTTGACGACAAAGCCGGAATCCCCCATACTAGTGTTCAATGACGGAGTATTCGGCAGAGACCGCCGGGCGCCCCGGCCCGGTTGCCGGTCGCCGCCGTTTGTAGATTTCTCACAGATTCAACGATTATGATGGAAGCACGCCGAATCTCAGCTTACGCAGTAGTTGTCCTGACGGTATTCTTTGCAGCCTCCTTCCCACTGATTCAAGGTTGTGGAAGATCCGATCGTCCGAACGTCGTCCTCGTCGTTATAGACACCTTGAGAGCCGATCACCTTTCATGTTACGGCTACGGGGAGAACACCAGCCCATTCCTGGATGAAATCGCCTCAAAAGGCGTTCTCTTCGAGCGGGCCTATTCCGCCTCGTCATGGACCGCCCCCGGCACGGCTTCGATTCACACGTCCATGTATCCCTTCCAGCATGGGGTCTTGACGGGTTTCGCGGCGACGAAGAGGGCCAAGGAGGCCGGTTCCACGATCACTCTCAACAAGATCCCGGATGAGGCCGTGACCCTAGCGGAGGTATTCAACGGCTCGGGCTATGCCGCCTTCGCGGTGAGCGACAACCTGAACATATGCAGAGAGGAAGGCTTCGACCAGGGATTCGACGGGTTCAAGTCCTATAACGACAAGACCGCCCGAGTGATCAACGGCACGCTCGAAGAGTGGGAGGACGAAATCAAGGGTGCGACTCCGTACTTCCTTTACATTCACTACAATGACCCTCACACGCCCTACCACAGAAGGCCGGAGTGGTACTCCCGGAGGACGAACAAGACCAGAACGAAGATCTCGGACTACGACGGCGAAATCAACTATGTGGACGCAAAGCTAAGGGACATGTTCGAGCTCTTCGAGTGGGACCGCGACACGATAGTGGCGATAACTTCGGACCACGGAGAAGAGTTCTATGAGCACGGCGAATCGGGGCACGGGAACAACCTGCACGTCGAGACCATTCACGTTCCCTTGCTCTTCTACTATCCCGGCGAGATCGAGGCCGGATCGAGGGTCGCCGAGCCCGTAAGCACTATCGATATAATGCCGACTTTGAGGGATCTCGCCGGCCTCCCGGCCGATCACGGCGACGAGGGCGTCACTCTCGCTCCCCGTCTATTGGGTATTGACGGACCACCCGCGGACCGACACATCCTGTCGCACCTGGTCAGAACGAAAGAGGAATGGCATTCGGATCTTCTCTCCAGATCGGTCGTATGGGACAAATGGCACTACATTGCCGAGGTACCCTACGAGGAAATGCTCTACGACATGGATCTCGATCCGGAGGAGATGGACAACAAGATCGAGGAATACGGCCATACGGCTCAATCCATGAGACGCCGCTTCGACGAGTTTGAATCCACGTGCCGGAAGCTCCGTCGAGTCAGCGTTCAAGTCCCGCTTACCGAGCAGCGCATAGAGGAGCTCAAATCCCTGGGATATATCAAGTAGATGAAGCGGCTTGACGGCGGCCGGGCGAAGCCGGGTACGCCGGCGGAGCCGAGATGAGGCATCCGTCGTCAACCGCCCATGAGCCGCACAACCGCTTCTCTGACGGCGGCCACCAAGGACTCCAGGTTCTCCTCAACCGAAGGGGAAAGCCCGACCCCCGTCTCGAAACGCTCGCCTTCTATGCCCACGAAGACACCGGGAGGAAGCACGCGATCCAGAGCTTCGGCCAGCCTCAGAGTCTCCGCGGGGCCGAAGCCATGGGATGAGAACTGCGATCGCGCGAAAACGACGCGGGGCAGATCTTGAAGCGGAACACTCGTTATTCGGCCCGGGGGGCCGCCCCCTCGAGTGACATCTACAATGACCGTGGCCGCGTCGGGCACGAGGAGGTCAAGCAGCGCGGTGCCGGGACGGCCCGCCCGGATGATCTCCAATCCCGCGCCCAGCCGGCGGCAGGCGACCAGGGCCGCTCCGTCGTCGCCGGCCGATTCGTTTCCCAGGACAATTACACGAACACGATTCATCTTGAACTCTCAACGCTCGGCGCCAGGCAATACACCCCTGGACGGCCTCCCTATCGGCCCGATGTTCCGCCGCCCCCGCGGTCGATGTCGAGTCTAAGGAAATGCGTCGCGCAGGAGATGCACGGATCATACGAGCGGATGAGCTGCTCACAGCGCAGGGTGGCTTCGTCGTGTTCAAGCTCGATCAGCTGAGGAGCGATGGAGACGAGATCGGCCTCAATTCGTGCCTGGTTCTGAGAAGTAGGCGGCACTATGCGCGCGTCTTTGACAAGACCGTCGCCGCCGATGCCGTAGCGATGGTACAAGAGGCCCCTCGGCGCCTCCGTGGCCCCGAATCCCACAGAGTCGCGAGGCTCACCCGTCACATACGGCTCCGGCGGGCGCCTGTACCGGTCTATCAGATCAAGCGCCTCGGCAAACGCGTGAACGATCTCAATGGCCCGAACGACTATCGACCGGTAAGGATTCTTCACGGGAAGCTCGAGGCGGACTTCTTCAAGCGCTGAAGCCGCGATCGGGTGCAGTTTCTCGTGAAAGAGATTCAACCTGGCCATGGGCCCGGTCATGTAAGGAGTCCCGTCCTTCAAACGGCATTGCAGGGCGTTCGAGTGCTCGACCTGCTCCTCTTGAAATATCTGCTCGAATTCCCCAACCGGGTACGTTCCCCTGCCGGAGATCCGGACTCTATCGCCCCACTCAAGCGGATACGCTTCGCCGTCCAGCGCCACGAAGACGTAGTCCTGTTCGAACTCGGGCATAGGGAGCGTCGCGGCCCATCGCACCGTCTCCAAAGCCTCCTGCAATCCGGTGGACAGGAAAGGCCGCACCCTCAGAAGCTCCTCCGTGGTCGGCGTTTTCGTAAAGCCCCCCACGCGAACCGAGATCGGGTGGACGGCCCGCCCCCCGAGGATCTCGATAAGCGAGTTGCCCGTCTTCTTCAACGCGAGACCGCACTCCACAACCTCTCGGTGGTCGGCGGCCATCTCAACGGCGCTCGGATAGCCGAGGAAGTCCGGCGCGTGCAGGAGAAACACGTGCAGGGCGTGGCTCTCAATCCACTCGGCGCAGTAGAGCAGCCGGCGAAGAGACCGAATCTCCTCTCCCGGGTCCAGACCGAGCGCGCCCTCGAGGGCCCTTACGGAGCTCATCTGGTAGGCCACCGGGCAGATTCCGCAGATCCGGGCCACGATGTCGGGGACTTCATGGAGCGAACGCCCGCGCAGAAACGCCTCGAAGTACCGCGGCGCTTCGAAGATGCTGAGCCCGGCGTCGACGACTTTGCCACCCTCAACGCGCAGGTGAAAGCGGCCCTCGCCCTCGACGCGGGTCAACATGTCGACTTTGTAAGTCCTCTCTCTATCATTCATGGCGCACGCTCTCCTTGCGAAACGCCTCCGCGTATCCCGTGAACAGTCGAAACTCCCGCTTTATCTCCCGCTCGTCGAGCCCCAGCGATTTCATGAGTCGAGCGAGCGAGGCCGTCTCCGCGTTCTCCTTGGGGCCGAAGCAGGCGTAGCAGCCCCGCCCGTAGGTCGGGCAAAGCGCTCCGCAACCTGCGTGGGTCACCGGCCCGAGGCAAGGGATGCCGCGGGCCACGGTCACGCACACCGTACCGCGGCCTTTGCACTCGGTGCAAACACTCACGTTCGGGATCGCCGGCCTCCTCCCGACCAAGTACGCGGTGATCAACTCTATCAGCTGCCGCTTGTCGATGGGGCAACCTTGCAGCTCGAAGTCGACTTTTACGTGGTCCGACACGGGAGTCGAGTCGGCGAGAGTCAAGACATACTCGGGCCATGCATAGACGATCTCGCCGTATTCATCGGCGGAGGTGAAGTTGCGCAGGGCCTGGATCCCACCCGACGTCGCGCACGCGCCGATCGTCGCCAGAAACCGCGATCGCTCGCGGATGTAGCGGATCTCCCCGAGATGCTCCGGAGTCGAGACGGAGCCTTCCACCAGTGTCAGGTCGAAAGGGCCGTCGGGCGCCGTATTGGAAGACGCCTCGGGGAAGTGGACGATCTCCAACTCCCCGGCCAACGCGAGCAGCTCGTCCTCGCAGTCGAGCAAGGTGAGTTGGCAACCGTCACACGAAGCCAGCTTGAATACGCCCAAGCGCGGCCGAGTCTTTCTTATCTCTCTCTTCAAAGCTCAGAAACCCTTCCTTCCGAACAGGAATGCGATCCGGTCATACCGAAAGACCGGCCCGTCCTTGCAGACGAAATAAGGACCGAACTGGCACCTGCCGCAGAGCCCGGTGCCGCATTTCATGTTCCGCTCCATCGACAGGTAGACGTTCTCTCGGGGAACGGCGGCGCGCTCAAGCAGCCGGACGACCACGCGCATCATGACCTCCGGGCCGCACATCAGGTAGAGCCCGTCCCGAGGCAGCTCCTTGCGGTGAAGAAGCGCCGTAACGGCGCCTATGTTCCCGGTCCAAGTCGGCGAGCCCCGGTCAACCGTCACCGAGACCCTGAGCGGCGACTCCTCACGCCACTTGCGCAGCTCGGAACGGAAGAGCAGATCCTCCGGGCTTCGCGCTCCATAGACAAGCCTCACCCACTCGTACCGTCCGGCCCTCCCCTCCATTAGTCTCAACGCTTCCCTGAGAGGGGCGAGCCCAATGCCGCCCGCGATAACGGTGACGGCCCTCCCCTCGCCTTCGTCGAGCGGCCACCCGCTTCCATAAGGTCCTCTCAGGCCCAGGCAGTCCCCCTCCCTCAGCCCACAAAGCGCCTTGGTCAGGGCCCCTACGGCTCTGATCGTGTGCTCGACGGCATCCTCATCCCGGCCTGATACGGAGATCGGCGCCTCCCCGATTCCGGGCAGGGACAGCATATTGAACTGACCGGGCCCGTGCTCGTACTGAGCGGGCATCTCGAGTCTCAGCGTTACGACGTCGCGCGTCTCGGTTCTCCTGCCGAGCACATGGGCCGGAGTAGGCAAAAGAGGGTTCTCTTCCGACACCGTCTCCGCCGGCTTGTAGGCCGGAATGAAGACGGGCGACTCTTCCGTCCGGAGGCCCTGTTCTCCTTCCACGCCTCGCCGGCGCGTTGAGGAATCTCCCGCGGTCGCCCCTTCCGCCCCGGCGACCGGTGGAGTCCCTTCCCGACTGGAAGAGACAGGCTTCGAAGCCCCGGGACGAGCAGCCCCGGCGTCTTCACGGCCCCTTGCATCCGTCGTTGAGTCCGGACGGCGGCGGATCGCATCGACCTCTTCGGTCAGATCGATCCCGACCGGACACCAGGCTATGCAGCGGCCGCAGCCCACGCAACCGCTCGTACCGAACTGGCATTCCCATGATCCGAGCTTGTGCGTGAGCCACTGCCGGTAGCGGTCCTTCGTCGTCGGTCGAAACTCTGCGCCGTGAATTCGCGAATGATCCCTGTTGAAGCACGAATCCCAACGCCTTTCGCGCGATGACACGGCGGCGGTGAAATCGGAGATCTCTTCGATCGTGAAACAGAAGCAAGTCGGGCAGACCAAAGTGCAGTTCGCGCAGGAAAGGCAGCGATTCGCCACCTCATCCCAACGGGGATGGTCAAGGCTGCCGAGCAAAAGCTCCGGGAGCACCCGGGCATCCATCGCCCGGCCCATGCTCGACTTGCAGGCTTCAAGGGCGGCACGTGCTGCGTCCGTATCCGCCTTCGTCGCGTCACGCGTCGGGAGACGCTCTAGGATACGGCCGCCCCGATCCCCGGAAGCCTCGATCAGAAACGCGTCTTCCAACTCCGTCAGGCAAACGTCGAACCCGGACGTCGCCTTAGGCCCCGTTCCCATTGAATCGCAGAAGCAGAGAGCTCCCGCCTGCGAGCAGTTGACGGCGACTATGAGACATGATTCGCGACGGCGCCGGTACCCGGGATCCATGAACGGACCGCCCAGGAACACCCTGTCCTGAATCTCAATCGCATGAGCGTCGCACGCCCTCACGCCGAGCAAGGCCAAAGGAGTCTCGTCAAGCGGCGATCCGACCCATTCAACGTTTGCGTCCCGGCGCACCGTCTTGACGAGCCTCTCCTTGGGAGGAAAGAGGAACTGCTTCCAGGACTGCGGGCCGGCCGCGAAGCCGAAACAGCGATCGTCCGTCCGGCGAACGAGCCTGTAGGATCCGGGAGACTGATTGTCGGTCCATCCGACGGGTAGATCTTGAGGGCTCTCTATGTCGCCGTGAACGATCGCCCCGTCCCGGACGGTGGGACCGACTACTCTATAGCCGTCTTCCAGCAGAAGCGAGAATAGCCCGGACAGATCCCTGCGTTCCAGCACACGGGCAGAGCCGCTTTTCCCTGACTCACTCACAGGCCACCCCATATGTTTCCGGAACTACGCCCGAGAAAAAAGGCACGGGATGTAAGCCCCCGCGCAACAGTCTCACTCACCGGCCGCCGCCACATATGTCCCGAACGACGCCCAAGAACACATGCACCCAACGAAACGCCGCTCGCTGGAGTCTCACTCACCGGCCGCCCCATACATGTCCAGAACAAGCAATCTCGTCTCGGACAGCCGCTCGGCCACGGCGACCAAGGCGTTCTTCATCAACCGGTATCCCAGCTCGAAATCCTTCTCGCAGAGATCCAACAACTCCACGGCCGGGATCTCCACCATCAGGCAGGGCTTCAGAGCATGAGCGGAAGCCACCCACCGGCTCCCCGGAATCAACGCGGACCAACCGAGAAGATGACCCTTGGAGAGCGTGGTAACGGTCACGTCTCCCTTTCCCGGAAGACCGATCGTCAGCGAAACCCGACCCTTCACAATGACCCTCACCGTGTCGGCGGGCTCTCCCTCCCCGAGCAACAGCGCCCCCGTCGTAGCTTCCGAGAAGCGAGCGACGGCTGCGACGGTTTCCAGCCTCTCATCCTCAAGATCGGCGAACAAGGCCATGCCGCGGAGGTCGCCGGCGGTGACGACGTTGTCGTTCTGAGACATTTGCTGCTACCTCCCGCTTCCAAAAGGATCCGGTTCGAATTCGTCGATCACGAGCGGCGCTCCACCACGTGAACACCGCGGGGATCGACACGCGCTCGAAACGCGCCGGGGCGGAGCGCGGGAACCCATCAAACTTGAAAACAGATTATCATACACCCATCGGTTGCGTTTGCGCCGGCTTAGGAAGAGACCCCATTCGAATTCGTAGATCACGAGCGGCGCTCCACAACACGAACACCGCGGGGCCCGACGCCCGCTCGAAACGCGCCGGGGCGAATGCCGTGCACGGCGGCGGCTCCATGATCAAGCTCGGCGTCTTTGACTCCGGCACTCAATATCCCAGAAACCGAGTCCCGTATCAAGCACAACAAGTACCTTGACTGACACGGCGACTATCTGCGCAGAATATTGTCAAGGGGGCCCCGACGAGCCCGCGGATGAATACCGGCACGCAGCCGGCCCCCGTCCGCGGTGGGGGCGAACCGGTGAAAAGGAAGAGCCGGACCATGAAGAAGGGAAAGGACAGCAGGGCCGAGAGGGAAACCGCCTACGAGACAATTCTGGACAGCATCGCCGACGGCGTATTCACCGTTGACGAGAACTGGACCATAACGTCTTTCAACAAGGCGGCGGAGCACATCACCGGGTTCTCCAAGGAGGAGGCCATCGGCCAGAACTGCTACGACATCTTTCGGACGAACGTTTGCCAGTCCGCCTGCGTGCTTCGCCGAACCATGGACACGGGGAACGAGCTGATCAACGTCCCGGTCAACATCGTGACGAAGGACGGCGAAGAAAAGCCGATCAGCGTGTCCACGGCGGTGCTTCGCGATTCGAACGGCAAGATCCGCGGCGGCGTGGAGACGTTCCGCGATCTGACAGCCATCGAGAACCTTCGCAAAGCCCTCGCGAAGGAGTATTCGTTCCAGGATATCATAAGCAAGAACCACGGAATGCAGGAGCTCTTTCGCATCCTGCCCGACATAGCCGAGAGCGACAGCACCGTTCTGATCCAGGGCCCCAGCGGATCCGGGAAAGAGCTGTTCGCAAGGGCCATCCACGACCTGAGCCACCGCAAGGACGGGCCCTTCGTAGCCGTGAGCTGCGCGGCCCTTCCCGACACCCTCCTGGAGTCCGAGCTTTTCGGATACAAGAAGGGCGCCTTCACCGACGCCCGGCGCGACAAGCCCGGCCGGTTCGACGCCGCCGCGGGCGGCACGCTCTTCCTCGATGAGATAGGTGAGATCTCGTTCGCCCTTCAGGTGAAGCTCCTTCGCGTCCTCCAGGAGAAGACCTACGAGCCGCTCGGCGCCACCGGCTCGGTGCGCGTGGACGTGCGCATCATAGCGGCCACCAACAAGGACCTTCGGGAACAGATGGGGCTGGGGCGATTCCGCGACGATCTCTACTACCGGCTCAACGTGATCAGGCTCGACATACCTCCCCTGGCGGAACGCTTGGAGGACATCCCCTTGCTCGTGGATCACTTCATCTCACGGCTTAACGCAGAGAAGGGGACGAACATAGTGGGTATGGCTCCCGACGCCCTCGCGGCGATGATGGAGTACGACTACCCGGGAAACATCCGCGAGCTCGAGAATATCATGGAGCGAGCGTTCATCTTGTGCAAACGGGACGTCATCGATCTCGATTGCCTCCCCGCAGAGATCGTGCCGGACAGGCCGGTCGTCGCGGAAGACTCCCCGCGGGTCGCTGATCCGCTGAAGGCGGCCGAAGCCCGCGCCATTCTGCAGGCCCTCGCCGAGAACGGAGGGCACCGGGAGCGCACCGCGCGAGCCCTCGGCATTCACAAGACTACTTTGATCCGCAAGATGAAAAGGCTCGGAATCACCTACCCATAGCCCGCGGGAGCATCGCGGCCCGTCGTCGGCGTCCCCGAAGCAGAAGCAAATGCCCGCCCCCGGGCCCTCCGCTCAAAATAGAGATAGTGGGTCGGTTTCGGTGCGACGACGTTCGCCCCGGACCCGCCTACGATCAAAGCGGTGGGAGCCATGCCGGCCCACCACCAAAATAGAGTTCCCCTCCGCGGTTCGAATCGCGTAGAATAACACCAGAGCACGTTCACGTGCCGGCAAGAGATTCCATCCGCATCAACCGGTTCCCAGAGCTCCATCACCGGGAGGCCCCGTCGCGGCTTCCGGAATGATGAGGCGCCTCGATTAAGAACGCCCGATTGAGTCCCCGGCGCGGTTCCGCCGAAGACGCGCCGATGACGATTGTCTCGATTGAGTATCCATCATCTCAACATCCGCCGTGAAGGAGGTACCACATGAAGAAAGCCATGGTTGTGAGTTGCGGGGCGTATATGGACAGCGGCTACGGCTGCCCGGGGGAGTGGCGCTGTCTCAAGGCCGCCGCCCTGGGAGAAGGTGAGTTCGACGAACCCGTTCAAGTCGTCTCCTTCGTCAAGTGCGAGTGCCCGGGCAGGAGCATAGCTCCCAACGCGAATATGGCGATCAAGATATCCGAAGTGAAGCCGGACGTCATCCACCTAAGCTCATGCATGGTGAATGCCAAACCCGGCTGCCCTTACGCTAAGCCCGAGGACTTTGCTCGGATCATCGAGAAGAAGACGGGCGTTCCCGTGAGTATGGGCACCCACGACTACCACTAGCGGGCAAGAGAGGAGAATGTGATGAAGCAGGGAGAACGCGTGGTGGTGATCGGCTGTGGAGGCGTCGGGGCTCCCGCGGCCATGATGGCCAAGAAGCTAATGCCGGACGTGGACGTTACCGTAATCAGAGAGGAGAGAGAATTCATAGTCAGATGAGCTCTCCCGCATGTGGTGGCCGGTCTGGCCACCGGAGAGTCAATAACAAACCCCGACGCCAAGTTCGAGGGCGCCGGGGTAAAGCTGATCAAGGGAAAAGCGGACCGGGTGGATCCCAAGGCCAAGATGATCGACCTTTCGGACGGCCTTCAAATCGCCTATGACAAGCTCCTCTTGGGTTTGGGAGCGAGTCCGGTCATACCTACGATTGAAGGCAGCGATCTCCGAGGCGTATTCGCCCTCCGGACCCTATCGGACGCAGAGAACATCAAGAGCTTTATTGAGAAGGCAAAGCCCCGCAAGCTCGTATTCATTGGTGCGGGCTTCATAAGTCTCGAGCTGGCGGCCCTGCTATCCATCTGTCAACCCCACTACTATGACATCACAGTAGTCGAACTCCTTGGACAGCCGCTGCCGATGATGCTGGACAGTGAGCTTGGAAAGAGACTTCAGGGGTATCTCGCAGAGAAGGGCTTCAAGATGAGGATGTGCGAGGAAGTGCGGAGGCTCGTCGGCGAGGATGGGATAGTGTCGGCCGTAGAGCTGGTCGGCGAGGAGCTAATAGAGGCGGATATGGTATTTCTTAACGTCGGCGTCCGCCCGAACACGAAGCTCGCGGAGGATATAGGGCTGGAGATGGGCAAGTTCGGGATCAAAGTGAACAAGTTCCTGGAGACCTCGGATCCGGACATCCTGGCCGCGGGCGACTGCGTCGAGAAGGAGCACTTCGTAACAAAGAGACCGATTCCGGGTCAGCTCAGAGGTCCCGCGGTTATACAGGGAAGGCTCGCCGCCAAAAGACTGGCGGGATACGAGATCGAGTTCCCCGGAGTCCTCAACAACTCAATCGTCCAGATCTTCGACAAGAGCATCGGGTCGGTCGGCCTGACCGAAGAACAGGCGCGGAAAGAGGGCTTCGAGACGGTCAGCGCGACGGTGGACTCCAGAAGCAAGCACGGGATGATCCCCGGAACCCAGCCCTGGAGCATAAAGCTTGTTTTCGACAAGAAAGACGGGAGGCTGCTGGGGGGACAGATCCTGAGCGACGACATCGCTCCGGTCAAGGAGATAGACACGATCAACGCGCTTATTCTCGGGGAGAAGACGGTTCAAGACCTGACTGTTCTCATGTGCGCGGGCACACCCGACTGCTCGTCGGAGCCGAGCCTGGAGCCGATCAGTATAGCGGCCGAGCAGGCGCTGCAGAAAATGCGGAACTGACGGCGGGGCACAGGAGGGGAATCGTCGGGGGGCTCCGTCTTTTTCCTCTTTTCAAGATCCCCCTCTTGCGTTAAAGTTCTGGCCGAATCACGCCCGATCAGGGGAGGCCGCAACTCAGGAGCGATTCCAAGCCCCAATGTATCTCACACGGAGTTCCGCCCCAATCCGGAAGGCGAGGATGAGGCTTACCGGAGCCGGCGGGAGGAGGGCCTTCAGGGCCGCGCTCTCGTTGTCCGCAGCGCTTGTCCCGCCGGTTCTGTATGTCCTGAGCGGATGCGCCCCCGGAGAGCGCGACCCCGCATGGGAACACGTCGCCGCGCCCCCGCCGCATACCGACCACTCCCCGCTCATAAAGGGACCCATCGCTACCGGGCCGGAGGCCACGAGGGAATGTCTCAGGTGTCACCCCGGCGAGGCGGCAGAAGTCATGGCTACGTCCCACTGGACCTGGCTCGGGCACGAGACCATGATCGCGGGGCGGGAAGAGCCCGTCGGCATCGGCAAGCGGAATCTCATAAACAACTACTGTATCAGCATCGAATCCAACTGGCCGCGATGCACTTCATGTCATGCCGGCTATGGGTGGCGCGACGAGACCTTCGACTTCTCCAACCAAGAGAACGTCGACTGCCTGGTCTGTCACGACCAAACCGGGACGTACTACAAGGCTCCCACGGAGGCCGGGCATCCGGCCGAAGGGGTAGATCTGCCGGCGGTCGCCGAGAGCGTCGGCAGACCGACCAGGCGCAATTGCGGCTACTGCCACTTCCAGGGCGGCGGCGGGGACGCCGTGAAGCACGGCGACCTCGACGGGACATTCTATTTCCCCGTGGAGCGGATCGACATTCACATGGGGAAGCACCACCTCCAGTGCGTCGACTGCCACCGCACGGAGCAACACGAGATGGAAGGACGGGCTCTTTCCGTGAGCGCCGACACCGGCAACAGGCTCGAGTGCTCGAGCTGCCACACGGCCCTGCCGCATGAAGACGAGAGGTTAAACGCCCACACGTCCGCGGTCGCTTGCCAGACCTGTCACATACCGCGCATGGCGGTCGCCGCCCCGACCAAGATGAAGTGGGATTGGTCGACGGCGGGACGGGATTCGGCTATCAATGACCCTCATGTTTATCTCAAGACGAAAGGGAGCTTCGAGTTCAAGAAAGACGTGCCGCCGGAGTACGGCTGGTACAACGGGCGTTCCGGTCGCTACCTCCAAGGCGACAAGATCGATCCTGAAGGCGTCACCTTGCTGAATCCTCCGAAGGGAGGAATCGACGACCCAGAGGCGACCATTTGGCCCTTCAAGATTCATCGCGGCAAGCAGATCTATGACAAAATTCACAATTACTTTCTCGTGCCCAAGACCTTCGGGGCGGGCGGATACTGGACTGAGTTTGATTGGGATCTGGCGCTCCGACTGGGCTCCGAGGCAACCGGCCTTGCCTACAGCGGCGAGTATGGATTCGCCCGCAGCGCCATGTACTGGCCGATCACGCACATGGTCGCCGCGGCCGAGCAGGCGCTCCAGTGCACGGACTGCCACCGAGAAGGGGGCAGGATGGACTGGGAGGAGCTCGGTTATGACGGTGATCCGGCCTTCGGGGGAACCCCACGCCCAGTGGCGATAGCGAAGGCCGAGCAGGAGGCCTACCGTTAGTGCGATCGAGGGAAATGACATCAAGCGATACCTTCGTTGATTTAACGAAGCGTTTGCCGGCCGGCGGCTCTTGCCGAAACGGCCGGTTCGCGCGGCCCCGGAGGGCGCTCCGACCCTGGGCTGCGACGCTCTGCCTCGTGATCCTCATGGCCGCCGCCCCCGCGCGCGGAGCGGAACGGGGCGCCGACGGGGCGGAGTCGATCGGACACCCGGACGTCTACTTCGCCGACAAGGACAGTGTGAGCGTACTTCAGTCCGGCGGACCCGTCTCGACCATGCGCACGTGCGGCGGGTGCCATGATACGGAGTACATCGCGGAGCACAGCTATCACGCGAGCGCGGGATTGGATGAGTGGGCCGAGCCGGGCTCGACCCCCGGAGGGCGGCCTTGGGACTCGAGTCCGGGGCTCTTCGGGAGATGGAGCCCGCTTTCTTACAGACACCTCTCCACCAATGCAGATGATCGCCTCGACTTGGGAACCACCGACTGGATACGCCTTATCGGACCGCGCCACACCGGAGGCGGCCCCGCGGTCTCGAGCCGGACCGGGATTCCTCTCGACCGGCTCAATGGCGGCCTACCCGGCGGCGCCGTCTCTACTGAATGGGCCCCGGACACGCACGTCCTCGATGAAGAGACCGGCGCGCCGGTCGAATGGGACTGGGGAAGATCCGGGACGGCGGAGCTCAACTGCTTCATTTGCCATATCTCAAGCCCGGCCAATGAGGCTCGAAACCGAGCGCTCAAAGAGGGGCGCTTCGAATGGGCGGCGACAGCCGCCCTCGAAAGTACGGGACTAGTGAAGCGCGACGGCGAAGGATGGAAGTGGATCTCGGGGGCTTTCGAGACCGGCGGACATGTTACGGCCGATAGACTGTCCATAGTCCCACCGGCGTCGGAGCAATGCGGCGCATGCCACGGGATCGTCCACAAGTCGAATGACCCGGTTATCCCCTCCTTTGGGGATCTCTCACAATACGCCACCGAGACCAAAGGCCGGATCTACTCCGCGCAAAGGCTCTTCGGCTCCGGCATGAACCTGACCGGCAAAGAGGGCCTTTCACGGCCGTGGGATATCCACGCCGAGCGTTTGATGGAGTGTTCGGACTGCCACTTCGCTCTCAACGATCCCGCCTACGCGGCGGATGCCGACATATCAAGGCCGATTCACCTCGCCTTCGACGCGAGGCGTCTCGACGTCGGGGAGTTCCTCCTTCAGCCGAACCATAACTTCGCGAAAGGGCACAGCACCCAGGGAACCGTCGCCGACGAGCTTGATGGAACGATGCGGCGTTGCGAGAACTGCCACGATCCGGGTTCGGCCCACAACTGGCTGCCCTACAAGAAACGCCACATGGATAGGTTGCTCTGTGAGTCATGCCACATACCCACGGTAAGGGCCCCCGCCAGGCGTGCGACGGACTGGACGGTCCTGACCAAGAGCGGCGGCCCCCGAGTTGAGTATAGAGGCGTCCTGGGGAGTCCCCATGACCCGGCCGCGCTTGTGAGCGGGTACGGTCCCCTGCTCCTGCCGAGAATGGTCGAGGGCGAATCCGAGGCGAAGCTTTCACCCAACAACGTGATCGCGTCGTGGTTTTGGACCTACGGCGACCCCCCGCGTCCCGTGCGACATTATGATCTCGAGCGAGCGTTCTTCCGTGAGGGCCGCTATCACCCGGACATCGTTCTCTCACTCGACTCCGACGGCGACGGGGACATAGGACCCTCGGAGCTCATACTCGACACGCCGGAGAAGACCTCAGCCGTGCGCCAGCGGCTGGAGGCGCTGGGCCTCACGAGCGTCCGCATTTCGGGCGAAATAGAGCCATACGGCCTTCATCACGGGGTGGCCACGGGGCCTTGGGCGACCCGCCGATGCACCGACTGCCACTCTCACGCCTCACGGATCAGCGCCTCGTTCACGCTGGCGTCTTCGGTCCCGGGAGGGGTCGTGCCCGTTCCCATGGGAAGCGCGAACGTCCTCATGAGCGGCGAGTTGTCGTTGGAAGGCGGGAGCCTCGTTTATCGGCCGGCGACCATGGCGGACGGCTTCTACATTCTTGGACGGGACCGCCGCCGGGGCATCGACTTAGCGGGAATGGTAATCGTCGCGGGCGTCTTGTGCGGCGTGATCGCACACGCCGGCTTGCGATTGTACCTGTCGAGAACAAGGAGAATCAGGTGACGACGGTGCGCGTGTATATGTACACCCGCTATGAACGCATCTGGCACTGGCTACAGGCCGTTCTGATTCTGGCCCTGATTGTCACGGGGATCGAGATTCACGCCCCCGGCGCGCTAAGGCTCTTGGGTTTTGAGACCGCGGTGGAGCTGCATCGGCTGCTCGGGTTCGTGCTGATAGCCAACGCGTTCCTGGGGTTCTTTTACAATCTGACAACGGGTGAGATCAAACAGTACTTCTCGTCGTCGCCTGACTACGTTTCAATGGCCGCAAGGCAGGCCGCCTACTACCTTCGGGGTATGTTCAGGGGCGAGCCCCACCCATTCGAGAAAGGACGCGACAAGAAACTCAATCCCTTGCAGAAGACCACCTACGTGATAATACTGAACGTTCTTCTCCCTCTACAGGTCATAACGGGGCTCCTTTTGTGGGGCACTCAGAACTGGCCGCGGTTTGTGGGGGATCTGGGCGGTTTGGCCCCGCTCGCGGCGGTGCACACCATCGGATCCTGGCTGTTCCCGGCGTTTGTTATAATGCACGTCTACCTTACGACGACCGGGCCGTCGCCGGCCGCGCACATCCGGGCCATGGTGACCGGATGGGAAGAGCTTGAGGCCGGGCACACAACGGGAGCCCCGGCACGGCCCGAGGGAACACATCGGCCCCGGGGGAGACGCAACGCGACAGGCCGACGCCGTCGTAGCAGGCCAAAGGAACGAAGCGGAACAAGAGAGAAAGGCACCCAATAGAATGTCAAGGCGGAACAGGGAGGGGTCGCACCGGGACCGTCGGACCCCGGGTGAACGGGACAAGGCCGCGGGACACACGGCCCCCAGGCATGCATCGGCCGGGCGCTCGGCTGCGGCAGCCGCTCGAAAGAGGCGGTGGGAGGCACGCAGAAGAAGGCGCGACCTCAAGGAGCGTCACTCCCATGACGGAACCGGCCTGAGCCTAGAGCGGACGGCGGGCCCCGAGGGGATCGAGATGGGCCGAGGGCAATACTGGAACCCCTATCTGGCCGGACTACTGCTCGGCCTTGTGCTGTTCGCATCGTTTTATCTCACGGGTCACGGTCTGGGCGCATCGGGAGGGCTCGCAAGGATGCTCTTCGCGATACAGGCCGAGGCGGCGCCGGACTATGTGGACAACCACTCGTACCTGGCTAGATTCGCCGGGGGCGAGGCGGATCCATTGGACCACTGGCTGGTCTGGCTGACGATGGGCGTGCTCGTCGGCGGGTTCGCGTCGGGACTGATCGGCGGACGCATCCGGGTGGAGACCCAAAGGGGGCCCTCGATCTCGACGCCGACGCGCTGGGTCTTCGCCGTAGTGGGCGGGGTTCTCGTCGGCTTTGCGGCGCAACTCGCTCGCGGGTGCACTTCCGGCCAAGCACTTACGGGAGGCGCCGCGCTTTCCGCGGGAAGTTGGGCTTTCATGTTCTCGGTATTCGGCGGCGGATATCTGCTTGCGTGGTTCGTTCGCCGCTTGTGGAACTAGCATCAAGGAGACTCTCGATATGGCGCCCTATGATCTGACGGCCTCGCTGGGAGCGGTCGGCGCGATTGCTGTCTATCTGGCGATCGGCTTCGGCTTCGGCTTCGCGCTTGAGCGCGCCGGCTTCGGCAACTCGCGCAAGCTCGCCGCCCAGTTCTACCTCCATGACATGACCGTGCTCAAGGTCATGTTCACGGCAATAGTGGTCGCAATGCTCCTGATATTTCTGGCGTCGGGGTTGATGCTCCTCGACTTTGAAAGGGTCTTCGTGAATCCGACGTATCTGTGGTCCGGGATACTCGGGGGATTGATCCTGGGAATGGGCTTCATAATCGGCGGATACTGACCGGGCACGTCACTGGTCGCAGTTGCGACCTGGAAGCTCGACGCGCTCTTCTACATAGTCGGCCTGTTCATCGGCTTCTTCGCCTTCAGCTCGACCGTGGAGCGGTTCTGGTCGTTCTACAACAGCTCGGGGTTCGCGGGCAGGCTGACGCTTCCGGACTGGCTCGGAATACCGACGGGCGTGGTCGTCTTCGCCGTAGTGGTGATGGCCGTTCTCATGTTTTGGGGGGCTGAGAAGCTGGAGAAGATCTTCACCGCCCGCAGACAAGGAGTGAGATAGAGATGCGATGGAAGACTTTCGGAGCGGTCCTGATGCTTGCCGGCGGGGCGGCCGTTATGGCCATAGGTCAACCCGATCTCGATCGAAGGCTCGCAAAGATGGAGGAGGAGCTCAACGAGAAGATCGAGTCCCGGGAGTACCACATAGACCCCGCCGAGCTGCTCGAGCTCATGTGGAACAACCAGCTCCGCCTGGCGCTCCTCGACGTGCGCGCGGAGGGCGACTACAACCTCTTTCACCTGATTGACGCCCGGCTCTTCGATTTCACCGAGGACGACTTCGCCTGGAGCGAAGCGCTTCCTGACGAGACGGTGAGGGTCGTCATCTCAAACGACGAAGGACGCGCAAATGAGGCTTGGAAGAAGCTGACCGCGCTCGGTGTAAGAAACGTGTATATCCTGGAAGGCGGCGTCAACCGCTGGCTTTCCCTCTGCAAGCCTCACAAGGCCGAGGGCGATCGGCTCGAGCCCGCCCACGTTCTGAGAGCCGACGCCGATCAATTGGGACCCGACGAGCTGCGGTACACCTTCCCGGCCGCTTTGGGGGATCGCTATCCCGAGGCCCGGCCGCCCGAGCACTGCTTCAGCGAGCGGGAGTATGAGAAGAAAGTGACCGTGCTCAAGCCGGTCGCCGTGCCCGTAGGAGGCTGCGGGGGATGACGGCTAATCATCCCACCGGGCGATGTTGAACGATTGGATTTCACCCGCGAACTGGAAATGCCCGCCCGCGAACAGGCTCCCGTTCGATACGGCGAGAGCGTTCACACCGGTGAAGTCATCCGAACCCGTCAGGCCTCCGTCCATTGAGACCCAAGCGCTTCCGTTCCAGCGGGCGATGTTGTTCAACCCAGGCTGTCCCTCGACCGTGATCCTCCCGGCGGCGATCAGATCTCCGTTGTAAACGGCGAGGGCGCTCACGGAATCCTCGTAGGGATCATCACCTACGCCCTCACCAAAGGAACTCCACGACATGCCGTCCCACCGGGCGATGTGATTGACGGTCGCGCCTCCGCTGGTCAGGAAGCTCCCGCCGGCTACCAGGTCCCCGTTGTAGACGGCGAGACTGCGGACGACTGTAACCGGATCCCCTCCGCCGAATCCGTCTCCCAACGGGCGCCAGGCGCTTCCGTTCCACGCGGCTATGTTGTCGGCATCCGCACCGGCCGCGCGGCTGAAGTTTCCTCCGGCTACGAGCTCCCCGTCGTAGACGACGAGCGACGTTACTCCGACGGCATCTTCGTAGCTCCAACCCATCTGATGCCACATCGAGCCGTCCCACCGTGCGATCGCTGTGTTGTCGAGCCCGCCGGCGGTGAAGAAACCCCCTCCCACGTATAGATCGCCGTCATAGGCAGCCAAAGCCAGGACCATTCCATCTGTTCCGAGTCCGAGCGGCTGCCACCCGGTCCCATCCCATCGCGCCACGTTGTTCATCTGCCTTGTGCCGGAGAGACCGAACACCCCTCCGGCGATGATCCCTTGGTCGTACACGGCCAGCGCCCGCACCCCGGTAGTCCCCGGCCCCTTGTCAAACCCCGAGCTCATGGGAAGCCAGTTGTCACCGTTCCAAAAGGCAATCCGTGAGGCGGGAACGGTCCCGGCAACCGTGAAGGTACCCCCAACGACGAGCTCCGATCCAAAAGGCAGCAGGGCGGACACGTCGCCGTTCGGACCCTCGACACCGAACCCATCCCACCAGCCCTGAGGGTCCGTGTTCGTAGCGGTTTCGATGACGTTTGATATAGCGGATAGATTCCCTGCGCGATCCTCCGACCGTACCGCCAAGTAATAGAAGGTCTGAGGCTCAAGCCCCGTGACCACGAAGCTCTCTTGTGTTCCCTCTTGGGCCGGCACCGGCGCGCCCGGTGCCAACGCCGCCGAGTCCCAATCGCCTTCCGATATCATCTCTTGCGAGTAGCGGATCTCGTATGAGGAGGCACGACCCGGTGGACCGTTCTCGGAGGGCGCCGTCCAGGTGACAGCGATGGTGCGCGACGTGGCGCGCGTAGCCGCAAGATCGTCAACGGCGGTCGGCGGGTCCACGTCCAGCAATACCGTGTTGGAGAGATCCGACAGGTTGCCCCTTCGGTCCAGGGCCCTCAGTGCGAAGTAATAACTCGTCCGAGGAGGCAGTCCGGAAACGGCGAAACGTTCGGCCGCACCGGGGTCCGCCGGAGCGGGCTCCCCCTGCGCCTGCCGGGCCTCCTCCCACGTATCTTCGCCGATGGGGGACGTCGAATAGCGCAGGTCATAGACGGACGCCTTGCCGAAGTACCCGACGTCTGCGGGCGCCGTCCAAGTGAGCACGATCACCGAATCTTGTTCGATCGCAACCGCCAGGTCGCCGATCGTCGAAGGAGGCGATGGGTCGGGAGGAGCCGAGGGCACCCTCACGTCATCGCCGCAACCCATAAGCGCCGCGACGGCGACTGCGAGCATAAGATGTACAAAAACAAAGCGGATCATCTAGTCGCTCCCTTTGGCTACTGGGAATCGAGAAAAACGCCGGGCCCAGTCGGCCGTCGGCCTGTCGCCCAATGATACCAGAGGCCCCTCTCCGACGGTACAACGCATTCCGGAGACCCGGGACGGGAACGCATACTCCGGCAGGCCGCATCACGATTGACGCTTGCCCCACTACGTTCATGCGTGTAGTATCCCCTTAGGTAATACGTCATGCGAGACTTTATGTCACATCTGCTTCTTTCGGCGACCTCCGTTCTGATTCTCGCCGCGATCGGCTGCGGCGACGGAGACTCGGGCCAGGAACCCGACACTTCCGTTCAGGAGAACCTCGCCACCTCCCTTCACGGGACCGCTCGGGGGATGAAGTACTGGTACGAGGCCGAGCAAGGCGGCTTCGAATCCCTAACCGGCGTCCCCTACGATGATCTGGGCTGCAAGACCTGCCACGTCAATCCCGGCGTTTGCGGAACGTGCCACGGCGAATCAAGCACACTTGCGATCGCCCAGGACGACGGTCGCTGCTACGGATGTCACGGTTTTCAGTATGCCGAGATCGAAGCAGGCCTGACCGACTACCACAGGGACGTGGAGGGCATGAAGTGCAAGGATTGCCACGGCGCGGACGAAGTGCACGGCGACGGCAATTTCTATCAATCTTTGTACTCGCCGGGAGCCATGACGACAAGATGCGACAACAGCGGCTGCCACGACGCCGTCGCGTCCAATGAGTTCCACGACAATCACGCGGGCGACAGCCCCGCGGGCGACAAGATGGAGTGCGCCGCCTGCCACGTTCAGTCGGTGGTGTCCTGCTACAACTGCCACTTCGAGTACGAGGTGCAGGGCCTCGGCAAGTTCCCCTTCGATCACTTCAAGGACTGGAAGTTCCTGCTCCGGCGGGATCGCGGAGACGGGGAGTTGAAGATAGACGTGGGGAACGTGCTCGCCGTCGAGTATCAAGACAAGGCCTTCGTCGCCGTCGGCCCCTACTACGCGCACACCGTATCCAAGAACGCGGTCACGGCCTGCGAGGACTGCCACAACAACGAGTACGTTCAGGAGTATAAGAGCACGGGCAAGATCGTCGTAGCTGCCTGGAACGAGGGTGAAGGCGCGCTCGTTCCCAATATAAAGGGCAAGGGCATTATCCCGATCCCGCCCGGTTGGGAGGGCGCTCTCGAGTTCGACTTCGCCACCTATGAAGAGGACGGCCAAGGCTCGGGCAGATGGGTCAAGCTTGATCCGAGCGAGATCGGAAAACAGATGCTTTTCGCCCGGCCGCTCGAGGCCCTTCCGGAGTAGCCTCCGTCCTCTTGCTACCCTCCCCGGATGCCCCTAGTGCTTGCCGGGTGCCAGCTCCACTCCCCGCCTCTCCCACGTGACGTAGGCTTCCATCGCCACCATCTTGGGATCGTCAAGCTCCAGCGCCTCCCCCTCCAACGGGTTCATGAGGCACCAGTTGATCATATCGCGCAACGCGACCACCCCACCCAACTGCTGCTGGAACTTGGGATACGTCTCGGGGTGGGTGTTCGCCGCGTTCGGGTGGCACTGGGCGCAGGCGACGCCGTTCGTCCCCAGATCCGCGCTCACCCAAAGCTCCCGGCCTTCCTTCACCACGCTCATGTACTCATTGTGCCAGCGATCGAGATCTTCCTTCGTGAACTCGTCCGCGTCGACCGCGAACATCCCCACGACTACAGCGAGGGCGGTAGCTATGAACGCTGCTCCTGCGATCTTCTTAGTCATCGCTCTCTCCTTCATTAGAAGTGGGTCTGCGGCTCGATTCGCTTTGCCGGATCCTGAAACGCGGTGTCCTCGGGCCTTCCCGTCTTCGGATTGTACTTAACCGTACGGTTCGTGTTGTCGTAGAGGTTGTAACTCATCCCAATGCGCCCGTTCTCTAGATCTATCGTCTGCCAGCCCGTGGCGTCGCGCTCGAAGAAGGGATCCGCCCTGTTCATCGGAACCGTAAGCTCGGGCCAGTTGATCTCGGCCTGCGCGTAGCTCTCCGGATAGGGCCACGGCCAGGCCGTGGCCATCACGGCATGGAAGCTGATGTTGTCTATCTGGTTGTACTGGATCTGGTGGACGTGCCCGTAGACGACCGTGACGTCGTCGAAGGGCTTTAGCAGCGCTTGCACCTCCTCCGCGTCCTCGGTCCAGAAGTTCCACCCCTTGTAGATTCTCTGGATGGGCGAGTGCGAGAAAAGAACGATCGGCGTGTCCTTCTTCACCTTCTCCAGATCTTTGCGAAGCCAGTTGCGCTGCTCCTCACCGACCATGAAGGGCGAGCCGTTGGGGTTGTCGAGGCCGGCCATTTCAAGCATGCGCTGCTCCGCGGTGGGCCAGCGCTCGTGGGTCCACTCGTCGTACGTGAGTATGCTGTTAAGCGTCACGAAATGGACGCCCTTATGGTCCCAGCTATAGTAGTGCGGACCGAACAGCTCCGACCAGTACTCGCCGAGGTCGAGGTAGTAGTCGTGCTCACCCATCACGCAGTACATCTTGTACTTGAGATCCGAGAGCATCTCCGCACCGTGGTCCAGCTCGGGCTTCGTCCCCAGCTGCGCCAGGTCGCCTCCGAAGACCACGAAGTCGGGCTTCGGATTGAGCATGTTGGTCTCTGCCACGGCGCGGATCAACCCGCGGTCCCAGTTTCGAACGAATTCGGCGCCCGCGATATGCTGAATGTGGGCGTCCGAGATGTACGCGAAGGTGAAGTCCTTGCGCTTGTCGGCAAAGGCAAGCTTCACCGTGCCGACCGGCAGGCAGCTTGCCGCCGCCAGCGCTCCCGCGCCCTTGAGGAAGTCGCGACGGCTATGGTTCCTTCTTCTCATGGTCGCCTCCTCTATTCTTGGCCGGCTTCTTCGGCCAAGTCTGCGAACTGCGGGCTGGTGAGCGCCTCCATGAACGCCACCAAGTCGTCTATCTGCTCGTCGGTCAGTCCGAGGGGCCGGATCCCGCTGCTCAGGAAATCGTTGACCGGGTCGCCCTCGTTCGTCACCCCGCCGTTATTGTAGTGCACGACCGCGTCGCGCAACGTCTTGACGCTGCCGTCATGCATGTAGGGAGCCGTGACCGCCACGTTTCGCAGGGTCGGCGTCTTGAACGCTCCCAGGCCGTCGAAAGTGCGGGCCACCGCGAAGCGACCCAGCTCCGACGTGCGCGCGTCCGTGAGAACTTTGACGTCCACCTCGGAAGCCGTCGCCTCGGCTTCGAGAAACTCGCCGGCCAGCTCAGGCACTTCCTCCTGGATGGCGTTTATCCCTACGCCTATGTTGTGAAACCGATTGTCCGTGAAGAGCGCCTGTGTCTGTTCGATGACGTGGCACGATACGCACCTGCCCTCGTTCACGAAGATTTCGAACCCTCGCTTCTGGGCCTCGTTGAGAGCCGTCTCCTCGCCGCCGAAGTACCAGCGATCAAAGGGGGAGTCGCCGGCAACTTGGGTGCGCTCGAACGCGGCTATGGCCTGTGTCACTTCGGTCATGGTGATCTCGTCGCCGGTCTTCCCGAAGACTCTCTCAAAGGCTTCGACATAGTCCGGGTCGGATCGCACGATGTCGAGGATCGGCTGGTGGTCCTCGAGCCCCATCTCAACCGGGTTTATGAAAGGATGCAGAGCCTGGTCTTCGAGACTCGGCGACCGGCCGTCCCAGAACTGCGTCCGGAAATACACCGAGTTGACTACCGTCGGAGCGTTCCGCGTCCCGGTGAGCTTCTCGATGCCCTCCGAAACGGCCAGCGGACTGTCGGTGAACGCCTTCTCCGGTGCGTGGCAGGTGGCGCAGCTCACGTCGCCCGTCGAGCTGAACCTGTCGTCCAGAAAGAGCGTCTCTCCCAGCTCTATCTTCTCCTGTGTCTGGGGATTGTCCTCCGGTATGGGCACCGGCGGCAAGCCCAGAGGCGCCGAGGCCTCTTCCGCCTGCCCCAACCCCAGACTCATCGCGCAGAGGACCCCTACCGTCAGAACCCCCGCGAATGTGATTTTCCTCATGGCGTCTCCCCCTTTCGCCGAATGCCGAGGATCGGCCCGCATTGAAAGCACTACCTAAGCCGTCTCAACTCACGTTACCTGACGGGTCCGGGGCCACGCCGGCCGCCACTTGTGCGCATTCCGCCGGCGCACCTCGCCTACGAGAGACGTCTAGGGCTTCCAGACCTCCCAGACCTTCCCCGCCAGATCCGGCCCCGGCTTGAGCGTCGTCCCTCCGGGCTGCCAGCCTGAAGGCGTTACCTCGCCCGTTTTCGCCACGTGCTGGAAAGCCTTCACCTGTCGGATCAGCTCCTGGGGACTGCGGCCGACCTCGGGAGTAAGCACTTCCATGGCCCGGATGACGAAATCGGGATCGATAATGAACCTGCCGCGAATGTCGACTCCGGCCTCTTCGTCATAAACACCGTAAATCGTTCCTATCTTGCCTCCGGCGTCCGAGAGCATGGGAAAAGGCACCCCGCCCTTCGTCATCTTGCTGAGCTCCTCCTCCTGCCAGATCTTGTGCACGAAGCGGCTGTCCGTGCTCATGGCCAGCACCTCGGCTCCCAGCGACTTGAACTCATCGTAGAGGGCAGCGACCGCCGCCAACTCGGTGGGTCAAACAAATGTGAAATCGCCGGGATAGAAGCACAACACGATCCATTTGCCTTTGTAGTCCGAAAGCCGGACGGGCTTGAATCCCTGCCCCGCGACAAAGGCGTTCGCCTCGAAGTCCGGGGCCTCCCTCCCTACGCGTGCCTGCATCTGCGTGACCTCCTGATGTTGTTGAGCCTCAACCGGCCGGGGCGGCTCCGCTGCCGCGATCGGCCCGCGGGCGGCCTTGACACAGCCATCCTTCATCTCCGCCATAGGCGATCCCTCCTCTCAAAGATCCTCCAGCCTGTTCGTATCCGGTTCTTGCAACCCCAACTTGCTCCGGCCCTCCCCCCGGGCGGAGAATCCCAAGTGACCCGGGCGGCCGGTTCGTCAATGATATGCGGCCTCCCGGGCTCGCCCCGCCTTTGACCCCGGTCGGGCCGTTAGGGCGCGGACCGTTCCTTGTCCGGGAACGGCCGGATCTATCTCTCGTCATCCCTTCTTCTTCGTCCGCGAACAAACACCGTGTATTCGGTGATCTCGAAGTCGCGTAGCGAATCCAACCCGTCTACTTTAAGCGCCTCCCATTGGATGTTCCGGATCTCACCGCTCTCCTCATCAACAAGATGGTGATGCCGGTTCACCTCCGGGTCGAAGACACTGCCCCCCTCGGGCAGGTGGAAGTTCCTCAACAACCCCTTCTTCACGAAGAGATTGAGCGTGTTATAGACGGTAGCCCGTGAGACAACGGGTATCGTCTCCCTCACCTTCCTCCACACCTGCTCAGCGCTCGGGTGCGCGTCCGTGCTCAGGACATACCCGGCGATCGCCATTCTCTGTGCGGAAGGTTGTATCCCGTGCCGTCTCAGTAGCTGAGCGATGTCATTCTCATTCATGTACTTAGACTCCGTCTAATACTGGATTATGTCAAGCATAAAATCCGATCTACAGCAGTCGCCGGCAAGCCGATTGATGCCCATAAGCCTTTGAAATATATTTAGTTATGCTCATTGAGCCTTAATTCGGGAGTTGGGAGGCTTTGTTCTCTCCAGTCGACAGACCAGCCTCACACCCGCAGGTAGAATGACCCAGGATCCGGGCGGAGTCCAGACGAATGTTGGAGGAACCGCCCGGCCCGGCCGCGCGCGTTCATGTTCTACAAACCGGTTTGGAATCATTCCCGCCGCGTGTCTCGTACTAATGAGAGTACCGCTCAACACCGGATTCGGTGAGCGGGCTTTCACTATTCGATGTCGTATGATCTTCTTTGGTGTATGGATCAGTTGACGGGGTAAGTAGGACTCTTCCCCGTGCCCACGGCGGCCGGGCCGAGAAAGGGAGACCGTATTGACGACCACTGCCGGCCGGCACGAGGCGTTCATCCGGACCGATCGGGTACGCCGGTACTACACGCTTGCCCGGCACGAGGTGCGCGCCGTGGACGGTGTGACCCTCTCGATCGCCTCGGGCGAGTTCCTCGCGATTACGGGCGCATCCGGCTCGGGCAAGTCGACGCTACTCAACTTGCTCGCGGGGCTTGATACGCCCACCTCCGGCCACATTGATGTGGAAGGGAAACGCCTGGATGAGGTGTCCCGACGCGACCTGGCGGCATACCGAGCCTGCCGGGTCGGCGTCGTCTTCCAATCGTTCAACCTCCTTGCGCACCACACCGCTCTTCGGAATGTGGAGTTGGCGCTCTATTTCAACGACACCCCGCGGCGCGAGCGGCGCAGACTGGCGGCCGAAGCGCTGGAACGCGTGGGGCTTGCCGAGCGGCTGGACCACCGGCCGCCGGACCTCTCAGGCGGCGAACAGCAGCGCGTGGCGATAGCTCGGGCCCTGGTGAAGCGACCGGACGTCGTATTCGCCGACGAACCCACGGGGAATCTGGACCAAGAGAACTCCGCCGTGATTCTTGACGCGCTCCGCGGTCTGAACCGCGAAGGCATCACGGTGGTGATCGTAACGCACGACGTCGAGACGGCAAGCCGGCTCACGGGAAGGGTGCTCCGAATGCGATACGGCCGCATCGAAAGCGAGGGCGCCTAGTACCATGCCGGCCCGACCTAGAACAAAGAGAACGGAAGTGAGCGGGCGAAGGGGTTCCTTGGAGCCCCATGCGGGGCAACCGGCGAAAACCCCGCCCCGCCAACCGCTCATCGAGCGATGGGCGAGCAAAAGCTCCGTAGAGCCGGCATATGAGGTCAAGCGAACAAGATGACGTTTCACGATCTGATAGAAGTATCTCTGCGCAATCTCCGGCGGATAAAGCTTCGCGCCGCGCTCACCACGGCCGGCATCGTAATCGCCATCGCCACTTTCACGGCCATGCTCTCCTTCGCGGCGGGCAACCACAGGTACTTCACAACGGCCTACAATGAGTTCGGGCTTATGAACCAGATGTCGGTCACGCCCGGAAGGGCAAACGCCGCGGATACAACGGACGTTCCGATCCTGGACGGCCAAGCCATCGGCGAGATATCGAAGATCCCCGGCGTCCGTCTGGCCTACCCGTACTCATCTTTTGACGTGAGGGCCTCCGTGCTCGACACGACGGTGACGACTACGGCCAGGGCCCTCCCGGCCGATGCCGTCCGAACCAGACTCTTCTCCAGGATTCTCGGAGGCGCCGAGTTCTCGTCCGAATCCGCCGACGAGGTCATCGTGACCCAGGAGTTCGTCGAGATGGTCGGCGTCCGTCAGGACTCGCTGGTCGGACGACCAATTGTGATATCGATGAAGGCCGCCGTGCTCGACAGCGCGCTCGTCGCGGCGGTAGGCGACCCGAGACTGGAAGTCGAGGCGCTGCTGGAGACCGTCGACCGAGATTCCATGAACAGCATGGGATACCGCGAGAGGTTCATCCGGCGCGAGATGAGCGCTCGCATAGGCCGGTTTGTCGAGGGGCTCATGACGCGGCAGGCGGACGTTTCCGACACCCTCGCGATCGCCGGCGTTGCGCCCGACGATCCCTCCTACCGGATGCGGGTTTCGCCCATTATCATCCCGGAGCAAACCGCTCGGCGGCTCAGCTCGGGAGGCCTTGTCATGACCGGCGACCCCCTTGATCTGCTCGAGGCCCTCAAGAACGGGGCGCTTTTCGAGCCCGACGGGGCTTTCGACAGCCGAAGCTATCCGCGTGTGACTCTGGAGCTGGACCCGCTCGCCAATCACACGGCCGTCAGGGACTCGATCGAGGCGCTCGGCTATAGGGCTTTCAGCTTCGCCGAGCAATTCAAAGAAATGCAGCGGTTCATGGTCTACTACTACGTCGGCCTCGGCGTTATAGGCGTCATCGCCCTGGTTACCGCGGCGCTTGGAATCATCAACACGCTCGTCATGTCAATCACCGAGCGAAGGCGCGAGATCGGGATACTCAAGTCGCTCGGCGCGCACGAAGGCGACATACGGAAGCTCTACCTTGTGGAGTCGGGGGTAATGGGAGCGGTCGGGTCGGTTGTAGGAATAACCTTCGGATGGGCGGGAACGCGGGTAGTGGCGGTGATCATGCGGCACTTCATGGAGCGAGAAGACATGCCCGTCTTCGACCCCTTCGCCTTGCCGCCGTGGTTGATCGCCCTTGGGTTCTCGTTCGGGCTCCTGGTAAGCCTCCTCGCCGGGCTCTACCCCGCCGCCCGCGCGGCCCGCGTCGATCCCGTGCAGGCGCTGAGGGCCGAGTGAGGGGAAAGAGACATAAGGTGCGACATCCAACCGTCGCCGACGGCCGAGCCGAAAGGCGGAGCCGACGATGGGCGGGCAGAATCCGCATCCGGCTGCCCGCGCCGCCCCGGAGGATTTCTCCTCGGGGCCCACAGGCCGGTTCAGGCGCATGAAGCCCGCGGCTTCGCGGGAACGCCCCTGCAAAACACCGCCGGCCGACCCGCCCGGGAAGAAAATGACCCGTCGACAGTAGCCCACAGCATTGCCATCAAAGAAGTTACAGATTATGTGTTCGCGGTCGCTTTTCTGTGTTACTTTCTTGACGCGGATTACGTCAAACAGGAAAGGGCCAACTACGGGGTCGGGGTTCATGCATCCTCGCAAGGAGCTCGTTTTCGACGAGCTCGTCCCAAAGCACTACAAGAGAGTCTATGGCACATTATTGAAGATCACGGGAAACAGCGATGATGCCAAGGACCTCACGCAGGAGACCTTTGTCAAGGCGTTCATCATGCGAGGGTCATTCCGCGGCGATTCGGACCCGGGAACGTGGCTGATTGCGATCGCGTTGAACCACGCCACGGATTTCTTCAGAAAGAAGAAGCGAATTGAGTGGAGCGAAATCGATGACGATCAGGCGCTCGCCGAAGAGCCGGACGCGGACAGGAACCTGACGGTTCACCGGATAATGGAGAGACTCCATCCGTTGGACAGATTGATATTGGCCAAGCATTACTTGCAGGACATGCCGCACAAGCAGATCGCGAGTGAAATGGGAATCTCCGTTGCGGCCGTCAAGATGAGGTTGGCCCGCGCCAAGGACAGGTTCGCACTTCTATACGGCGAGCGGAACTGATGATTCCCGATTTGAAACGCATACTGACCGAAGCGGCGGACGAAGTCGAAGTTGAGGATTTGGATGGTTCGGTCAACGAGGTCCTCGAGGCGATCCGCGTTGTCGCGTCCCTGGTATCGATCCTGGAGCTCTTCACGGTGACCCCGTTCGCCATTCTACTCGGACCGGTCTCCGATACCGCCGAACGATAAGGAACGACCGCCGGTCGGATCTTCCGACCGAACATGAAGACTGAAGAAGCTCCTCAAAGGAGGTTGCGATGGACTGGGATGTGAACCTATGGATAAGGGCGGTTGAGGAGGCAATCACCAGTTTCGCCTCCCGAGCCGTCTTTGCATTGCCGGCGATCCTGGGCGCAATCGCGGTCTTTCTGCTGGGATTCCTCGTGGCATGGATTGCCTCGAATCTCACCTCCGGCGTGATGAAGTTGACAAGACTGGACCGGTTGGTGGAGAAGACGCCGTTACCCCAAGCCATGGAACGCATGGGCTACAGAAAAGGAATGGGGACACTTCTCAGCAAGCTCGTGTACTGGGCGGTCTTTCTCGTGTTTCTTGCCGCCTCGGCCAATATCATCGGCCTTCACGAAGTCGCGGTCGTGATTGAGAAGATCTTCGGATACATACCCAATATCGTGGCGGCTCTCATTATCGTCATCGTGGGCGCATACGTAGCCAGGATCCTGTGCGACGTCATAGTGGCCTTCTTCGAAGGTACAAGGGTCGCGTACGGCAGCCAAGTCGCCGCGGTAGCCCGTCTGTTGGTCTACGCATTCGTGGCCGTGTTCGCACTTGAGCAGCTCGGCGTCAACACCTACGTCCTGATGAGCAACATGAACATCATAATCGGCGGATTCTGCCTCGCGTTCGCGCTTTCCTTCGGACTCGGCAGCCGCAATGCCGTGCGAGGCATGATAGGCATGTACTATGTCGGGAGGCTGATCCGCAAAGGCGACGCGATAAACGTCGGGGACGTGTCGGGGACGATTGTGGAAGCCACAAGAACCGGCGTAATCATCGAGGACTCCAAGCGGCGCCGGCACTACGTAGGCGGGGACCTAATCATGGAAAGCTTCACCAAGCTGCCGTGACAACCGAATTCAAGGACGGTCGGTCGGGGGGAGGACCCTTCTCTCGACATTGTGAGGGATAGATAGTAGGAGACCGGCTTGTGCGGTTACCGCTGCGCAGGCGACCCAAAGCGGGGGTGGACGGGTTCCCAGCCCAAGGACGCGCAAACTCCGACGACCGGGTTTCGTCCTCCTTCGGGAACTCGGGGGGGAGAGATCCCCCCACACCCTCGCAAAGCCAACGCGGTCGGGTGATAGGGAAGCACTCGACGGAGAGGAGGCATGGGGATGCAGGAGGTCCTAACAAAGCTCTACGAGACCGTGGGAGCATATGTGCCGAACCTCATCGGAGCTCTGGCCATCCTTGTAGTCGGATGGATAGTGGCGCTGATTGTCTCTGCGGTCGTCAAGGGAGTTCTCCGCAAGAGCACCCTGGACGAGAAGATCGGGGGCTGGGTATTCGGGGAGGATCGTGAGAAGCGCATAGACGTCGCAAGCGGCGTAGGAAAGGGAGTCTACTACATCGTAATCCTGTTTGTGCTGGTGGCTTTCTTCCAGGCTCTCGGGATTACCCTTATCACCGAGCCCATCAACAGTCTGCTTAATCGCGTATTCGAATTCGCTCCCAGGATAGTCGGCGCGGGCATACTGTTGCTGCTCGCATGGGTGCTGGCCAGTGTGATGAGGATCGTCCTCACCCGAGTCCTGCGCGTGGGGAAGATCGACGAGCGGTTCGGCGGGCAGGCGGGATTGGAGGAGAGCAAGGCGCCGCCGTTGTCAAGATCCCTGGGGGAAGCGGTTTACTGGCTCATATTCCTCTTGTTTTTGCCGGCCATCCTGAGCTCGCTCGCCTTGGAGGGGCTCTTGGATCCGGTTAGGGGCATGACGGACAAGATCCTCGGCTTCGTTCCGCATATCTTCGCGGCGGGCCTAATACTCTTCGTCGGCTGGTTCGTGGCGCGGGTGCTTCAACGGCTGTTGACGAATCTCCTGTCGGCCGCCGGGCTGGACCGCCTCTCCGAGAAGGCGGGCATCGCGCGGGCGCTCGGCAAGCACAGTCTCTCAGGGCTTATCGGCTATGTGGTCTACTTTCTGATCTTCATACCGATCATCGTGGCGGCGCTGAACGCCCTTGAGCTGGAAGCCGTGACGCGGCCGGCAAGCGACATGCTGAACACGATCATCTCGGCGCTGCCGCTTATTTTCGGCGCAGCTTTGGTCCTGACCATCTCTTACATAGTGGGGCGGATAGTCGCCGGGTTGGTTACGAACCTGCTGAGCCAGGTCGGCTTCAACGCCGTTCTGGTGAAGATAGGCCTGGCAAAGGAGGCCGCCTCGGGCAAGAGCGCCCCGGCTGCGGTTGTGGGATCGATTGTGCTCGCCGCCATCATGCTCTTTGCCGTGGTAGAGGCGCTGGGGCTCCTCGGCTTCGAATCGCTGGGAGGCCTGGTCTCTGAGCTGCTCGTTTTCGCGGGTCATATATTCTTCGGGCTCGTGATACTCGGCATCGGCCTTTACTTGGCGAGAATCGTCTCCAACGCCATCAGCGCCAGCGGAACCTCGCAGGCCGGATTGATAGCCCTTTCCGCGAAAGCGGCGATCATAGTCTTGGCCGCCGCCATGGCCCTGAGGCAGATGGGCCTCGCCAACGAGATCGTCAACATGGCGTTCGGGATCATCGTGGGAGCCATAGCCGTGGCCGCGGCGATCGCCTTCGGCGTCGGAGGTCGTGAGCTCGCCGCGAGGAAGCTAGAGGAATGGCATCAGTCGTTGAAGCCCTAGAGCTCGCGGCGGACGCGGGCCGTGGGAAGCAGGACCGATGCGGGCGGCTTCGGTACGTAGCTGTCGCGCACGGGATAGTGAGTCATGGCGTTTCCCGGCAGTGAGCCCGGGAAGCGCCCGGGTTGGTGGGAGCGGCATCGGAGCCCAAGTCCACGCCTATGAGGGACTTCAGAGACCCCGGGCCGCAAAAAAAGGAGGAGATTGCAATGAAGGGTTTTGTCATCTGCGCCGCCGCCGTCGCGCTGGTTCTCATGGGTGCGACCGGCGCGCAAGCCGTCAAGCTGACGGACTACAAGTTCCCGGTCAGCACGTCGCAGGAGGCGTATGTCAACTCGCTGCTGAACGTGGCCGGCCAGTCGGCGGACACAACCGAGGTCGCCTACAACTTCGGAGGCTCGGCCAACTACAGGTTGAACTTCCGTTCTCTTCCGTTGAGCTATGACCTGAGCCTCCTCGGCAACTTCTCCGTGGTCAAGGGCTCGGAAGAAGACTCGGATACCAAGGACGCCTTCTACCTGATGGCCTCGACGACGGCCGACAAGTATCTCCGGGAAGACCGCGATTACTTCGTATACGGCGCGGGCTCGATCGAATACCGCAAGCTGGCGTCCCAAGACGACGCCGATGAGCCCCGCATAGACCTGGAAGGAGGAGTCGGCTACGGAAGGACAATAAACGCGACCGTCCTGAAGCAGGCCATACGGATGAACGAGGACTTCCTGAAATACGGAGTCATAAAGTCCGACATGCCCGATCAGACTCTGCTGGACCTCGCGGCGATCATCGATCGTGAGTCCGAGTTCCGCAGCAAGTACGGAAACGTCGAGTACCGCAAGTACTGGTATGAGGAAATGGAGACGGTGGTCCGGGAGAGCGGCGTGCTTTCAGGGGATTCCTTGGGCGCAATCGGCATCCTTCGCATTCAGGAAGTCCTGGATGAGCCGACGGCCCAGCGCTGGCACGGCTGGGTGGTCCGCGGCGGAGTCGGCGCCAGGGTCCAGGATTTCGACGGCGAGAGCGGCGATCCCCGCCTTACGGTCAGATTCGACTGGACGAGACCTTCGGGCATCGAGTTGCAGTTCACCAACAACGCAGCCTATTCGACCGTCTTCGAGGATGACCCCGTTCACACCCTGTCGGATGTCTTCCGCGTCGATTACGAAATATCCAATCGTATAGACTGGTACAACAGCCTCGCGCTGAACTATGACATACCGACGACCGACGGTCTGGAGAACATACTCAGGCTGGACTTGAAGAGCACCTACTTCTTCTATATCGAGAACGAGCTTGCTGTCAGTCCTGAGTTCCAGTACTCGTTCGTGGACGACGGGTTCGGCGACAGCGAATGGAACTGGACTTTCCTAATGAGCTTCACCTACAGGCTGCGGTAGTAGGCGCAGCAGGAAGCAACAATGGTATCCCATCGGACAATGGCGGCGGGGTTTCACCCGCCGCCATTGTCGCACTGTAGGGCACTCTGCCCATGACCCCGGGTCGGGTCCGCGCCCGGCGCATTCCCACCGCGGCTCACAACCGCGGATTCCCTGCACTTTTCCCGCTTTCTTGACTCCCGTATGGCGAGGAGATCTCCGCTTTCGCGGTGCCGCAATCCCGGCGGCGGCAAAAGGCGCCCCGCTCAATGGCCTCTTGCACGGGACCTCCTTCGACGCTGGTCCCACGAGCGCGCGGCGGCCCCTGCAATTTGTCCTTCCCACTCCCTCGCCGCGCTGGTATACATACCGGTATGGTCAAGCTCAAGTGCACAGTCTTTATCGTCTCACTCGCGCTCCAGCCGGTGCTCGTGGGCGTCGGCAACGCCCAGATAGTCAATACGTTGCGCGGCTTCGACGAGGAGGAGCGCGGATGGTCCGGCCGTGCGGAGGGTACTATAAGCGTGGCGGCCGGGAACAGCGAGTATCTCGAGACCCAGGTCGCCGGCGACGTTCAACACCAGAGCGAGACGCATCGTTGGCGTTTGCTCGCGCGCAACATGAGGCTCACGGCCTCCGGCAAGACGGAGGCGGAAAGCCGGCTCGGGCATCTGCGCCACAACTACCGCTTCTCCCCATGGATCGCCTCGGTGGCCTTCCTTCAGGGTCAACAGAACCCCTTTCAGCGAATCGAAACACGGGTTCTCATAGGCGGAGGCGCCCGCTTCGACATGGTCCGCCGCGAGAAACTGAACATGGCCCTCGGCGCCACCTTCATGCGCGAGGACGAAGAGCTCACGGACACCGGTGAAGGATTCTACACGAATTATCGCTTCTCGTTCTTCACGTCGGTCTACCGCGACGTCGCCGAGGGATTCGACATGGACATAACGGGCTTCTACCAACCTCTTGCCGAAGATCTCTCGGACGCGCGGGCTTTCGCATCGGTCGCGCTCCGCTTCGATATTGTCGGCGACCTATATCTGATCACCAACTACAGCCTCGAATACGATTCCAGACCGCCGAAAGACGTCGAGAAGTCGGATCAGGCACTGAGATCGGGATTCGGTTATAGCTTCTAGCCTAGTTGACCCGGTTCAGTGCCCCGGCGCGAGCCGGGAAGTCGTCGGTGACATCGGAACACGGCAAGATCCGCGAATAAGCTATCTAGTTGATGAATCGGCTAATCTTGGGCTATCGAACAGAAACGTGTGGGGTTCTACGAGCCAATACTCCCGAGTGTTCTAACCTCAGCGGGAAAAGAGAGGACGGACCATGAGGAACCTACGTCGAGCCTGTGGACAATCGGTCAGAGTCTCACTGTCTTTGCTTGTCACGGCCCTGCCGCTTCTGCTTGCGCTTCTAGCGCCTGCCGACTCGGCCGAAGCCCAAACGGTCGCCCGGAAAACTCTGACCATCGGCACGAAGGCGGTCCCGCCTTTCGCGATGAAGCGAGCCGACGGCACGTGGGAGGGCATTTCAATAGACCTTTGGAATCGCGCCGCCGAGAAGCTCGAGAGCGAGACCGTCATAACGGAAACCGATCAAAAAGGGCTTTTCGAGGGCGTGCGCGAAGGAAGCTTTGACGCGGCCGTAGCGGCGATAACCGTAACCGCCGAGCGAGAGGAGGAGTTCGACTTCAGTCATCCCATCTACAGCACGGGCCTGGGCATAGCCGTCCGAGAAGAGGGCGGGGGCTGGAAAAGCGCGGTTCTACAGTTCATCTCACTGGATTTCCTCAGGGTCGTAATGCTACTACTCGCCCTTCTGGCGTTCATAGGCCTTCTGACATGGCTCTTTGAGCGAAAACGGAACCCGGAGCAGTTCGCGGAACACCCCGTGCGGGGGCTGGGAGGGGGGCTCTGGTGGGCCGCGGTCACGATGACCACGGTCGGATACGGGGACAAATCGCCGGTCACCTTGGGCGGCCGCATCATCGGACTGGTCTGGATGTTCGCGGCCATCATAATCATATCCAGCCTTACCGCCGCGATCACCACGTCCCTCACCGTGTCACAGCTCGATACTCTCGTTGAAAACCCCGACGACTTGTACAAAGTCCGTGTGGCGGGTGTATCCGGAACCACCAGCGAACAATACCTCAAGAGCGCGGGGATCTCATATCGCGGCGTCTCCTCTCTCGACGCGGCGATCCAAGCCCTCGCTGCGAACGAAGTCGACGCAGTGGTCCACGACGCGCCTCTTCTCAAGTACCAGATAAGGCAAGTCGATGAGCGTCTGACCGTCCTTCCCCACATATTCGACCGTCAAGACTACGCGATCATGCTGCCGGCACGGAGTGAGCTTAGGGAGCCGCTCAACCGGGTACTGCTCGAGGAGATGCAAACCCGCTGGTGGCCCGAGACGATCCGGAAGTATCTGGGCAAGTAATAGAAAAGAGCCGAAGGACGATGGAAGGAGCGACGACGTCAGCATCGACCGGAGCCGCCCGAAGCTACTAAGGCACGGCGATAGGGGCCCCGCCCAAACTGCGCGGCGGCCGCAAGGCACAGTGAATGGTCGCTGTGAAGCGATTGAGAGGCGGCCGCCCCGAGACTGCCGGATCACCCTACCGTCGGAGTCTCATGCTCCCTGATGATCCGGTTCACCGGCCTGGCGAGGACCGAGATCGCCACGCCCGCGCCCACCCCGAGAAGCATCAGCACAAGGAAGAACATTTCCTTGGGCATCCTCTCGTAGTACGAGCCCAGGAAGCCCGAGAGATAGTTCCCGAAGAAGCTGGACAGGAACCAAACCCCCATCATCATCGAGACGATCCGCCTTGGAGCGACCTTCGTTACCAGCGAAAGACCGATCGGAGACAGATACAACTCCCCGATGGTCAACACAAACGTCGTGCTGAGGAGCCAGAGGACGTTTCGACGCTCGTCGGGGCCGAGACCCTGGACGGCGATTATCATGATTATGAAGGAGAAGCCCAGGAGGAAGCATCCGATGGCCATCTTGAAGACGCTCGACGGCTCGCTCTTCCTTCTCGCCTGCCAGGCCCAGAGGACGTTCAGAACCGGTGCGAAGATGAATATGATCATCGGATTGAACGACTGGTACCACGTGGAGGGCACGGTCCATCCGAGGAACTTCCAGTTGGTGTTCTGGTCGGCGAAGAGCTGCATAGTGTTTCCCTGCTGCTCGTAGACTCCCCAGAAAACTATGTTGAGCGCACACAATAAAATGAGAGCCCCCACGCGCTTCCATTCGTCGCCCGTGAGAGGCTCCTTGGGCACCTTCTCGGCCTTTCTCTGCGCCAGTGTATCCGGAGCCAGGTACTTCTGACCGCTGAGGTAAATGGTGAGCCCGGCCAGCATGCCCACGCCGGCCGCTCCGAAGCCCCAGCCCCATCCCACTTTTTGTCCCAGCGTTCCACAGATAAGCGGAGACAGGAACGCGCCCAGATTGACGCCCATGTAGAAGATCGTGAACGCGCGGTCCCTGCGCGGATCTCCTTCGGGATACAGGCTTCCCACCTGCGTGGCGATGTTCGGCTTGAAGGCGCCGTTTCCGAAGATTAGAAAGAGTAACCCGAAGAAGAACGCCCCCTCGAAGATCAGCATGAACTCGCCTATCGCCATCAAGACGGCGCCGAGAACTACCGCCTTTCGTTGTCCCATAACCCGGTCGGCCAGCAGGCCTCCGAAAAACGGCGTGAAATAGACGAACGCTGTGTAGAGTCCGTAGATCTGCGACGACAGGGGCTGTATTGCCAGCGGACCGAAGACCCACTCGAGCGCCCCTTTGACGGCGTCGTATCCGAGCACGGTCGGGCTGATCTCTGGCTGGAGTAGGTGGCCGACCATATACAAAACGAGGAGCGATCTCATTCCGTAGTAACAGAATCGCTCCCACATTTCCGTGAAGAAGAGGATGAATAGACCCGGGGGATGGCCCAGGATGGTTCGTCCGCTTTTTACCGGAGGAGTCAAGGCGTACCTCCTTGCTGGGTCGTGTCGTCGCCAACCGGCATCCACTGGGCGGAACGCCTTCGCTCCGCCGATATCAAGCAGCTACGCGGCACCGGCGCTCGTGAATCACATTCCCCCTTCTAACTCATTATTTCCGTGTTGTCAAGACGCCCTTCTCACGCCTATACTTGGGCGGTTTGCGTTTCTGCGCAGGACGGAGGCCGCTCGCGCCGGTCGCTCTGCCGCAGAGAGCAGCCCTCCGGGGGCGTCGCTCAGCGGCGGGTGTATCGGGGCTTAAGAGGAACCGTCCATAGGCGACGATACGAAGAAGGCTCCGGGGGCCGGGAATACCGGTTCTCACCGGTTGCGCCGGGGTATCGACGCTTGTCGCCGTGAGGGGGATGCTTCGAAACCGCGCCCGACGCCGCTACCTCCCTCCGGACATGGAGACTCCGAGGAGATGCTATGGCGATATTGCACCTGACCGACGAGCAAGTTCGCACATGGTCCAGGCGACAGAAAGACCGCTGGTGGTTCGATAACGTCTGGCGCGGCGATATGCCCCAGCTCACCATTCGAGCGGGCCTAACCGGTTTCTTCCTCGGCGGCATACTCTCGGCCACAAACCTCTACGTCGGCGCAAAGACCGGCTGGACCCTGGGCGTCGGCATCACCTCAGTCATTCTCGCCTTCTCGATGTTCAAGATTCTCTCGCGGCTCGGCGCCAAGGACATGACGATACTTGAGAACAACGCCATGCAGTCATGCGCGACCGCGGCCGGCTATATGACGAGCCCGCTCATCTCCGGAATGGCCGCGTATATGATGGTGCAGAACGTGCCGCTGCCGTGGAAACAGATGATGCTCTTCAATGTCGTCTTATCCTCGCTGGGGGTGCTGGTCGCCTTCCCAATGAAGCGGCGCTTCATAAACGACGAGCAGCAGCCCTTCCCCGAGGGGCGGGCCTGCGGCGTCGTCCTCGACACGCTCTACACCTCCAAAGCAGCGGTGGGGCTTTTCAAAGCCAAGGTGCTCGGGATCACCGCCGGTATCGCCGCCTTCGTTACGCTAATAACCGGTGAGCACATCATGAATTTCTTGCAGACCAGGCTACTGGGCCTCGCTTCCTTCTGGCGCGTGCCTCCGGACCTTGATCATTGGTACTACAAACTTGCCGACAAGGGCTGGCTGCCCATTCCGAAGCTGGCGGGGGTGCCCATCCGCCAGCTCGGCCTGACCGCTTCGATAGACCTGGCGATGTTCGGCGCAGGCGGGCTAATGGGCATTCGCGCCGCTACGAGCATGCTGATCGGAGCGATCATCAACTTCGTCATCATCGTGCCCATAATGATATCCGTCGGCGAGATTGTGCCCCGCGACGACGGCACCTTCAGCCGCATTTACGTGGTTAACACCTGGGCCCTCTGGTGGGGCATCTCAATAATGGTCGTCGGAGCTTTGGCGGGGCTTTTCTCCAAGCCCAAGATAATCGTCAGCGCGTTCAGGGGGTTTTTTGGAAAAAAGAAGAAGCGGGCGGACGAGCCCGGCAAAGAGGACGTGCTGCGTGACATCGAGCTGCCGCTCTGGGTTTCATTCTTGGGCATTCCAATAATTGGGTCAATCGGAGTGTTCCTGGCACACAGGTGGTTCGGAGTCGAGTGGTACTTCGGAGCCATGGCGATACCGCTCATCATAGTGCTGACCCTGATCGCCGCGAACTCGACGGCTCTCACCGGGATCACGCCTACCGGCGCTATGTCTAAGATACCGCAGTTCACTTTCGGCATGCTGAGCCCCAAGCACCCGCCTACCAACCTTATGACGGCACTCATGTGCACCGAGGTCGCATCGAATGCCTCGAACCTCCTGATGGACATAAAGCCCGGGTACATGCTGGGCGCCAAGCCCAGACAACAAGCCATAGCCCATTGCATCGGCATAGTCTCGGGGGCCCTCGCCAGCACCCCGCTCTTCTATGCGCTGTTTCTCTCCGAATACAAGCCCGGCATGAACATCCTGCGGACCATGGTCACGGACGAGTTCAGTTTCCCGGCCGCGCTTCAGTGGAAGGGCGTTTCGGATCTTGTAACCGCGGTCTTCTCCGAAGGCGGCTCCCCCATCCCCGAGTCCGCCATGTGGGCCATGTTGATAGCTGCCGGGGTCGGGCTCGTGTTCGAGATCGTCCGAATCGCCAGAAAGGGGAGGTTCCCGATATCGCCTCTCGCGATCGGTCTCGGCGTACTGATTCCACCCGACTCGACGGTAGCCATGTTCGCGGGCGCGTGTTTCTTCTGGATCATGAAGCGCCGCTACGGACGGAAGCCCGACTCTCAAGGATTCAAGACGTGGGTGGACACCCAAGAGCCGATCTGTGCGGGCCTCATCGCCGGAGCGGCCCTAATGGGCATTGCCAACATCTTGGTGAAGGTGTTCCTGTTGAAGGAAGCGGGTGTAGCCGGCTAGGTTCGTCCCCCGGCGCCTTGCTACCCCGGCTCAGAATGCCGTCGTGAAGCCGACTACCACGCGATTGTTCTCGGCCTCTATGTCGCGGGTGTACTCGCCCACGAGCCGCAAGTTGCGCGCGAGCAGGTAGGTTCCGCTGATGGTCGCCGTCTGATAGTCCAGGTTGTCAATATCCGAATCAACCATGTTGTAAAGCAAGGTAAAGTAGTGGCGGGATCTATCGAGCTGAGGCGAGTATACTATCTCCGCGATTATGCCGTTTGTCTCGACCTCCCGGTCCGAATATGGGCCAAATGGGAAGAAGTAGGGATTCGTGTCCCGACGGTAAAGATACTGGCCGGTCAGCTCCACCGGTCCGAGGACAAGATTGGCGTCGGGTCCGAGATAGAGGATCTCCTCCCAAACGCGACCCCGCTGCTCCTTGCCATAGTAAGCAAAGCCGCCTAGGCTCAGACGCTCTTCCACGGCCTGGTTCACGCGAAACCCGAAGTTCTTGTATTTGTCCTTGTCGAATCTCCCGTCTCTCCCCGCTTCAGCCAGTCCGTTTCCGTTCACGACCATCATCACGACGTCCGTCTTCGATCTCTCGATGCTGAAGGGCAGCATCACGCCCCGGTCGTAGGCCAGGTTCGCCTGCGCCAAGCCCACTTCCGTTTTGTATATCTCGTAGTCCTCGTACGTCAGGCGCAACTCGCGCTTCATCAGGGGATCGGAGGTCTGGAATTGGCCCACCATTATGTCCAGAGTGGAACCGAAGACGTCGTTGAAGTGGACGTAGGCGTCCTCGATACCCGCCACCTCTCCGCGCTCCGAGAAGTAGAAGTAGAAATAGTAGCCGATGTTCTTGTACACCGTCCCGCCTGATAGGATCTTGACGCCCCATGGTGTCCGAAGATCGTTGTCGACCTCGTGGTCGTCCTCATAGACGCCGTAAGCGTCGAACCTCACCGCGACCGGGAAATCGCGATTGAGCCACAGCAGATTGTCTCCCGCTGACACGTAGTCGCGCTCTTTTTCGTCCTCCGGGATCACGAAACCGTTCCCCGCGTACTCGTCGCCGTAGGCCTTGAGCTTGGGAAACGGCGCGTGGCAAGTCGTGCATGAGATCTTATGTCTCCGGGCGAACGCCGGGATGGCGTCGGCCTCCTCGGGCGCCAAGAGGCTCAGCGCTGTCAGGGAAACAGCCAGACTCGTAAACGTGCCGACAGTAGTAAAAGACAGTAGCGTTCTCAGCCGATTCATCCGACATCCTCCTTTAGCTGATCGAAGAGTGCTTGCTCACATCCACCCCGCGGCGGTATGACTATGGCAGGGGCAGTGTCCGCATCAGGAGTGAGCTCAAGGGAACAAAGCCCAAACGACGGTCAATGACAATGCCCAACGAACATCCAACTATAATGCCCAACCAGGCCTAGTCATAGACCTCGACCCAAGTGGTCGCCGTGTTGATGAGCTTGACCTCCGTCTCATCTTCCGGCACCTCGAGAAAATCCCCAACCGGCTTCACCAGAAGCCTGTAATTGAGCTCCGCCTTGAAGTCCACCCGGCCGAGGGCCAGATCATCCGGGATCATCCAGGTGAAAGTCTCTGTCTTGGTCTCCCGCGGACCGATCCTGTAGTCAATCCCCAGTGACTTGGTGTTCCATTGCATGATGGTCATCCGCCCCTGAGGATCGAAGTACGGCATACGGAAGATCCGATCTCCGACGGGGACACCGTCCCTCTGGACGCCTTTGAACCCGGGGTCGTCGAGAGGCACACCCATGTCCTGATAGGCAAGCACCTCATCCGCTATAGTGTACTCCTCCCCGTCGAACCCTTTCTTGTCGACGGGCAGATGATAAACCCTGCCTTCGGAATCGGTCGCGGTGACGTGAAGCCACATGATCCGATCCTCGACCGACCCGGTCGGGATCTTGTGACCCGCCTTCGCGTTGTGAAGCTGGACCTTGATGACGACCGGGTCGCGCACGTCCACTTCCCTCTCCTCCGGATGCATCCGCATCTCAATGGCGCCGGCGAGCTTGCCGGGATCATGCGCCCCGTGGAAAAGATGCTGGCCGACCCAGCCCTCTTCGGCCATCTTGGCGCTCCTACCCCACGCCTTGGGCGCGTGGCACGTTTGGCAAGGCACGCCCTGCTCCGAGTAAGGCCCTTCCTTCCACTCAAGATGAGTGGATTTCACCCACACACCGTAGGGGCTCTGCTCATTGTGACACGTGCCGCAGAACTCGGCCTGGGTCATGAATTCACTGTACTCAGTGTCGTGATGCGGCGACTCAAGGCCCGGTTTCGGCCCGTACTTCAACCTGCCCGGGACCGAAATGTAGTTGTAGTTGAAGGGGGTATCGCCGTCGAAGCCCACCAGCGTGTGGCAGAGATCGCATGACACAGACTCGTTCGCTCTGGAGTTCTCCTCGGGGCGCGGCGGAGGCACATCGCCCGCCAAAAAAGCCACCGGCGCGTGGCAGCCGTTACAGCCCGCCTTGACGTCCGCTACGACCGGATCTCTGTCGGCATGCGGGACGGCCAGCTTGAAGTACTCGATCTCATCCCAGTGATGCGTGTACGCCTGAGACATCATGGTCTGGGTCCACTGTTGGTAGAGATCCGTGTGACAGCTCTTGCAGGCGGCGGGCTTTTCGTAGTCATCGTAGCTCCGGGTGCCCAGAGCCTCATCGCCCGAGGGGTGCTCCTGAGCGAAGGAGACTCCTAAGAAGGCGACAATAAGAACAGCCGGCGTCAAGCATACGTATTTCATGAGTGTCTCCCCGGCGCCGCCGCCCCCGAGGCGTATGGCGCCGACCGTTGGCCAAGAACGAGGAGTAAGCCCGTCTTCGTTATGATCAGATGACAGTCTAACCCGACCGCGCGCCCGCCGCAAACCCGGACTCGGCGACCCTAATCCGTAAATAAGGGTGGCTCTGATGGGCGCCCCTCGGCGGAACACCTCTTCGGACGCCGCAAAACGCCGGTATCCGTGCGTCTGTATTCATCATGACCGATTTGTCGTCCGGGGACCGTGATGCGGCGGCACCCCTCCGGTGTCCGGCGACGCATCCGGCATTAGCGCCTTTTGCGGAGAGAACCAAGCCTTTCCGCGGGGGGCTGTTTCCTATGTGCGGATCAGGACGACGATTCCCAGACGAAGCGACCTCAGGGCTTGACAAAACCAGGCGGGCCGGCTATCTTATATAGAGACTCTATATATCGAGAATCGATAAATTAGCCGCGGCGAAAGGGGGCGATCTGTGAGGGCGGCGCCCGCGGCGCCACGCATTCAAGGTTCTAGGTTCCCCGGGGGAGCGGGCGTCCCTGGCGCTCGGAGACAATCCCCTCTTGGGGCCGCCTGACCAACAAACACGCGTCCGGCCGCCTTCGGCGCTTCCCGCTGTCTGACCGGCCGCCTTTGGAGAAGGAGGCTTAGATGAGGACTATCATCTGTTTTCTGCTGCTCTTACCTTTGGCGGGTTGTGGCTCTTCGGAATTCGTCCCCGATGATTTCGAGATCCCCCGGGGGTTCGAGACAGGGGATTTCCACGTGCGCCCGATCACGGCGGCCGACGCCGAGAAGGACTACGAAGCCCTGATGGAGAGCATCGACATCATTCACACCGCCCTGCTCAATGATACTTGGCCTACCGAGTCGTTCACTCTCGAAGAGAACAGGCGGGACCTTGCAAAGAAGGAGCGCCTCTTCGAGCGTCGCCGGAGCTTCACCTACACGGTTGTGTCACCCGACGAGAGCCGCGTGCTTGGATGCGTCTATATCAACAAGGGAATGCGCGGCCCCGACGCGGCCGTCTTCATGTGGGTGAGGCGATCCTCCTACGAGGCGGGGCTTGATCCGGTGCTGGAGGCTGCGGTCCGCGATTGGATGGCGCGCGAGTGGCCGTTTGAGTGGGTGGTGTATCCGGGAAGAGAAAGAACCCGAGCGCAGGGAGGACCGCCGCGATGACGGCGCCGAACATCGAAACCCAGAACTTGGCCCGCAGCTGCAATGAGGCCCTGATCCTATCCTGCCTGGAAAGAGGCCCAATGCACGGCTACCAGATCGCGCTGGAAATCCGGGAGCGGGGCCGCGGGTTTTTCCAGTTCAACTACGGGACTTTGTATCCGATCCTCCATGCGATGGAGAAGAACGGCCTCGTCAAAGGCACTTGGTCGCCCGCGAGCGCCCCGGATGCCGGAGACAGCAAAAGGGACACTCGGCGAAAGCGCAAGCAATACACCCTCACAGCCAAGGGCCGACATTACGCTCAACAGCAACGCAGCTCGTGGCGGGATTTCTTCGCTCATTTCATGCGCATTCTGGAGGTGGCGGAGACGTGACACACTTCCCTGAATTACTCGGCGCCCTGCAACGGAAGTTGATCATCCCACAGCCGGCCCGATCGCGAATCCTGCTGGAGATCGCCGATGATCTCGAGGGACTCTATCAACACTACAAGGCCGCGGGGCTGGATGACGCCGAAGCAATGAAGCGCGCGGCGGATGAGATGGACCTGACCCCGGGGGTGCTGACCGATCTTGTCGAGGTCCACACCTCCGCTTACCAACGCTTTCTCGACAATCTGTCCGACCGCGCTCGATCGCGGTGGGAGCGCGGACTGCTTCTGGTACTGAGCCTATTCGTCCTTTTCATGCTGATCGCGACCGTGAGGACGGGATCTGTTTTCGCTGAGGCAAATATTTTCGTGTGGCCCGTGCTTCTTTGTTTCGCCGGAGGGGCCATCCTTGGGCTCCAACGCGCCTACGTCTTGTTCGTCCGCAAGGTCCACGCCGCGCGCGAGACCCGGCGGGGCTTGAGCGCCCTGCTCGGTCTTTCGGCGGCACAGCTTGTGATCGGCATTGTGGGAGCTTGGCTTGGGCTTTTCCCCGCTTCGAGGGCCGTGGCGGCCGATCCCACCCAAGCCGGCATGGCCCTGACGGACTGGATGGTCGGCGGAACGGCGCTGCTAGTCGTGAGCCTCGGAGGCTGTGTAATGACGGCACTGTGGTGGCTTGTCCTCACCGCCAAGGCCGCCGCCGTTGAGGAGGAAGAAGCATACGCCCTGTTACGGATTTCCGGAGACGGAAAGAAGAGCGAGAGATGATCAGGATGATCCAGATGATGGGCCCCGTAGGTCCCGTACTGATGCTCACGGCATTGGTCATACTGGCGCTGACGGTCTGGACCGCCGTTCACGTGAGGAGGCGTGACAGGGTCGGTGACCCCACATTCGAGAACCGCCTGAACGGCATTCTATTTTGGGGCTGCATCAGCGCGGTGTTGGGTTTACTCGGGCAATTCTCGGGCCTATGGCACGCTCTCGGCGCCATCAGCAAGGCAGAGATGATAGACCCCCGCATCGTCGCGATGGGTCTAATGGAGTCATTCTCCACAACCATATTGGGATTGACGATACTCCTGTTGTCCGGCGTGGTGTGGTTCGCCCTGAGATCCTGGGCGCGGCGTGTTGGGAGCGTTAAGCCGGCGTGATGTTTCCTGAGTGTCAAACGGGCACTTGACCGTAACCGTCCAGTGAACGCGTCTTCCGCGTTCCAAGGACATGTGATACTCCAAGGGGCCAACGCGAATCAGCTCGAAGCCGGCGTGAGGCGTTGGGTTCGACGGGCCGTAGATGCGAACCCGCTTTAGGGACTAAGGCTCAACGGCTTGGTGGCTTGAACCCAGCGGGACACCGAGGACGCGCTGTCATATCGGAACGGGCAGGAGACCCAGGGAACGATGGACCGTCGGGACAAAGTAGGTGTGACGACCCGGAGCCAGCAGGTTGCGAGTCTCAATCCGGCGTCGGGTCTGAGTCGCACGACGGGGGGTCACTACCAAACCGGTGGCGTTTCCTACACCGGATTTACTCCGGATCTCCGATAGGCTACTTCCCAGGTCGGTCGGGCATGCCAGGAGATGGGGATTTCTGCGTCTCCTCTCCTGAGTTCTTCTCGGATCTCAATTCCTCCTTGAAAGGCTCGGTACTGCTCAGGAAATTGATGATTCGTTGCTTCATCCGTTTAATGGCCTCGCGGACCATATCCGCGTGTCTCTTTCTATAGCTCCTAGAGCCATTTATGTATTTTATCACTGCATCGAAGTACTTGGGCTCAAACAAGCGCCTAAGCTCACCGTGTATTATGTCCTCAATCCGATAGTAGTAAGGAATCGCCGCGCGCTCCAGCGTACGGTAGTTTCTCTTCTTCCAAACTCCTTCGTCAATTGGTCGATCTTGCATCGCGAAATCGTAGAGTCTCGTGATGGACGGCAGAGGCCCGCCTTGTTTCGGCTTCCACTGCCCGTCTCTATCCCCATATAGAGACGGCCACTTGCTTACTACTTCACCTCTCATATAGAGCGAGGTGCGCGCAGGAAGGCCGAGTCCCTTGCGTGATCGCAGTTCCATCATGGCATCTTCAGTGGCAGCATCTATGAATATCCAGCCAATCTCCGGCGAGACCGCCGGACTCATAATCCCCAGACTCCATGTTCCCAGGACGGAATAGCTCCACGTACCGCCCTGATCGCGTTTGCATGCCGGCAATGGTGCCATTCCATAGAGACCATTACTCATAACAGGACCCAGCGCCTCGTCGCCATTCCCAGCCGAGTCAAAGGATTTGCCGCCTCCGGCCTGAGCCGCCGATTTTTCGCTTCCGGCCGTGTCCAGTGACTCTCGACCTTCAACCGGCCTGTGACGCTCCCCCACGCCTTTCCTGCCCTTGCTCCCACCGAAGAGGAACAGCGCTTCCGGGGGGGAAAGCGAATCCACATCGGGCTGGTCTATTGTGCCCTCCATTGTGGGTATCTCCGGTCTGCTTGCAAGATCACCGGACCACTTTCGGGACAGCAGAGCCTCCTTGCTGAAATCACCTTCGTATGGATTGGGACATAAGCCGCTCCTCACAAGATTGATCATTAGGCTCAATACCTCATAAGCACACTCCTCTTTGCCCTCCCTGATTCCTACCAGTTCTCCTCGTGGAACGAGCTTCTCGCCCGCCTCACCCATCCCAAGATACCACTTCAGCAGCCCATCGTAGAGATCAACGTCCGTTACAGTCCGGCCGAACACATCGAACAGCAAGACCACAAGATGAGCCATTCCCTGTCGAGTTGTCTTAAGTCCTTCAATACAAGACTTGGCTTCAACCAGACGCTTCCCAAGAGCCATAGTAGACTTCCATTCGCTATCCTCCTTGTGGGCTTTGATCACCATGTTGATGAACTCAACGGCCCTAGCGTGCAGCTTGCGATCTTCTGCGGCGTCTGTTAGTACTTCCCTGACCTTATGATTCTCGTCCCGCGGTTCTTTCAGATCCGCTATCGCAGATGTTGCCTTAATACGTCTTCGCTCGCCCTCATCTCCGTACTGTCCCCAATGGCAGAGGATCCACTCAGCCAATCGGCATAGAGTCGGTACGAAGAGGGGATAGTCCTTGTTGATTTGGCGTATGGCCTTTTGCAGAGTGCATTCCGGCACTAAGCACAAGATCTCTCCTGCAAATCCGGCATCATCCAACAGTTCGTCGTTCTTTTCAAAAATCGGAGTGGGTTCACCGGTCTTATCAAAGGTCCTAAGCTCCGGGGGGTCATAGAACATTCTGGTTGCCGGTCTCGTCTGACAATACTCCGCGTAGGCATCCACCAACCTGCTGAAATCGAAGACTCTTCCGCCATATGACCCATATAGCTCCAAAAAGAAGGAGACGAACGACGAGGCGTCTGCGAGCCCCGGCATTGCGAATAGGTACCTAGGCCCGCTACCAAGCTTCTTTCTCGTCTTGTTGAGTTCTGCAAGCACCTCCTTGGTACGCGTACTCTCTAGGAGGGTTTCCAAATTGTTCCAATTCAGCTCCCACAACTTTCTCTTGAGATTCTCCTGCCGTTCCTTCTCGCCCTTGCCGGTTATCCTGATCTCCAACTTGGCCCATACTGGAGCGAACCCTTTGATATTGTCCTTGTAGAATGCCAACACGCCTATATCAGCATAGTTGGGCACTGCGTAGAACCTGAAAGTCCGTCGTTCCCTATCGTAAGTAGCACATCGCCTCCAGAATACGTCTCTTCTTACGAGCATGCGAGTAGGCACGGGCAAGTAGTCCGTCAGGTCGTGTAGCTTGCCTTCATTCTGAAATAACGAAGTCCAATAGTCGCTGAGCGATACCACACGGACGTTCGCGTGCCCGGCGCCGGAAGATCCGCGGAAGCTCCAAAATTCTGAATAGATCTGCGGTTTCCGTACATGCGTGAACTTCGTCTGTGCGCCCTGAAAGCGACGATTGTATTCTCGGACTATGAGCCAATTCAGCAGCTTTTCATTGGGGTTTTCATAGAACAATTTCACAAAGACATGCGGCTCGCGAATCTCACCGGTCTCTCCGCTCAGCAAACCGCTCATGGTCCAGCCACGCGCCCTAACCTCCATGCCGAGTCGTTGATCGAACTCAACGGTCAGTAGGTCGCTTCGATGCTCCCTGCCCCGGACTTTGAGAAGAAACAGCCCTTTGTGAATACGGTTCTGGATCTCCAGAACCTTGAGACAGACAATGGTATCCACAACAGACGCCAGAGCCCGGCCGATGTCTTCCATTTTGCCAAAGAACTCACTGGTCCTGTAGAGGAATAGCGTCGTCACCCCCTTCGTTCGCAGTAAGTAGGCCAGAGAGTTGATGAAGGACCTGAAATCGGTGTCAGTCCCCATCGCGACTTCCAGATCGTTGACACTGTCGAGAACCAAACGGTCGACGCGATGGTCACCGCCGCCTTCCTTGTCAATGTCTTCGCTGGACGCGTCACCGCAACTGGTGAGTAGGTAATCGACAACCTCCTCAGGGCCGGCCTCTCCGGGGGCAAAGTACCTGAAACCAGCTCTCTTATCGCTATCGTCCTCGGGTTTTCCCAGTTCCTCAAGAACCTTGTCGAATTCCGTGGCTTTCAGATCGAACCCCCGTGTGGCCAGATCCAAGGAACTCAGATCTCCTTCAAAGGAAACCCACAGGACTCTCTCACCATTACCCTTCGTAACTTGGCCTTTTCCGACCTCGTTCTCACCCTGCTCATCCGCGCCTTCCATACCGTCCCGTTCGTTTTCGCCCTGCTTCCCCTCAACCTCGGCAGTGCCCCGCTTCGCCCAGGTTCGAATTCCTTCACGCAGAAACTGAAGCCCCAAAACGGTCTTTCCCGAGCCGGGGCTTCCCAGAACGAGCACGGTGTCCCCTCGACCATGCCCTCTCTCTTTGCCTTCCGGACCGTACGGAAGCAGATCATCCAACCCTGGCACGCCGGATAGTATCGGCGGCCCAACGGTTGGCTTCGTCTCACCTAAACGCCGGGCACGGTCGACATGGTACTTGATGTTGGGAAACACGACTATCCCCCGACCCTTTCCCCCGATACTCTCCTTTCGCTCCGATGATGACTCGATCTTAAAACCGTGCCGACCCCCGGCGTACTCGCAACCGCGTAGTTTGGTTATCTCCAACCACCTTCGACCGTGATCATTGACAAGATGCAGCAACCCGTCCACGTCAAACGCTTCGTAGTTCGGTCGCTCCGCTATTTCTTCCCCTATAAGCAGAGCGGTTATGTTCCGGACGGAGAAGACCCTCAACACTCGAGAGAGAATTTCACGCCCTTCCGCCGGAGGGGCGCCATGAAGAAGCTGTCCCAATGTATCCAGAGTGACAATCTCGGGAGTTCCTTGGTCGAGGATGTCAAGGAAGCGCTGAAGAAACTTGTCGGGATTGTGGAGGACTTCATCCCGGCGCAGTGTACAGAGTGAGTGAATGATCTTTGCCACTCTGTCGGTCATCCACTTGAATTCACCAAGATCGCTATGGAGTTGACGAACATCCTCCTGAAATGTGAAATACATGGCAGACGCATATGGGGCGCGGTTTTCAATGGTCGCCGCGAGGATTTGCATGGCAAGAGTCGTCTTCCCCGTACCAGGAGCCCCGAGCACAAGCACGGATTTGCCCGTAGGAATCCCACCAGCATTGCCGACCGGTGACAGCACTTTGTCGAGACCATCGATACCGGTGCCAAGACGGTCCGGAGGTGGCTCGGCAGGCAACGCGAGCGGCTTTCCCAACAGCTCGATATCGTGGATACGTGCCATCAGCTCAGCGGGGTTCTCATCAAAGGAGGACAGTATCGCCTCGATGTCGTCCAGTCGATCGGGGTTGATTTCATAGGTCCCTTGCTTCGCATCCACACGGAGGTAGCCCTCGTGCTCCAGGCGGCCACACTGTTTGAGAAGCCGCCCCGTATCGAGGCCCGTCGCCTTCACAAGGTCGTCAATGCCAAAGACATCCCCGGGAAACCGGCGAAACAGACTCAAAACGTAAGCTACGTCCACGCTTGCTGGTATGGGATGCGAGCTGTGTGCACCCGATCTGTAGAGAACCTTGCGCTCCTCAGCAGACGACACGCTTATCCGCCCGGCGACTGTCCGCTTCCACTCCTCCAATCCTCTCTCCGCTCGAAGAGAGAGGCCCATAGTAGGCCTCTCTTCGTCCATTCCGGCAATGCATACAAGGGCGGTCCACAACTCCTTTTCATTCTTGGAGAGTCCCTTTGGTCGCTTTTCGTTCGCAGCATAACGACACACCAAGTGCAGAATGGGCTCGCACGAAGGCGCAGCCGCCTCTCTGATCACATCAGTAGTGCTCTGGGCGCTTACTGCCATTTGCACCAAACAGGCAAGCCAGCAGTCTCGAGGCTTCCTGTAGCTTCTAGTTCTCGTTTCACAAGGTAGTGACTTCCTCAGTTGCCCACGGTCGAAGCTGACACCAAAAGCCTCTAGAAGCTCTATTGTGTCGGAGCGTTCCGTTCCTTCCTGCAGATCACGACAAGCATGCAGTAGACAATACGTCAGTCTCCACATAGGCACATCTACCGAGTGAATGCCCTTGTGCCTGCATTTCTTGATCTCGTGGCGTGCCGTCTCACGCTCAGAGCCGTCTCTTACCGCCTCACTCCGTCGCATCGTAACTGCATACCGTCTATCACGATGCTGAGTTCGTAGTGCTTCTTCCAAGACTGATAAAATCCCGAGATCGTCGAAATCCTTCTCGGCTTGATAGCGGAAATAGACAAAGTCGTCTTTCAGGCTCATGGGGTAGACATAAGGGATAATGACGCGGATTCCCTTCCCGGCTTTCTCTCCTTTGATTGTCGGAGGCTCGGTGAAGTAGAACTGATACCACCTCGCCATATCCACCGCCGTTGGGAACTCATGTTTCCGGGCGGACACACCCAACTCATCGAGCAGCACCGCCCACCGGAATCGACGGAGGTCCAGGCGCTCATATGAAACATCCAGTCGATCTCCAAACTGAAGCAGCGCCGAGAGAATACCGAAACGGTTCTGCGGCACAGGCCCCGCCTTCGCGGATAATTGGGGCCGGCCTCTGCTCAGCAAGATCCGATTGACATTGGATATCTCACGCTCCCCATTGAGCCATGTCCTGACTTCTTTCTCTTGAGAACGGAGGGCCTTTTTGCCAAATGGCTCCGCCAACTGCCTGCCGAGTTTCTTAGTCATACACAGGTATAGGGAATGCTGAAAGAGCCGAAAAAGATCGTCGTCGACAGGCTTGTGTTTGAGACTCAGCCATGCCACGCACGTCATCAAGTCTCTGAAGACAGCACTTCGCTCTATGTTGTTTGCGACATCCTGTGCCTGCGCTCGGAAGTGATTATCGCACAGCAAAGCGATTGGAGTGAAATCGCGGACAAGGCTCCAAAAGAACATGAAGGAAATGATGTGGTGGGATCTCTCGAGCAAGGGAGCAGCCATCTGGGGCGGTTTGGGTGTGGCATCAGTGAATTGAGGGTGAAACTTGTAGAGCACCTTTCCCACGTCATGAAGCCTGCACGCGACCTTGAGACAATCCTCTTCAAAATGAGAGAGCTTAAGCCCCGATTTCACAACAAAGCTATCAATGTATTCACACACCCTCTTCGAATGGTCTTTCCAAGGTGCGTGAAGAGGATAGAATTTGTCCCAGTTCTTCCAGATATTCGCTTCAAGGTTGTCAATCAGTTCTCCGGCGTCCGCTGGAATCGCCTTGAGTGTTCTGAGGGGCATTTTCTCATTCCTCACGCGGTCATGTAGGTGAAGTTGGCAGCGGGAGCGTGTTCTCATGCTTCGAGCCAATACGCTCGAACTCGCCTCCCTGCACTGCAGCACGACTAGCCTTGTTTAATGCGAATCGGCAACTGCTCTGAACGAGTATCATACCAGCATTGAGTCGGTTGCTCAAGCCGAAAAGTGAGGCTTGGTCAAGCTGTTTGGGAGGTCTGTTTCATCGGAAAGGCGCAGGCATTGCAGGATTGCGCTTACCCGGACCCGCCCTCCGGCGGCTTTTCCTCTTTGCGTATCTGCTCGTAGACTTCTTCAAGAAGACGTTGGCTTACGACCTCGCGGAATTGGTCCTCGTTCATGAACTTCGCGGTTATCTCCTCGTTCTGATCCATACGGTCTATGAAGAGGCCCTCCAGCGCCTTGCGGAAGACGTACCCGAAGTTCTCCATTGTATTCGCTATCGCCGCCCGGCGGAGGTTCCCGTCCGCCGCCGCGTCCTCCCTTATCGACTCGAAGAAGAGCTGATCTCCGGGCTTGAACTCGGTGCCGAATCTCTCATTCAAAATGTCTATTAGCCTGGAGAGCTCGATCTCCTCCCCGCCCGGCGCACCGGTGCCTACGGATACGGGGCCGGGGACCTCATAGCCCTTCCCTTTCTCCAACACTATTGATCCCTCGCCGATCTTCTGCAGCCGGTAGTACTTCAACGCCACGTCGTCGTCAAAATGATAGACGGGGCCTGTGCGGCCGGGAGGCAGCTTCCTCAAAAGGAAACGGATGTACGAATAGTGCTTCTCGAGGTCGGAATCCTGAAACGGGATCACCTGAGACAAAAAGGAGTACAGGTTCCGGAACGCAACCAGCGTCTCCCTGAACACCTCGCGGTCTGCTTCTTCAAGCTCGTTGTACCGTCCCACGGCCGGATCTATGCACGCGTTCATCCGCGCGTGATCGGAGGGCGTTTGAGTCCGCTTGGGCTTGAAGAAGACCCTGCTGAACTCCTTAACCTCGGCCCTGTGATAAACCCCAAAGGAATCCAGCTTGGCCTGTAGCTCATAGAGCCGGCCGGCGTCCGCTCTCTCTCCGACCAGGGTCCGTTCATAGTAGGCTTGAAAGGCCTCGCGGATGTCCTCGGTCTCGTTTACGAAGTCAAGGACGAACGTCTCCTCCTTGCCCGGGTGCTTGCGGTTGAGGCGCGAGAGCGTCTGTACCGCCTGAATCCCCGCCAGGCGTTTGTCCACATACATGGTGTGAAGCAACGGCTGATCGAATCCCGTCTGGTATTTCTCGGCCACGAGAAGCACCTGATACTCATCGGTCGCGAAACGCTCGGGAAGCTCCTTCTCGCGAATGCCCTTGTTCATCCCGACCTCGGTGTACTCAACATCGGGAACGTCGGGATCGATCACCCTGCCGGAAAAGGCCACGAGCGTTTTGATGCCCTCATACCCCTTGGCGGCGATGTAGGCGTCGAATGACTGCTTGTACCTGACCGCGTGAAGTCGGCTCCCCGTTACCACCATCGCTTTGGCCTTGCCGCCGATCTTGTGCATGGTGAAATGACGGAAATGCTCAACCATCACCTCGGTCTTCTGAGCGATATTGTGCGGGTGAAGGCTCATGAAGCGTGCCAGAGCGCGGGCGGCTTTCCTCTTATCGACCTTGGGATCATCCTCTATGGACTTCACCAGGCGGTAGTATGTCTTATAGGTCGTGTAGTTCTCCAGCACGTCCAGTATAAAGTTCTCTTCGATTGCCTGACGCATGCTGTAGAGACGAAAGGGCTCTGGCTTGCCGTCGGAGCCCGGGGTTCCAAAGACCTCCAGCGTCTTGTACTTGGGCGTCGCCGTGAAAGCGAAGAACCCGATGTTGGGCTGCCGGCCGCGCTTCGCCATCGTCTTGAGGATCTCCTCCTCGTAGTCCGGCAGTCCTTCCTCTTCTGCCCTCGCCCCGGCCTCCTCCCGGATCGCCGCGCCCGCGAGCACGCCCTTCAGCTCGGTCGCCGTCTCCCCGCCCTGAGAACTGTGGGCCTCATCCATAACGACGGCGTACTTCCGCTTCGGCAGCTCGCCGATCTTCTCCGTCACGAATGGAAACTTCTGAAGCGTCGTGATAACAATGGGAACGCCCGAGCCCAGGGCCTCCGCAAGCTGGGTAGAGTCTATGTCGATCTTCCGGACCACGCCCTGCTTGTGCTCGAACTGGTAAATGGTATTCTGGAGCTGCTGGTCCAGGACCACTCGGTCCGTTACAACAATGACCGAATCGAACACTTTCTCGTCCTTATCATCGTAAAGAGTGGCCAGCCGATGAGCGAGCCACGCTATTGAGTTCGATTTGCCGCTTCCCGCGGAGTGTTGTACGAGATAGTTCGTCCCGGTGCCGCGCGCACGAGCATCTGTCACGAGGGCGCGAACGGTCTCAAGTTGATGGTAGCGAGGGAAGATCATCGTCTCGCGCCTGATCTTCCTGGCGCCTAGCTTCTTCTCCTCTGTTTGCAGATGGATGAACCTCGCAAGGATGTCCAGAAAGCTGTGCCTCTCCAGCACCTCTTCCCATAGGTAAGAGGTTTTGTACCCGGCGGGATTGTCCGGGTTTCCCTTGCCTTTGTTGCGCCCCTTGTTAAGCGGCAGAAAATACGTGCTTCTGCCGGACAGGCGAGTGGCCATATAGGTTTCGTCCGTGTCCACCGCGAAATGGACGAGCGTGCGCTTCTTGAATTGAAAGATCAGGTCCGTGGCGTCGCGGTCGTTCTTGTACTGCCTGATCGCGTGACCCCAGGTCTGCCCCGTCATAGGGTTTTTGAGCTCTGCCGTGGCGACGGGGATGCCGTTCAGTGCCAGCGTCACGTCAAGCGTGTTGCCGTGCCTGGTCGAGTAGCGAAGCTGGCGACTGATGGTTAGGTGATTGGCGTCGTAGAGCTTCTGCGTGTCGGGGTTCAGACCACTCGCCGGGGCGAAGTAGGCCGTGCGAAAGAGCTTCCCGAAGCACTTGAAGCCATGGCGAAGGACCGGGAGGCAGCCCTCATGCTGGGAGTCAAGAGCCCGGCAAAGGTCATCAAGAAGTGTCTGCTCCGCCTTCTCTCTCTGGATGTTCGAGAGATACTCCCACTCCTTGGGCTGACTCTTCCGAATAAAGGAGACGACATCGCCGGGGAACAAGGCTCGCTCCGGGTCGAAAGCCTCCGGGTCGCCCTTCTCGTAGCCCCCTGTGGTGATCAGGTAGCTCTCTATGGCGGTCTCAAAGGCTTCTTCCGTGTGGCGCCAAGGCATCAACGGACCTCCCGCTACATGGCGTTACATATGTAACTTGTAGCATATCAATTAGTTACAACCTACGGAGACTCCAGACACTCCTTTGAAGTACATAAAGCCCCTGCCTAGAAAGGGGACGTGGCAGGCCTCGGCTCCCCCTCCGTTCGCGCCGCATTGAGCATCGTGGGTCACTGCGCTGACAACCCCTCACTGCCATGATACCGTCGCCTGTCGCAAGCTCGTGTCGCAAGTCTGTCGCAAGTTGTGTCAAGACACGGCATAAGGTCTTGTCTGTCCATAGATAAGCGTTGAGGTCTTGTCAAGAGGTGTGTAAATTCCATCAGGCGGCAACCCTCCTGTGACCTCTTGTAACCCTGATCCCGTCGACGTACTTTGCTCCTTCAGCCACCTCGGCAACAAGCTCCGGCGCTTG
>Ga0180433_10000622_pt1 | contig 60389 bp, 67 predicted proteins | sample SS_ome_8_FD_132980 | JGI IMG/M metagenome (GOLD analysis project Ga0180433, IMG submission 132980) | Hypersaline lake sediment archaeal communities from the Salton Sea, California, USA - SS_1_D_1 metaG | ecosystem: Environmental > Aquatic > Non-marine Saline and Alkaline > Hypersaline >... | reverse complement strand
CTCGTACGTGAACCCGTCCGGCCCATGGTAGTTCGGATCCGGTGTGTACGTCAGCCGCCCCGTCGCCTCATCGAACCCCGTGACCGTCCCGTGCGACGGCCCCGACAGCAGTGCGTAGCGCACCGCGTCCCCGTCCCGATCCGTCGCTGTCAGCGTGATCCCAAGCGGCGTGTCCTCCGCCGCCGTCACCGCCTCATCGTTCGCCTCCGGCGGGTCGTTCACCGGGCCAACCATCACTTCCACAAGTGCCGAGTCGCGGTTGCCGGCGCAGTCGCGGATCGTGTACGAGAAGGACGCCGTCCCGTGGAAACCGGGCGGCGGGGTGTACAGAACCCCCAAGCCGGAGATCTCGGCCGATCCGGCCGTCGGGGCATCGACGGACACCAACTCGGGCTCCGCATCACAGAGGTCGAAATCGTTGGCAAGCACGCCGATCTGCACTGCGACGTCCTCGTCGGTGGCGGCCTCGTCGTCGCCCGCCACCGGAGCCACCGTGTCGACCACCGTGGCCGTCGCTGTCCGCCGCGTCCCGTTTCCGCATGCCTCCAACGCCGTGAAGGTCACCTCAGCGGAGCCCGTCCCAGCGCAGGACCCGACCAGCTCGGTATAGTCGTTGCTCACCGTCACGTCACTGCATGCGTCCGAGGCGATCGCCGAGGCGAGCCAAGCGTCGATCTCGGTGACGTTCCCATTCCCGTCGCACTCGAACTGCGCGCTCGAGACGGACAGCGATGGCGGGGTCGTATCGACGACCCGAATCGTCTGCACGCCGCTTGCAACGTTCCCGCACGCATCGGTGGCGCTCCACGTTCTCTCGATGGTGCCGGTCGTTCCCTCACACCGATCGAATCGGGCGTCATCGTCGTACTCCACGACGGGCGCCGGATCGGTGTTGTCGGTCGCGGTCGCCTGTCCCGTACGGGCTGGGTCGGTCGACGACCCGCATTCGACCTCGGCGTCCGGGGGAAGCGTCAATGAAGGCGGCGTGTTGTCGATCTCGACGAGCGTCGTCGCCTCGGCACTGCAGCCGTACGCACCAAGGACTATGACCGTGTAGACCCCCGCGTCCGCAGCCGCGGCTGGGATCATGGGATTCTGTTCGTGACTGCTGAACCCGTTCGGTCCGCTCCAGGTGTAATCGACCCCGCCAGACGCGAACAGCTCGATTGATTCTCCCGAGCAGTACGGCCCCCCGTTCCACGCCTCGGAGATCGGGATCTCCTCCACAACGATCTCTCGCGACGCTGAGCCGACGCGATTCGCGTCATCGGTCACCGCGAGGGTCACGACGTAGAGCCCGGCAGCATCGTACTGGTACCTCGGATCCCTCGACGTGCTGGAACCGAACCCGTCTCCGAAGTCCCAGCGGTACGCATACGGCGGCTCGCCCCCGGTGGTGTTATCGAAGAACGCGACCGCCTCCCCGTCGCACACGGGCGAGTCGCTCTCGAAGTCCACCATGAGCGGCGTTCCTGCAATCGAGACCACGGCGACGAACGAGCACTTGGTCTTTCGGTCCGTGCAATCCGGTTCGTCCCCACATGTCTCGTCCTTCGTCGTCCACGAGACGATCAGATCGCGGAACTCGAGGCTCTCGCCGCAGATCCAGTCGACCGTCGCCAGCAGAACGGTGGTCGTTCCCGGCGGGACCACCTCCGCGGCGCATTCGTCGTACGAGGCCTGATACGCTCCGTCCACGTAAAGATCCCCCAGAAAGCGCACCGCGTTTCGATCCGTCCCCGTTCGGTTGTGCAGTGTAACCAGGAGCTGCCCGGTCAGGGGCTCTCCCGTATCGCACGTGTTTGGCGCATTCACGCGGATCTCGGTGACCACCACATCGTTCGACGTGCATTTCCAGTCGCAGTCGGGATACGTCTGACTGACCGCGGTGAATCCCAGCGCGAGCAAGACCCCACAGACCGCCGTCGCGACACGCATGCTCCCACCTCCGTCCGCTAAAACCTAGTATAGCAAACCAGCGGCCGTCGAGCGGGTATCTCCCGATCGCCCGGCGCCGTGCAATCCCCGCATGGAGTGGCAATGGACCCCGTCGGCCATCATCCTGTTGACGACATGCGGTCTGCAGTTCGCGCTGCTGTACGGCAGCCGTCTGGATCCTGCCCGCGGCTTGCATCTCCCTGGCCGCCGAGAATGAACTCCATCGGTGGGTCCGGACGGACTTCGCCGCGGGCTCCGCCGTCTGAACATCGTGACCTACGGCCACAGCCCGGCGTTCTACGCCCTCATCGTCGCAATCTGCGCGCACCTCGTAGCCAGCTCGGTTCTTCTCATCGATTTCGTGGGCCGAGAGCAAGCGATCGAGGGGATGAGCGACGGGATTCCGGTTCTCGACGCCGACCGACGAATCGTCGATGTCAATCCCGCAGCTCGGGACCTGTTTGGCCTGTCCCGGCGGATGCTCGGCGTCGACGCGGCCCATGTTCTCCCGCCCGGTGGCCGCATCGCGGAAAGCTTCGACACCGAACGCGAGATTCGTCTCGAGCTGACGCTCTCGGACGAGCCACTCGTCCACGTCGACCTGCAGCTGGCGCCGCTTCGCCAGCCTCTCGCATCCTCGGCGGGTTCCTCATCGTCGTGGGGGACATCTCCAAGCGGTACCTCGCCGAGACCTCGCTCCAGAAGGCGAACGACCGCTTGGAGTCGCAGGTCCGTGAGATCAGACGCCTTCGGCAGGAGCCGCGCGAACAGGCGATTCGGGACGCGCTGACCGGCATGGTCAACCGCCGATACCTCGACGTGACGATGCCGCGGGTTCTCGAACGCGCGGCGCGGGATGGGCAAACGGTCTCCGTCATCATGATCGACATGGGCACCGCGGGCGATGTGCTCCTGTCCGAGTTTGGGGCGATCCTCTCCCGTCGAACCCGGCCCGGCGACATCGCCTGTCGGTACGGCGGAGAGGAATTCCGCCTCGTCCTTCCCCATCCGGCGGTCGGCGTGGCCGCGGAACGGCCCGAAGCGATCCGACGGCGCTCTACCGCGCCGAGGCCTCAGGGCGCGATGTCGTCCGTATGACCCGGCGGCCAGCTCTCCCCTTAGATTCTGCCGGACGACTCCGCATTGCCCTCCTGCAACGCTCTGTCCCTTCGCGACCATCGCCACACCCATCGGAAGCTCGCCACGGGGCACGACGTCACGCAGTCCCCGCAGAGGAAGCAGTCCGCCGAGCGGACGTTTCCCCCATCGCACGCGCCGGCCGGGCAGTGAGCCGTGCATCGCCCGCAGGACACGCAGCCCGACGTGGCTTCGAGCCGGAAAAGGCTGAACCGCGAGAGAATCGACAGCAACGCGCCGAGCGGGCAGAGGAACCGACAGAACGGACGCCAGACCACGACGGAGAGGCCGGCCGTGAGCGCCGTCAGTCCGATCGCCATCGGTGCGCCGCCCCACGTGAACAGGACCTTGAACGGCGTGACTCCCTGAAGGACCGACGTTCCGGTCACGATGACCCGCGTGACGAGGTAGAGCAGGATCGCGTACTTGAGCGCTCCCAATCCGCGACGCCACGCCGCGGGAATCCGCGCGGACCAGCGCCGGACGTGGAGGAGCTCCTGGGCCGCACCGAACGGGCAGACGCCGCCGCAGAAGACACGCCCGACTGCCAGCGCGAGGACCACCGGAATCAGGAACAGCAACGGATACGCTGTGTTCCATTTCAGGAGGATGTTCTGGACGCTCGCAAGCGGACAGAGTACCCCGCCAAGATAGAATCCGACCAGTCCGACCGACAGCAGGAGAAGCCACTTCCGGTGGCGAAAGCCGCGCTTCGCGACCAGGAAGACCGCCAGGATGGACAATCCGCCGACCACGGCGATTTTCACCCCTTGATCGTGGAGGAAGTATCGGTCCGCGGACGACGGCCCCACTTGCTTGAATGTACGCGACGGGTCAGCCTCGCCGAATCCTCCCGGCGAATCGAACCCCTGAGCCCACGCGGCCGACGCAAGGAGCACGCCGACCAGCAACGCAAGGAGGACCCGCTGGACAAGGCGGTCGGTGCCGTTCACTTGGCGGCCCCCTACGAGTCCGCCGCGATCAAGTGATCGAAGCGGAGGAAGAAGCGTTCCGAGACGACGAGAAGCGGGACCACATCCCCGGCCTTCGTCCTCGTGAAGAACAGCCGCGTCTCTCCGAGATCCCCGTCGAAGGCGCCGGATCCGGTCGGAAGCTCGACCGCCATCCGGTCGACGGTGAGGACGGCTTCGGCAACCGTGCCGGATCCCAGCACCATCTCGACCTCTCCGACCAACGTCGAATCGAACGGGTACGTCCCCTCGTCCGCCTGCCGCCAGACCCCTTCCTCGGCCGGGCCGACGACCGTGATCGGGAGGACTGCTTCCTGATACCCCTCCTTCGTGCAATCCTTCGAAACCCTCAAGAAGCCGTCCCCGACCTCTGAGAGGGACACCTCAAACCATCGCTCGTACACATCTCGGGCGACTTCCTCCCACTCCGTCGAACTGAGGATCTGGATGTTCTCCCCATCGACTCGGTATTCGTCCACGCTCGCCAGCGTGCAGTTGTTGTGCGTCTTCTCGACCCGCACCCCGATCTCCCCGGTCGCGCCGATCGGCGCCGTGATCTCGGTGTAGTTGAAGAAGAAGTCGCAGGCCGAGACGGCGAGCCCCATTACCACCAGACCGACCGCGGTTACGCCCACGCTGAGAAGGAGGCGCTTTCTCGTCATCTTGGTACACCTGCTTCGTGAAGCTCCATCGCTCGCAGGACGGAGGGGGGCGGTCCGACCCGCCTCCCTCCGTCCGCAAACGTCCTAGATGCAGCTACGGTGCGCGACTCCGCCTGCCCATCTCTGCCCCATCCGGCCGTGGCCGCCGGCGCCGAGTCCGTTCCCGCCAAGCAACGGGCCGGTGCATCCCGAACGGCGGCCTTCCTGCGCGCCGTACCCGGTCCCATCCAGCGGTCGGACCCAGTCCGCATCCTCCGAATTGCTAATCCCATCCCCATCCGCATCGCGCCCGTTGAGCGCACAGTCCGCCGCCGAGTTGCACGCGCCGCAGTCGCCTGCGGCGGTCTGAGCCGAGTTCCACGTCGCGCTCCCGCCGAATCCGTTCCCCGCGACCGCGACAACGCCGACCGCAAGGAGCGAGACGATCGCCAGGCCGATGATCCAATTCCGTATCTTTCTCATGGTGTGCTTCCTCCCTATCGAAGATGCGGGGATCATGCTCCACCCCAGTGTGCAACTGCGGGCGAATCGATGTGGCGGATGTGAAGCAAGATGGGACCTCCGTGAGGCGTAGGAGGCAGCTCGGCACAGATCTTCGAAGCGATCCGCGGGCTGACGCCTGGGACTCTGACGGCGTGGCGCTACGGTCGATTCCGGTGGTGCCTCCCGTCCCAGTAGCTCGTCCAGTACGCAGCGGCCAACACCTCCGTCTCCTCTCGCGTTGCGGTGCGCAGGTAGGCCTGGACCGTCCTTAGGCAGCTCCGCTCAGACGAGCTGACCCCGGGGCGCCAGGTGTACGTGTCGAGATCGTACTCCATGCATACGATGCACATCGGAGCATCGCACACATTGCACATCTCTCGCGGCGCGCTCTCCCGGACGTCCCATCGTTCGTCCCGGTGGGTTCTGTGACGGTCCCCGGATGTCCATGCGAGCATCCGCGCGCAGGACAACACGTCCTCAGGGACGATCGACGTGTAGTCCCGCTGGGAGGTGCGGACCACGACGATGAACACGTACGTCTCCCGCTGAAGGAGATCCTCGAGGACAATCGAGCTCGTCACCGCCTCGCCGGTGGGAACGTCTTCGCTCAGCGACGCGCGGCACGCCACGGTGATCGTTTCGCCGGGAGCAATGCAGCCGACGGCCGCCGCGGGCGGGTCGAACGGGTCGCTGCCGGGGGCGAAGTCACCGCTGAGGTCGACCGTTCCTCGCGTCAGCCAGGGGGCTCCCTCGACGGCGACCTTGAAGCGCGTCGGCATCTCTCCGCCGTTCACGACCGCGAGACCGAACGAGACCTGCTCCCCAGGCCCGGCTGAGCCCGGTCCGGTCACAGCGTAGGAGTATCCAAGATCCGACCGGCAGTCCTGGCAAGATCCGTCCAACCCACCGTTACATCGGCCGTACACGCCTTGGTTTCTTTCCTCCGGGCTCGTCTTCTCACAGGTGCCCGGCACGAGCACGCCGTTGTACCCGTCGCACTCCGCCTTGCAGCTGACCATGACGCAACTGATGATCCCGCCGCAGTCGAACACGCAGCATTCGGTGCCAACGGTCTCGCCGGGCTCCTCGTCGCCCGTTCTCTCTTCCACACCCTCCGCAGGGACCTCGCTGCCGGCGCTCCGACCGTACAGGCTCTGGAGCCCGCGCACGTCATCGTCCTTGACGGGGAGCTTCTTGTTCGGATCGTCGATTCCTCGATCGGCCATGATCGCGGAGTCCTGTTCGGCCGTCTTGTGGTCGAGGCCCCAGATGTGACCGAACTCGTGCAGCGCAATGTTGTAGATCGCGTTCAGCGCATACGGCTCTCCGCCGGACCGCGTCCGGTGGATGGAGACGTCTCCTCGCTTGACTTCGCTCGTCCGCCGGTACTCGTTCGGCGTGTCCGTCGGCGCAACATCCGTAGTCGGAAAGGCGTTCCCCGCTTCCGCGGAGTCATCGTCACCCGGGTCCGACCAGCGAACCTCGATCACGTACGGAGGAGGTCCATCGGTCTCCGGTACTGACTCGCCGACGTGATACACGAAGGTGAGATTCGCGTTCGTCTCGCTGCGAAGCTTCTCTTCCCATGCCTCGCATGCGGCGCGGACCTCCTGTTCGGCACCTTCGCCTCGCGGGTCGTTCGGGATGTAGACGTGGATCGTCGACCCCGCCTTCCACGTCGGGCGCCCGAGGACGGTGGCGAGGCTCCCCTCAACCTCCTGTTCCATTTCGTCGATGACGCGGTACCCCGCGACCGACAGGTCGATCCCTCCGATGAACACGGCCAACAGCAACGCGACACCGAAGCCGAATCCGAAGCCCCCTTTCTGGAACAGCATTTCGCACCTCCTTGATGGCGACGATTGCGGCGAGCATGGGAAATGGCCGGCTGAATCCTGCCATGCTAGGTCCGCTGCGGTCACGCAGTCAACTGCGAGCACCTGTCGCGCCGATCGGCTGGGGGCAATGCACCGCCCCACCGATGCGGGGTTCCCCTGCCGCGTCAGATCGCGCTCGTGTCGCCCGGGGCCTTGGCGAACAGCCGCGCGTCCTCGATCCGGTCGAGCCCGCAGACGTAGCGGGTAAGCCGCTCGACGCCGATCCCGAACCCGGTGCACCGGGGCAGCCCTCGCCGGACGTAGTCGAGATACCCCGCGAACCGCTCCCGTGGAAGCCCGTCTCGTGTCAGTCGATCCACGATCCTCTCATACTCGACTTCGCGTTCCCCTCCCGACAACGCCTCGCCGAACCCCTCGGGGTAGATGAGATCCATGTCGACCAGCACGTCCGGCCGCTCCGGGTCCTCGCGATCGTAGAACTCGCGGACCCGCCGCGGGAAGTCGATCACCCACGCCGGTTCGACAACGGACGCGGACAAGGCGTCGTCGAACGGCTCCCCGAACCGACCCGCCGCGTCCGCGTAGCGAACCCGCTCGAACGGCGCCGACGGGAGGGGCAGCTCCCGTCCGAGAAGGCGCAGCTCCACGGCGCACCGCGCCCGCACGTCGGAGAGGACACGGACAATGAGCCTCTCGCCGAGCCCGATCACCTCGTCCCGCGTTGCATCGCGGACCTCCAGGTCCAGCTGGACGAACTCCGCTAGGTATCGGCCGAACGACGCACGCCCGGCGGGCTCCATTCGGATGTTCGGCGAGAAGCAAAAGACCTTCGGCACCGTCCGCAGGGCGATCTGTTTGTGCAGGATCATGCTCTTCATCAACTCGTACGGACGGCCGTAGAAGTCGACCACCCCGCCGTACGTCTCGTGATGCAGTGGGTCGGTTATCGGCGAGAGGATCACCGGCAGGATTTCCACGAACCCCTCCTCGCGCAGGCAGGTCCCCGCCGATCGGACGATCTCGCTCTTGACCGTTAGCACCGCAGCCCGTTCCCGCTCGCTCGTCATTCGCATGGTTCTTCCTCCAATCAGGAATGTCTTCCATTCCGGAAACACTGTTCAGAACTAAGGTCCTGCGATGAGTGGTGGCCGGCAATCCGGCCGTGACGTCAGGAATGCGCCCCGCGCGGGACGTCCTGATTGGAGGAGCGATAAAGGGAGGTTCGATTCCGGCGCGCGGCTCTGATCGGCCCGACGTGCGCCGTTCGCATGGATTCGGTCACGACGACCACCCCTTTCCGCTGCCGCTGAGATGGCTCACCGTGCTTCCGACGACTCGACCTGTCAAGGCCTCGCGTCCGGAGGCCGTCCGACATACAGCCTCGGTCGAACAGATCGCATCTGACGAGCGCGAGAGGACACAGACGTGGCACTTCGCGGCACGGAAGCTTGCCGTTAGCCCGGGAGACCGTGCGTTCAGGAGGGAGGCTGAGACCCTTCCGCCTTCTCGATGTGCTCTTCGATGTACTCCTTGAGGGCCTTGATCCGGAAGCGGATCTCCTCGGGGTAGACCTCCGGGTTCTCCTTCGCGAAGTCCTCGTAGAGCTTCAATGCGTCCTGGAACCGCCGCTCCGCGAACGCCTCCCCGGCCTTCTTGCAGACCTTGTCGTAAAGCGCCTTGCCTGCACGGAGCTGCAGTCTGAGTTGTCGTCGCACGGCTTTCCACCTCCCCTTCCGCGAGCCCTCTGCGGTCACACCAGGGTACAACGAGACGTCTCCCGAGACCAAGCCACGCTCTCGCCGTCCGGGCCGTGGCGCCAGCCGAACGCCGACTACCGAAGAACGAGCGGCACGGCGATCGCGACGGCCCCCATGCAGACGACGGCGAGGATGAACAGGGAGTACCGGGCGTTGTAGTTCTTCAAGAGCGCAGGGTCGTAGTAGCCATCGACCTGCTGGTCGGCGTACAGCCTCAGCAGGCCCCCGATCAGCCGCGACCGGGTCTCCCGCCCTTTCAGGAGCCCGAACACTGCAACGACGTTCACCACCGCCGTCAGGGCGATGAACAGCCCGAGCACCACCGTGGTCGTTCCGTTCTCCCCAGAGTCCTGCGCGATTCCGGAGCTGATCGCGAGCATCAGCAGGTTCAGCAACACCGCGATCACCACGAAGACCGTGTCCGTCCGTGCTCCCTGCTGTAGCTCCGAGACGATGTGTTGATGCACCCGATCGATCATGAAGAACCTCCTTCACCAAGCGCGAGGTACGTCCAGTATCCGGATTCAGGTTCTGGAAGGGAAACAAAGCACCGGCTCCAGACGCAATGAAGCTCACCGATCCTGGTTTCCGAGAATCCGTGCGATCCGATGGAGCCACGTGTACCAAGAGGACGCTCTTCACCAGTGCTCCTGAACGGCTCATCGGACCGCCATGGAGGTGCTGCAATCCTTCAGGCTCCCGCTTGAGGACTCGAATACGGCGTCATCCAGTTCAGAGGTATCGTTCCATGTGAGATACTTGACGCGGGTGTCCGACTGGCCCGAAGCGTCTTCCTGACCCGTCACTCCTCACAGACTATCATCGCGGCTGCTGTGTGTCTAGCAGCGTCTGCACGCGCTCTATCGATTGATGGCAACGTTGCGAAGTCCGCTGACGCTTCTATCCGGGAGCCTGCGGTACCAAACTCTGTCAATCTCAAGTAACATCCCGAACACTATGTGCCTTGCTGCGCCCGCACGCGTGCTTTCCATCGCCGACAACGTTGCAACCGTAGATTACGGCGGGGTCGAGACGCGGTGCCGGCTGGAGACGCTGACCGAGGAGATTGCCGTCGGCGATTACGTGCTCATCCATACGGGGTTCGCGATCCAGCGGCTCTCTCCTGAGGACGGAGAGGAAACGCTGCGTCTTTTCGACGAACTCGCCGCTTCGCTTGTCGAAGCGGCGGGGGAGAATCCGGCCGAAACGGGTTCTCCTGTTGGTGAACAGTCCTACTTGCAGCCTGGGCCTGACGAGAAGCACTCCACGGAGGATCGGCCGATCCAGCCGGGCAAGCCGGAAGCATCATGAGCCCGTCGTTTCGCTTTTCGGATCCGGTGCGAGGGAAGGCGCTGGCGGACGCGATTGCAATTCTCGCGCCGCCGGACCCGTTCAAGATCGTGCACGTCTGCGGCACCCACGAGATGACGATCACACGCAACGGCCTCCGCCGGTTCCTCCCCCAGACGGTCGCCCTGCTGGAGGGGCCCGGCTGTCCTGTCTGCGTGACCCCGGCGCGGGACATCGACATGGCCATTGAGATCGCCCGGACCGGCGCGATCCTGTGCACGTACGGGGACATGATCCGCGTCCCCGGAAGCGACTTGTCCCTTGACCAGGCGCGGTCGGACGGCTGTGACGTCCGGACGGTCCTCTCGGCGGCGGACGCCGTCGAGATCGCGCGGGGCACGGACCGCGAGGTCGTCTTCTTCGCCGTCGGGTTCGAAACGACCGCGCCGATGACCGCGGCGATCCTCCTCGACGATCCGCCGCCGAACCTGTCGGTGCTCCCGTCACACAAGCGCATCCCCCCGGCGCTCGCCGCCCTCCTCGACCTGCCGGACCACCGGATCGGCGCCTACCTCGCCCCGGGCCACGTCTCGACGATCATCGGGACCGTACCGTACGAGGAGCGGCTCGACGGTCGACGGATCCCGGTCGTCATCGGCGGGTTCGAGCCGCTCGACGTCCTGTACGCGATCGCGCTGATCCTCCGACAGCACCGCGACGGTACGCCGAAGGTCGAGAACGCCTATCCACGCGCCGTCGACGCCGAGGGGAATCCTGCGGCGCAGAAGCTTCTCGATCAGGTGTTCGAGTCCGCCGACGCAAACTGGAGGGGGATCGGCGTTATCCCTGCCTCCGGCCTGGAGCTGCGCGCGCCGCTGCGGCGGTTCGACGCCCGACACCGATTCGCGATCGACCTGCCCGAGGGGGTGGACACGATTCCTGGGTGCCGGTGTCCGGACGTCCTCACCGCCCGAGCGGTCCCGAGCGACTGCCCGCTGTTCGCCACTCGGTGTACCCCACTGTCGCCGGTCGGCCCGTGCATGGTCGGCTCGGAGGGTGCCTGCTCGATCTGGTTCCACTACGGAGGGGAGCGACCGCTGTGAGCCCCGACCGGAACGAGACGCGAATCAGTCAGCTGCACGGGGCCGGCGGCGAGCTGGCGGGAGAGCTACTCGATCGCCTGCTCCTCCCTCGGCTGGGCGCCGAGACCAGCGCCCGCATCGGCCTGCGGCATCTCGACGACGGCGCAACGATCGCGCTTCCCGAGGCCGCCGAGGGCGAGCTGGTGCTGACGACCGACAGCCACGTCGTGAAGCCGATCTTCTTCCCCGGCGGGGACATCGGTCGGCTCGCCGCGGCCGGGACGATCAACGACCTCGCCGTAATGGGGGCGCGGCCGATCGCGCTGACGCTCGCCGCGATCGTCGAGGAGGGCTTCCCGATCGCCGACCTCGATCGGATCGTCGAGTCGTTCGCCGAGGCGCTCGAGGAGTCCGGCGTGCCGGTCGTCTGCGGCGACACGAAGGTCATGCCGGCCGGCGACGTCGACGGGATCGTCCTCAACACGACCGGGCTGGGGATCGCAACGCCCGCCGTCTCCGATGCGGGCCTCGCGGTCGGCGATCGGGTCCTGCTTACCGGATCGATCGGGGATCACGGGATGGCGCTCCTCGCCGCGCGGGAGGAGTTCCATCTGAAGACGCGGCTCGAAAGCGACGTCGCGCCGATCTGGCCGCTGATCGCGGCGCTGCTGCGCGGCGTCGTCCCGGGTGCGGTCCATGCAATGAAGGATCCGACCCGCGGCGGATTGGCCGCGGCGCTGAACGAGATGGCCCGCAAGTCCGAGACATGCATCGACATCGAGGAATCGGCCATTCCGATCCACGAGCCGGTCCGCGGGCTGTCGGAGCTGCTCGGAATCTCGCCGCTCGAGGTGGCGAATGAAGGGAAGGCGATCGTCATCGTCGCGCCGGACGCCGCCGCCGAGGCGCTCCGCGCGCTGCGCGCTCACCCCCTCGGCGCTGAGGCGTCCATCGTCGGGACGGTAACCAACGAGTACCCCAAGCGGGTCATCCTGGACACCGAGGTCGGCGGGCGGCGGTTCCTCGATATGCCGCTCGGGGACCCCGTGCCACGCATCTGCTGACGCATCGATGGCGAAGCCACGGGTGCGTCCAGGAGAACCTCGAACGCTCGGTTTCCCGGTTGGATAGGAAGCGTTGTTGAAGCTCCATCGAAGGACAGAGAGGAGGAGAATGATGACTGAGGAGATGCGGACGACGGCGATCATCGGAGCAACGTTGATCGACGGAATGGGGAACGAGCCGATCCGGAACGCGGCGATTCTCGTCGAAGGGAATCGAATCACCGCGGCCGGACCGTGCGGAGACGTGAACCTCCCTTCGGACGCGGGAGTCGTCGACGCAGCCGGCCGCTTCCTCCTGCCCGGCCTCATCGACGCCCACGTTCATGTCACGGCGCCCGACTTCATCACCGCTCCGCCAAAGGGGGACCGGACCGCGTACGCTACGGCGATCGCGATCCGTAACCTGCGGTCCGCACTGCAGGCGGGAGTGACCACCGTGCGCGACGTCTGCGGGCCGCGAATCAACCTCGCGCTCCGATCGGCCCACCGGCACGGTCAGCTGATCGCGCCACGGATCTACACCGCCGGGATGGGTATCTGCATGACCGGCGGCCACGGCTCCGGGTTCGAGGGCGACGCCCACGAGGTCGACGGCGTCGGCGCGGTCCGGCGCGCGGTCCGCGTCGAGCGCAAGGCCGGGGTCGATCTGATCAAGCTCCTGTCGTCCCATCGGACCGATCATCCCGAGTTCTCGCTCGAGGAGATCGAAGCCGGCGTCGACGAGGCACATCGACTCGGGCTGCCGGTCGCGATCCACGCCGCCAACGGCGTCGCCACCGAGATGGCAGCGGAGGCGGGAGTCGACACGATCGAGCACGGCAGCTTCCTCAGCGAGGAAACGGTCCGGACGATGGCGGACAAGGGGATCGTCCTCGTTCCGACGCTGTGGGTGAAGCACGATCTGGCCGAGAGGCTGGAGGCGTACAAGAAGACCCCCGAGAAGTACGCGTGGGGCGACGCGACCGACCTCGCGGAGAGCGCCGCCTGGTTCCGCCGATGCGTCGAGCGGCTCCCCGAGACGATGCGACTCGTCCGCGAGCACGGTGTGACGGTCGCAGCCGGAACGGACTTCGTCCTCGCCGATCAGCCATGGTGCCTGGTCCCCGAGGAGATCGAGTGGCTTGTCCGGCTCGGACTGACCCCGATGGCGGCGATCGCCGCCGCGACCCGGGGCGGCGCAGCCGCCCTCGGCCTGACCGACCGGCTCGGGACCGTCGAGCCGGACAAGTGGGCCGACCTGATCCTGGTCGATCGCGACCCGCTCGCGGACGTCTCAGCGCTCAAGGACGTCGCTTGGGTGATGCAGGACGGAAGGATCATCCCACGCAGCTCCGAATGGGACCGCCGCCCGATTCGAGAGCCGATCGAGCTAGGGTCGCACGCGCTCATTCGCACGCGAACGGGCGCAGGTGAGAAGCGCGTGCACGGCGGCAGGCCGTTCAAGCGCAGTACGAGTGACTCGCTATCGCTCGTTTCTCGCTTTGACGGCGTAGCGGGAGTTGGGCACTATCTCGTCAACTAGGATCCGCGATGGTCTTCCCGCTCGCCTGGCAGGTCGGGCAGTAGTATGCGTGCTCTTCGGCACGCCGCCGAGCACGGACGCGAAGCTCGCTCCGCTCCCTTCTCGTGTGGATGACGTACCGAAGCTCGTCCTATCTCGCTAGCCAAGAGCGGCGATCGGGAAGGGCCTTGCCACTTGCTTGGCAAGTGGGGCAATAGAAGGTTCTCCTCTGAGCGTACCTGATTTCGGCGATCTTCGTCCCGCAGTCGGGGCATGGCTGGCCCGTGCGCTTGTAGACGCGCAGGAAGTCGCGCGCGTGTTCCGCGACGACTCTTCCCTCTGAGCGCTCGCGGATTTGCTCGATCGCGTCGGTCAACACAGTCCGCGTCGCCCGATGGAGCCGCTCGATCTCCTCGGGCCTCAGCGTCGAGACGTAGCGGATCGGCGACAGCTTCGCCGCGAACAGAATCTCGTCCGCGTATGCCGTCCCAATCCCGGCAATCGACCACTGATCGGTCAGTGCCTTCTTGAGCTGTCGCCGGAGTCCTCCAAATGCCCGCTGCAGGAACTCGACCGTGAACTCATCGGACAGCGGCTCGACGCCGAGGGTCGCAATCGACTCGACGTCCATTGGGTCGCGGACCATGTGGAGGCGCACCCGGCGCTGGGTCCCGTTTTCGATCACCCGCAGGTCCTCCCCGTCATCGAAGCCGAAGACGAAGCCGCTGGCCTTGGTGATCTTCGTGTCGCGCCCGCTGAAGACGAGGCGCCCGGCGAGCATCAGATGAAGGACGACGTGGAGATCGTTTCCACAGGAGAGAACCAGGTGCTTGCCGCGCCGATCGACCCCGGTGAACGCTTGGCCGACGAGCGCGTCCACCGGCGGATCCACCGTCTTGAGGATCCCCGGATGGCACGCGCGTGCCTGAACGATCGGCCGGCCGAGCACGCGGTGCTGGAGCCCCTTGCGCATGACCTCCAGTTCAGGCAGTTCGGGCATCCCACACCTCCGCTCAGATTGTACCCGGCGATCGGACGTGTGCCCCGTCGGCGGCCGGTGTCCAACGTCCCGTCCCGACGCCCCGCGCATCCCCGGCCCCCGGCCCTGCTCGACCCAGAATGCAGTGGAGGGACAAGATGTCCAAGCTTCAGAAGGCTCTCCTTGCCAGGCTCCTGCTGTTTGCCGCCATCTGGCTCAGCGGCTGCTCGTTCTTTTCACCGCCGATCGACATCTCCGGCGTCTGGGAGGGTGAGATCGAGTGGACGGCCTACGGGATCCGTAGCCCGATCACCCTCGACCTCGTTCACGAGGACCGCGACCTCTCCGGCACGGTGACCCTGGTTGGACCGGGCTCGACTCCGTTCGAGCTCGAGATCGACGACGGGCACGCTCGGATCTCCAGCTTGTCCCTCGAAGCCTCCGGCGTCTTCCAGGCGGGCACGACGCAGAACGTGACCATTGAGCTCGAGGGCAGCTTCCTCGAATCGCAGATGTCGGGAACCGGCAGGCAAGTCGTGAACGGAACCGTCTACGAGCTCACCTGGGAGGCGGTCCTGGTCACGCCCGCGGTGCCCGAGGAGTAGTCGCTAGTAGTAGGTCCAGATGCTCTCGTACTCCGACGGATCCTCGCCCAGCGCCGCCAATCGGTCGAGATACGCCCGAATCGATACGTCGACGTACGCCCATGGGCCGACCGGCGCAATCCCCTTCTCCCACGGATGGAACAGGTAGACGCGCCGACCGTCGGGCCGGATTCCGATCAGTTCCCGATCCTGTCCTGCACGAAGGTGGCTCTTCCCCAGGCCGGGGACGTTGAAGACTGCCTCGTCCGTTCGGAAGATCCCAGGCAGAAGCCGAGCCTCCTCCTTTCGCTCCTGCAGCAACCGGGCGATCGGGACCAGGTAGTCGCGGTGCTCTTCCTTGCCCTTCGTATAGAACGTGTAGTACGGATCGATGCCGACCTGTCGGAGGGCGACCCGAAGGGCCACCGTCTGGAACCGGCGGCTCGCCTCCACGGTGAACACCTGCTGGTTGTAGACGTGGACGCTCTGTCTTCGCAGGCGATCCACTGCGGCCGCCATCTCGGGCGTCACTTCGTAGGCGCTCTCGACGTGCGTGACGACTGCGAGGTTCCGCCGCCCGGGATCGACGTAGCGGCCGAACCGCGCCGCCAACGCGTCCGTCACGCGCATCGGCATCGTCACCGGCACGCGAGTCCCAATTCGGATGTTGCGCACGTGCTCCATCGCCGCGATCCGGCGAAGAAGGTGCTCGAGGACGCGATCGTCCAACACGAGCGGATCCCCGCCGGTCAACAGGATGTCGGTGATTCCCGGATGCTCCTCGAACCAGTCGAGCCCGGGATCGAGGTCCTCCGCGCTCGGGAGCCGCTCGAACACCATCGCGTCCGAGATCTCCCAGTTGCGCTGGCAGTACGAGCAGATCTGCGGGCAGGTATCGCAGACCTTGAAGACGGCCACCGTCGGATACCGCCGGGTGATCCGATCGGCTGGTGACGTGTCGCGCTCCCGCATGAAGTCGAACGCGCGCGATCGATCCTGGCGGTGCTCGACCATCCTCCGAACGGTGTGAAGCGGGGGGATCACCTGCGATCGGACCTGCCCATCCACGCTCCGGTCGGCCGACTCGAAGTCGAAGAGGGACAGGTAGTACGGCGTGATCCCCCATGGGATGCCGTACTGCACCGCAAGTCGAACCGCCGCGATCTCCTCCGAGCGAAGCGGGACCAGCTCTCGAAGGCGTGTCGCCCCGGCGACCCCCTTGAGCACGTGCTCGGCCTGCCATGCCGGGTCGTTCCAGTCATCCTCAGTGGCGCCGAACGCCCGGAGGATCCGCCGCCGGCGGGCCGCTCTCTTGCGGACAACCTCCCGATCGAGGCCGCTCGGATACCGCTCGACCCGTCGCCAGACCTCGTCCGCGAGCTCATCCAGGAAGCGCGATCGTTCGATCGCGGCCCGCCGACCGGTCCGAGGAAACGGCTCGGGACCGCCCGCTGGTTCGGTCACGTCGACGTGGGCCCGGCCGAACCAGCCGCGGCCGATGCCGGATCGGCCGTGGACCGCCTCGAACAGGTGCCGGAACTCCTCGACGAACCCGGGGCCGACCTCTTCTTCGTCATGCCCCCGGGCCAATCGCCAGAGCAACTCGACCGTGCTGAAACCGGCGATCGCCTCGTCCTCCGGAGAGAGGAGGTTCTTGAACATCAGGATGGAGTCAAGCGCGGACGCCCACTCAATCCGATCGAGGTCGAACGCGCCGGCACGCAACGCCTCCTCCAGCTCCCCGAGGTAGCCGAGCAGACCGTGCCGCGCCTCGTCGATCGTCTCGCTCTCGGCGAGACACGACGCGATCATCGGGCCCGCTTCCCAGAGTTGCTCGATGCCCGCTTCCCGTTCGATCCGCTTCATCCGCGGCTCGTTCATCCCTCACCTCCTCCACACAAACGTACGCCACCGCATGCGGCTGCCTTGGGCCGTGGCGGATGCCCTGGCCCCGATTCCTTCTCATTCGTTGTTTGGTCTCCGGCCGTCCTCCGCTCGTCGACTTCAGAGCTTCGCACAGCCACGAACCACGCGTTGCTTCACACCACAGCGGCCTACGGCCACACACGAATACAGGCGATTGCGCGATCCAATTCCATCACCAGTATACCACACGTGGGTGCCCGACGAGAAACGGGTCGCAGGCGGCGATCCGTCTAGAGGCGACCCTCGCGACGGTCGACTTCGATTGCCGCCGGATCGCGCTGCGCGGCCGGTCCGTAGCCGCCCCCCCCTGGGGTCCGGATGCTAAGCACGTCGTTCGGCCGGAGCGTCGCGGATCCCTTGCCGGGAAGCACGATCTCCTGGCCTTCGCGGATCAGCACGTTGCGGCCCGGCATCCCGGGCTCTCCGCCTTCCAGACCGTACGGCCGGCTGTTCCTCCGCTCGGTGAGCAGAGAAGCGCGAGCGACGCCGAGGCTCCGGATGTCCCGGCGAATCCCGAGTCCCCCTCGGAACCGTCCGGCCCCGCCGCTTCCCCTACGCAGCTCGTAGCGCTCCACGCGCAACGGGTAGGCGACCTCGAGCGCCTCGACCGGCGTGTTCAGCGTGTTCGTCATGTGGGAGTGGACCCCGTCCACGCCGTCACGATCCCGGCGCCCCCCAAACCCACCGGCGATCGTCTCGTACAGCGAGTACGCAGCGCCGGTGCGGGCGTCCACCCCACCGATCGCCACGTTGTTCATCGAGCCCTGACAGCCCGCGATCGTCCGGCCCGGCACCAGCTGTCCCATCGCGCCCAGAATGACGTCGACGACCCGCTGGGAGGTCTCCAGATTCCCTCCGACCACCGGGGCGGGCGGCAGCGGGTTCAGAACGGTTCCCACGGGCGCGACGATCTCGATCGGTCGATAGCATCCGGCGTTCGGTGGAATCTCCGGGTCGGTCAACGTCCGCACGGCGTAGAACGTCGCCGATGAGGTCACCGCCAAGACAGCGTTGACCGGCCCCTTCACCTGATGAGCGGTGCCGGTGAAGTCGAACCGGATCCGGTCCCCGCGGATCGTCACCGTCACGCGGACCGGGAACGGACCGTCGTCCACCCCGTCGTCGTCGAGTACATCGCAGAAAGCCGCCGTGCCATCGGGAATCCGCGCGATCTCATCTCGCATCCGCCGCTCCGAGTAGTCGAGGATCGCCGACATCCCGCCGCGGACGCGCTCGATCCCGTGACGCTCGATGACCTCGGCCATCCGATCGATCCCCGTCACGCACGCTGCCCGTTGAGCCCGCAGGTCCCCCCATCGCTCGCTGGGGGTCCGGACGTTCAACAGCACCAGATCGAGCAGATCGCGATCGACCGCCCCACCCCGCCAGAGCCGGACCGGAGGAATCCGCAGCCCCTCCTGATAGATCTCCACCGTGTCCCCGGAGAGGCTCCCCGGCTCCTTGCCGCCGACGTCGGCGTGATGGGCGCGGTTGGCGACGAACCCCATGGGCCGGTCGTCCGCGAAGACCGGGGCGACGAACGTGATATCCGGCAGATGAGCGCCCCCCGCGTACGGGTCGTTGAGAACGACAATGTCTCCCGGCGAGAAGGTCTCGACGGCCCGCAGCGCCGCGGCGACGGAGTACGGCATCGCGCCGAGGTGGACCGGGATCGACTCGGCCTGCGCCACCATCTGGCCCGATCCGTCGAACACGGCGCTCGAGCAGTCCCGGCGCTCCTTGATGTTCGGGCTGTACGCGGAGCGGATCAGATTGGCGTTCATCTCCTCCGCCACCGCAGTCAGTGCATGGCGAAGGACCTCCAGGCTGATCGGGTCAATCGATGCCGTGTCCGATCTCATCAGACCTCCAGGACGATCGTCCCCGCCCGGTCGCACCAACCTCCGACCCCCGGAGGTACCAGAAGCGTGGCGTCGCGTCCCACCACGATCGCGGGCCCCTGCAACCCGTCGTCTCCCTCGAGGGCGTCCCGACTGACGACCCGGGTCGGCACCGAACCGAGCCCCCGGTAGCGAGCCTCCACCGTCCTTCCGTCGAATCGGCCGGCCGCGGCGAACGGCGGGACCTCGCGCAGAGACGCCGGCCCGACCGCGCGGACCCGCACCGTCACCAACTCGACCTTCTCCCCGGGATCGGAGTGCCCGAACCGCACCTCGTGCACGGCATGGAAGCTGTCGATGAGCGCAGCAAACGGTCCCCCCGATCCAGCCGTACGAGGAAACGGGACGTTCAGCTCGTGCGACTGCCCCACGTAGCGAAGGTCGGCAGAGACCTCGTAGCGGATCCCGGCCTCCTCCACGCCTTGCGCGACGAGAACCCCCGACGCTTGAGCCTCCAGCTCCTCGATGAGATGGTCGACGGCGGCGGGATCCACCGAAGCCAGCCGCCGCACGATGCTCCGACTCTCATCGCACCCGACCTCCGAGGTCAACAGCCCGAGCGCCGACAGGACCCCCGCCGTCGCGGGGACAAGGACGCGCGGGATGGACAGCCGCCGGGCGATCGACACTGCGTGCAGCGGACCGGCTCCGCCGAACGCGAGAAGCGCGTACTCGCGCGGATCGTGACCCCGCTCGATCGAGATCACTCGAATCGCTCGTTCCATGGCGGCGTCGGCGACCTCGAGGATTCCCTCCGCCGCATCTTCCACCGATCGGTCGAGCGATGCCGCGAGCGGACCGAGCGCTCTGCGGGCCGCTTCGACGTCGAGCGCCGGGAGGCCGCCGAGCGGATGGTCGGGCAGCAGATGCCCGAGCACCGCGTGCGCGTCGGTGACGGTCGGACAATCTCCGCCGCGGCCGTAACAGGCGGGGCCGGGAATCGCGCCGGCGCTCTCCGGGCCGACGCGCAGGGCCCCGCCCGGATCGATCCGCGCGATGCTTCCTCCGCCGGCGCCGATCGTATGAATCCCGATCATGCGCTGGGCCGTCGGGTGGCCGCCGATCGATCCGGCCGTGGTCCATGCGAGGGCTCCGTCGCGGATGAGCGACACATCGCAGCTCGTTCCCCCCATATCCATCGTGATCAGGTTGCGCTCCCCGGAGATCTCCCCGATCGCGCGGGCCCCCTGGACGCCGGCCGCCGGACCGGAGAGGAGGATCCGAACCGGCTCCACCTCAGCGTGGCGCCCGTCGGTCACCGTCCCGCTCGACTGCATGATCCGCCAGTTCGCCGGCAGCCCCAGCCGCCCCGCGCCCTCCTCCAACTCCCTGAGGTAAGTTCCGATGACCGGTCGCAACGCCGCACAGAGGACCGTCGTCGACGTCCGCTCGTACTCGCGGAACTCGGGCAGCACGTCGCAGGAGAGGGTCACCGGGACCTCGAGCGCCTCTTCGAGGATCGCTCCGACGAGCCGCTCGTGGGACGGGTTCAGATACGAGAACAGGAAGACGACGGCGACCGCCTCAATCGACGCCTCATGGAGCCGCGGTGCAAGCTGCCGGACGTCCTCGGGGTCGAGCGGCGTCACCACGCGACCGTCGGCATCGATCCGCTCGCTCAGCTCGAAGCGAAGATCCCTCGGGACGATCGGTCGCGGTCGATCGAACGACAGGTCGTACAGGTCGGATCGGTCCTGACGACCGATCTCGAGCACATCGCGGAACCCGCGGGTCGTCACCAGCGCGGTCCGGGCCCACTTCCCTTCCAGGAGCGCGTTGGTCGCGACGGTCGAGCCGTGGGCGATCGGTCCGATCGCACGGGGATCCAACCGCCCTTTGTCAATGAGATCCCTTAGCCCGTCCAGAACGCCGCGATGCGGCGCCGCCGGCGTGGAAGGAAGCTTCGTGAGCCACGCTCCATCGCCCCCGGCCAGCACCACATCGATGAAGGTCCCCCCGATGTCGATCCCGATGGCTTGGGTCACGTCGGCGAGTATAGACCGTGCCCTCGGGCATCGCAATACTAGTTCAGGATTGAAAGAATGACCGTCACGGTCCCGACGCTCAGCACCGTCGTGAGGAAGACCACCGTCGCCGCGAGTCCCGGTCGACGGTCGAAGTGCATCGAGAGGATCATCGCGTTGATCGCACTCGGCATGCTGGACTCCACGATGAGAACCGACCGCATGAGGCCGTCCACGCCCAGGAGGGCCGTGAGGCCCCACGCCAAGAGCGGAGGGAGCACCAGCTTCAGACCGGTCAGCCAGACGGCCTCACGGGCGATCCGAAGGACCGAAACCCGCGCCAGCTGGACGCCGAGGAGGATCAGCTGCACGGGGATCGCGGCGGAGGCGAGAAGATCGATTCCGCGATAGACCCCTTCGGGCAGCCTCCACCCGGTCGAGTAGAAGAGGACCGCCGCGAGGAACGCGTAGAGCCACGGCACGCGGGCCACTTGGCCGATCCATGTCCGCCACCGCATGCCCCGGCGCCACGCACCGATCCCCACGCCGAACGTCGCCTGCATCAGGCTGCTTGCCACCACGTAGATCACGCCGAGCGTGAACCCCGACTCGCCGAACGCGAACAGCAGCACCGGGAGCCCGTACGTGCCGCAGTTCACGAACATGAGGGCCAGCGAACCGGCCGCTTGGGTATCGTCGTCCCATCGCAGGGCCCGTCCGGCAAGCCGCGACACGATCAGCAAGCAGAGGTGGAGAATCACCACGAACGCGACGATGCGAACGATGTCCGCGCTCCCGATTGTCGAATCGTACATCGATCGGAAGATGAGGGCCGGACCGAGAAGGTAGAGGACGATCCTCGTCAGCAGCGTCGCGTCGAGCCGCGTGCATCGACCGAGGAGCGCCCCGGTGCCAGCGACGAGGACGATGGGGAGGATGACCTCCATCAGGATCTCCAACGTCCTCCCTCCCCTCCACCGCGGCGTAGGTCCACGATAGCCCAGACCCCGTCGCGCGGCAAGAAACGCCTACCTGTCTCGTCGCAGCTCGAGTACAATCCTCGGAGATCGCGGAGTCGAGGGGAGGGAATGCGCTTGTCAGACCGAAGAAAGGTTCTTGTCACCGGAGCGGTCGGCCAGATCGGGTCGGAGTTGACGGTCGCACTGCGCGAGCGCTATGGAGGCGAGAAGGTGGTTGCCGCCGGGCATCGAACCGCACCGCAGCCGACCCTCCGCGACTCGGGTCCGTTCGAGACCGTCGATGTGACCGTGCGGGAGGACCTCGACCGGGTCGTCGTGGAGCACGGCATCGACACCGTGTACCACCTCGCGGCGATCCTGTCGGCCCGAGGCGAGGAGAACCCCGGGCTCGCGTGGCGCGTGAACGTCGACGGCCTCGTCAACGTTCTCGAGGTCGCTCGGGAGCGGGGCGTCGCGCAGGTCTGCGTCCCGAGCTCGATCGCCGCATTCGGCCCCGAGACCCCCCGCGACCCCGCGCCGCAGGAGACGGTCCTGCAGCCGACCACCATGTACGGGATTACGAAGGTATCCGGCGAGCTGCTCGGGGAGTACTACGTCCGCCGGTTCGGGCTGGACGTTCGCGGGCTGCGGTACCCGGGGATCATCTCCAGCGAGACGCCTCCCGGCGGCGGGACGACCGACTACGCCGTCGAGATCTTCTACCACGCGATCGAGTCCGGGCGGTACACCTGCTTCGTGCGTCCCGACACGCGCCTGCCGATGATGTACATGCCCGACTGCATCAAGGCGACGATCGATCTGATGGAGGCCGACCCCTCCCGGCTGGTTCATCACGCCAACTTCAACGTCGGAGCGATGTCCTTCTCGGCCGAGCAGCTCGCGGCCGAGATCCGCAAGCACATCCCTGAATTCGCCTGCGAGTACGAGCCGGACTTCCGGCAGGCGATCGCCGACTCCTGGCCGTGCGCCGTCGACGACCGCGCCGCGCGCGCCGAGTGGGGCTGGAAGCCCAACCATGATCTCGCCTCGATGACCGAGGATATGATCGAGCGGCTGAAGGCGCGTCTCCGGCCGTCGAGCACTTCCTCCTGAACACGAACGTCCCGCACGAGTCCTCGTGCGGGACGTGCCATTGCTTCTTCGGCCGGCCTAGCTCTCGATCAGCATCAGCCGGGCCATCTCCGCGCCGTCGCCACGTCGAGGGCCGAGCTTCACGACGCGCGTGTACCCACCGGATCGATCCTCATACTTCGGGCCGATCTCCTCGAACAGCTTGTCGACGGCCGCCTTGTCCCGCAGGCGGGAGAACGCGATCCGGCGGGCATGCAGGTCACCCCTTCGGGCAAGCGTGATGAGCCGCTCGGTGACGCGCTGCCCGGCCCGGGCGCGCGTGTAGGTCGTGTCCACCTTCTCATTGAGGATCAATGCGCTGGCGAGGTTGGCGAGCACGCTCTTGCGATGCGAACGCACCATCCCGATCTTGTCGACGGTCCGTCTATGCCTCATGCTTGACCTCTCCTTCGCTCCTCAACGCATAGCCGAGCTCCGCCAGCCGATCCTCGACCTTGCTGAGCGTCTTGCCGCCGAATCCGTGGATATCGAGGAGCTCCTCCCGCGGATGCTCGAGCAGTTGGTCGAGCGTCGTGATGTCCGCCTCATGAAGCAGGTTGCAGGCGCGTTGATCGATGTCCAGGTCGACCAGCGGGATCGCCAGCTCCTCCACCTCGGCCTCTTCCGCCTCTTCAGCGGAGATCCCGTACGGGTGTTCGGCGAAGTCGGCGAACAGGTCGAGGTGCCGCTTGATCAAGCGGCTCGCCTCGGACAACGCCTCCTCCGGCCGGATCCCGCCGTTGGTGGTCAGTTCCAACACCAACCGCTCGTAGCCGGTCTTTCCGCCCACGCGGGTCTCTTCGATCGTGAAGTCCACCTTCCGAACGGGAGAGAAGTCGGCGTCCATCGGAATGACGGACAGCGGTGCGTCCTCCAACCGGTTCAACTCGGCCGGCACGTACCCGAACCCCGTCTCGACCTCCAACTCGATGTCCAACGCGCCCTTGGCGTTCAGGGTCGCGATGTGAATGTCCGGGTCGATCACCTCGACTCCCGGCGGGAGATCCAGATCGGCGGCGGTGACCTTCGCGGGGCCCTTCTTCGTCAGCGTGATCCGCTGCAACTCGTCTCCATGAACGCGCAACGCGAGGCTCTTCAGATTCAGGATGATCTCGAGGACATCCTCCTTGACCCCGTCGATCGTGTCGTACTCGTGATACTTGCCGGCGAACCGCACCCGGACGACCGCCGCACCCGGAATCGCCGTCAGAAGCGTCCTGCGTAGTGGATTGCCCAGGGTGATACCGAACCCGCGCTCGAGCGGCTCGATCACAATCTTGCCCCGAGTGCCGGTCAGCTCCTCGACCTTGATGCTCTTCGGGAAGACCACTTCGTCCATCGCCACCTCCTAGCGGGAGTAGAACTCGACGATGAGGTTCGCTGCGATGCTCTGCCCCGTCTGCTCGACGTCGGGCATCGCGATCACCTGGAATCTCATCGCATCCGCGTTCCGCTCCAGCCATGCCGGAGGGTCGCGATCGAGCGCCGCTTCGATGATCGCCTTGACCCGCTCACGCCGGCCTTCCTTGACGGACACCACGTCGCCCTCCTGCAAGAGGACCGACGGGACGTTCGTCGCGCGTCCGTTCAACTCGAAGTGTCCATGCGAGATCATCTGGCGCGCCTGTTGCCTGGAGGAGGCGAAGCCCGCTCGATAGACCATGTTGTCCAGCCGACGTTCGAGGAGCATCAGCAGTGCTTCGCCGGTGACCCCCTTCTTCCGCTTCGCCATCGCGACGTAGTTGCGGAACTGCTGCTCTCGTAACCCGTAGATCCGCCGCGCCTTCTGCTTCTCGCGAAGGTGAATCTGGTACTGGCTTCTTCGCGTTCGCCGTCGCCGGGGACCTTCCCCCGGGGGCTTCGACTTGCGGGTGATGGCGCAGCTGCGGGTGTAGCAGCGCTCCCCCTTGAGGAAGAGTTTCTCGCCCTCTCGCCGACACTGTCTGCACTTCGCGCCCGTATCTCGCCCCATTACCGTCTCCCCTTGCTGTGGGACACCGGCGTGACGTTCTTGACCTCTTCGACACGGATCCCGGACGACTTGATCGTCTGAATCACAGACTGCCTCCCCGAACCGGTTCCCTTGACCTCGATAGCCACCGAGCGGATCCCCATGTCCTTCATCTCTCGTGACAGGGATTCCGCCGCGATCTGCGCCGCGTAGGGCGTTCCCTTCCGCGAGCCCTTGTATCCGACGACGCCCGGGCTCTTCCACGTCACCGGATTTCCGTTCATGTCGGTGACCGTGATGATCGTGTTGTTGAACGTCGCATGGATGTGGATCTGCGCGCGTTCCAGCTTGATGTTCTTCGCCATGGCTACCTCTTCTTCCCGGCCTTCGCCGGCCGGGGCCCCTTCCACGTTCGCGCGTTGGACCGTGTGCGTTGCCCGCGAACCGGAAGCCTCTTCTTATGGCGAATCCCGCGATAGGCGTTGATGTCCTTCAGCCGCTGAATGCTCCCTTGGACGCGCCGGCGGAGGTCTCCCTCGACGATGAGCTGCTCGATCTCTCGCCGAAGCGCGTTGACCTCGTTCTCGGTCAGGTCCTTGACACGGACGTCGGGCGAGATTCCGGTCTGCTCGATCACTTCAGCCGCCTTCGTCCTCCCGATCCCGTAGATGTAGGTTAACGCGACCTCGATCCGCTTGTTGTTCGGCAGATTGACTCCGGCTATTCGCGCCATACGCTCTCCCCTTACCCTTGCCGCTGCTTGTGCTTCGGATTCCGGCAGATAACGCGCAGACGGCCTTCGCGCCGGATCACCTTGCACCGAGCACACATCTTTTTGACTGAGCTTCGTACTTTCATGCGTTGTCGGGCGTTACGTTGCGATCAGGTCTCTCGGTAGACGATCCGTCCCTTGGACAGGTCGTACGGAGAGAATTCGACGATCACGCGATCCCCGGTCAGGATTCGGATGTAATGCTTGCGAATCCGGCCGGAGATGTGGCAGAGAACGACGTGGTCGTTGTCCAGCTTGACTCGGAACATCGAGCTGGGAAGGCTCTCGATGACCTCGCCGCGCTGTCGGATCACGTCTTTTTTCCCGCGTCTCTCATTGGTCGCCACTCCGCCCTGCGTCACCTCCTTGCGTTACAACCATTGCTCCATCGTCCGTCAGGATTACCGTATGCTCGAAATGTACAGACAACCCACCGGATCCCGTCACGACGGTCCAGTGATCGGCCATCACCTGGGTCGGCAGCGGGTCGGTCTTCACCATCGGCTCGATCGCGAAGCTCATCCCCGACTTCAGCCGTACGCCGGTTCCGGGCGGCCCGTAGTTCGGGATCTGTGGATCCTCGTGCAACGCTCTCCCGATTCCGTGTCCGACGTACTCCTTGACGACATGGAATCCCTCGTCGGTGACGAAGGATCCGATCGCGTGCGAGATGTCGGACAACCGGTTTCCTATTGTAACTTGCTCAATCCCCTCCCACAAGCTGCGTTCCCCCACGCGGAGCAGCCGTCTCGCTTCGGCGTCGACTTCACCGACCGCGACGGTGGTCGCCATGTCGACGTACAGCTCGTCCCGCACGAGTCCGATGTCAATCGAGAAGACGTCCCCGTCGCGGAGCACGCGATCCTCCGATGGGATGCCGTGGACGACCTCCTCGTTGATCGACGCGTTGATCGTCGCCGGGTACCCCCGGTACCCCTTGAACGCCGGACGAGCTCCACACGCGCGGATCAGCTCCTCGGCAAGCCGATCATAGTACGCCGTCGATCGCCCCGAGCGGACCTCTCGACAGAGCGCCTCCAGCACCCCGGCCAGGGCGCCGCCGTTCTCCTGCATGATGGCGATCTCCGACGGCGACTTCAGTGAGATCATTCAGACAGGATCGCCAGGATCTCCGACGCAATCGCGTCGCTCGCTCGCGTGCCGTCCACGTCGCGCAACAGGCCCCGATCGCGGTAGTACTCGATCAGCGGAGCGGTTGACCGCTCGTAGACGTCATACCGGTTCTCGATCACGGACCGCTTGTCGTCGTCTCGCTGAACCAGCGCACCGCCGCACGCCGGGCACGTCGATTCGTCCTCCGGCGCGTCGTAGAGCAGGTTGTAGATCTTCCCACACCCCTCGCAGACGCGACGCGCCGTCAACCGGCGCACGACGTCTTCGCGGGCGAGCCGGATGTTGATGACGACGTCCAGCGGGGTGATCCCGGCGAGCGCCTCCGCTTGCTCGACCGTCCGCGGAAACCCATCGAGGACGAACCCCGACTCGGCCGCCTCGATCCGCCCGCGGGTCATGTCGATGATCAATGCATCGGGAACCAATTCGCCACGGTCCATGTACGACTTCGCCGTTCGACCAAGCTCGGTGTCGCGGGCGACCTCATCGCGAAGGATGTCGCCGGTGGAGAAATGGACGAACCCGCCGGTTCCGGCAATCCGCTTCGCCTGTGTCCCCTTGCCGGCCCCGGGCGGACCGAGCAGCACCACGCGTGACAGCATCGCCGCCTCCTACCCTCGCCGCCCGAGAAGCCGCCCGGACTTCGTCAAGCTCTCGTAGTGTCGCATCACCAGGTGGGCCTCGATCTGCATGATCGTGTCCACGCCGACCCCCACGACGATCAGCAGCGACGTTCCCCCGATCAGGAACATGCTCTGCGAGCCGCTCACCGTCGACAGGATGAACGGCAGCACGGCCACCGTAGACAGGAAGACGGCTCCGATCAGCAGCATCCGGTTCAGAATGGAGGTAACGTACTCCGCCGTCGGCTTGCCCGGCCGGACGCCGGGGATGAAACCTCCGGCCTCGCGGACGTTCTTCGCGATGTCGTTCGGATCGAAGACGAGCGAGCTGTAGAAGTACGTGAAGAAGAAGATCAGCAGCACGTAGGTGATGATGTACGCCAGGCTCCCCGTCTGGATGTACGGCACGATCCAATTGAGACCGGGGATCGCGTTGAACAGCGTCACCGGCAGTGTCAGCAGCGCCGACGCGAAGATGACCGGGATGACCCCGCCCTGGTTGACGCGGAGCGGAAGGTGGGAGGTGTGCCCGCCGTAGATCCGGCGTCCCATGGTCCGCTTCGCATACTGAATCGGGATCTTCCGCTGTCCCTGTTGGACCATCGTCATCCCGGCGATCACAACGATCAGCAGCGCGATGAACGCCAATCCCCAGATCGCGTGGACGGTCCCCGTGCTGATGTCGGTCCACAGTTGGCGCAGATTCGCCGGGAATCGCGACAGGATACTGATCATGATGATCATGCTGATCCCATTCCCGATGCCGTTCTCGGTGATGCGCTCCCCGAGCCACATCAGGAAGATCGTACCGGTCGTTAGGGAGACGATCGTCGTGATGTAGAACCAGATGCTGGACTCAACAACCGCTCCCCGGATCAGCGACGTCATCGCCGCACCCTGCACGATCGCGAGGACAACCGTCGTGTATCGGGTGTACGCGGTGATCTTTCGGCGCCCCTCGCGTCCCTGCTGCTGAAGCTCCTTCAGCTTCGGGATGACCCCGGTCAACAGACTGAAGATGATCGACGCGTTGATATACGGCGTCACCCCCAGGGCGAACAGCGAGAAGCGCTGCAGCGCTCCCCCGGTGAACATGTTGAAGAAGTCGAAGATGCCGCCGGTCTGCTGGGCGAAGAAGTTGCGCAGCACGTCCACATCGACCCCCGGAACCGTGATGTGCGACCCCAGGCGAACAATGATGATGGCCCCGAGGGTGAACAGGATCCGCTTTCGCAGCTCGGGGACCTTGAACAGGCTGGCGAACTTCTCCCACATCCCTAGATCACCTCGGCCTTTCCTCCTGCGGCTTCGATCTTCCGCTTCGCCTCTTCGGTGAACCGATGGGCTCGGACCACGAGCGGTTTGTCGAGTTCCCCCCGCCCGAGGATCTTCACCCGCTCGATCCGCCCCTTGAGGATCCTTGCCTCAAGCAACGCGTTCGGATCGACCTCGGCGTTCGGCTCGAACCGATCGCCGAGCGTGTCGACGTTGACGCATGCATACTCGGTGCGCGTAAAATTCCGGAATCCCCGCTTCGGAAACCGCATCCAGACCGGGGTCTGCCCGCCCTCGAAGCCGAGCCGAACCCCACCCCCGCTACGCGAGTTCTGCCCCTTGGTCCCGCGACCGCTCTCGTGACCACCGAGGCCCGACCCGTAGCCGCGCCCGACGCGCTTCCGGCGGTGTTTGCTCCCCTTGGTGGGGCGAAGGTCCTCAAGCTTCATCCGCGACCTCCCGCCCCGCCGCGACGCCTCGCAGCTCCTCGATGTCCCGCTGGCTTCTCAACCGCGAGAGACCGTCGATCGCGGCGCGCGACAACGTCAGTGGATTCGTCGTCCCGATCGACTTCGTCAGCACATCGTCGATCCCTGCCAGCCGGCAGATCGCTCCCACCGTGGTCCCGGCGATCACGCCGGTCCCGGGGTGGGCCGGCTTGAGCAGGATTTGCCCGGCCTTGAATTGCCCCAGCACCTCATGGGGGATCGTCTTCTCGACCCGGTTGACGCGAACGAGGTGCTTCTTCGCGTCGCGAATCGCCTGTTGGATCGCGCGCGGAATCTCGGTCGTGCTCCCGACCCCGACGCCCACCCGACCGTCTTTGTCTCCGACGACGATCGTGACGCGGAATCGGAGGTTGCGCCCACCTTTGGTGACCTTGCTCACGCGACGGATGTCGATGATCTCGTTCTCAAACTCGTCGTGGGTCCTCAAAATCGCAGTCCCCCTTGGCGACACGCCTCCGCGAAGGAGGAAACCACCCCATGGTAGGGATGCCCTCCCCGATCGAAGACCACCGCTTCGATTCCCTGGCTCACCGCCTGCTCCGCAAGAACCGAGCCGAGCTTCTTCGCCGCGGCGACGTTCGGCCCGGACACATCCGCGCGAATTGCTGGGTCGAGCGTCGACACCTGGACCAAGGTTCGCCCGACCTCATCGTCGACAATCTGCGCGTAGAGGTGTCGCAACGTCTTGGTCACACAAAGGCGAGGCCGCTCGCTCGTGCCGCGAATCCTCCTTCGGATCCGTTGATGTCGCTTCGCCCGTTCGGCGGCTCGATCGAATGCTGCCATGGCCCTCACGCTCCCTACCCCGCGGCTCCGGGACCGCCCAGCTTCCCGGCCTTCTGGATGACCTGCTCGTTCTTGTATCGGATTCCCTTGCCGTCGTAGACGTTCGGCTTCCTAAACGCCCGGATCTCGGCCGCGACCTGGCCCACCTGCTGTTTGTTTGCACCGCGAAGGACGATCTCGTTCGGGTTGGGAAGCTCCGCCTCGATGCCGGCCGGCAGCTCGTACTCCATCGGCGCGGAGTACCCGAGATCGAGAATCAGGGTACTGCCCTGCAGCCGGGCCCGATAGCCGAGGCCCCGGACGAGCAGGCGCTTCTCCCACTGCTGGGAGACGCCGTGAACCATGTTCGCCAGCAGGCTCCGGTACAGCCCGTGGTAGGCGCGATACTGCTTCCCTTCCCTCCGTCGGCTGACCGTCGCCTCGCCGTCCCCCACGACGATCTCGACCATGTCGGAACGAAACGGCTGCTCCAGACGGCCGTGCCTTCCCTCGACCGCGAACGCGCTCGCTCCAACGGTGATCTTCACGCCGTCGGGAATCGCAATCGGAACCTTTCCTACCTTCGACATCGTACCTTCTCCCTACCAGACCTCGCAGAGGATCTCGCCACCGATCCCCCGGGCCCGCGCCTCGTTGCCCGACAGGATCCCTTGCGACGTCGAGACGATGGCAATCCCGAGGCCGGCCAGCGGCTGCGGAATCTCATTCTTCCCGGTGTAGACGCGCCGGCTCGGCTTGCTCACCAGACGAATCTCGCTGATCACGTGCTCGGCCGCCGCCCGCTCCCCCTTGTACTTGAGCCGGATCCGCAACTGCGATTGCGGCTCCTGCTCGATCACTTCGTACCCCTCGATGTACCCCTCCTCCTGGAGGATCCGCGCGATCGACTCCTTCATCTTGGAGTGGGGCATCGTCACGTCGAGGTGATAGCGACGGTTCGCGTTTCGTATCCGCGTGAGCATGTCGGCAATTGGATATGGAATCATGGTCGCCCCTTACCAGCTCGCCTTCTTCACACCGGGGATCTCGCCGTAATGCGCCAGCTTGCGGAAGCACAGTCGGCAGATCCCGAAATCGCGAATGTATCCATGGGAACGCCCGCACAGGGTGCAGCGGCGGGTCGTCCGCGCCTTGAACTTCGGCGTTCGCTTGCTCTTCACGATCAGAGATGTACGTGCCATCCTCGCCCCTTAATCCTTGAATGGAAGTCCCAGCGCCTTGAGCAACGCGTAGCCCTCGCGGTCGGTCCTTGCCGACGTCACGATCGTGATGTCCATCCCCTGCGTCTTCACGATCTCGTTGTACTCGATCTCCGGGAAGGTGATCTGCTCGTTCAATCCGAGCGTGTAGTTGCCGCGCCCGTCGAACGCCCTCGACGAGAGTCCTCGGAAGTCCCGGATGCCCGGGAGGACCGTGTTGAACAGGCGGTTGAGGAACTCGTACGCCCGCCGGCGACGAAGCGTCACCATGCAGCCGATCGGATCGCCCTGCACCAGCTTGAAGTCGGAGATCGACTTCTTCGCCCTCGTCACGACGGCCTTCTGTCCCGTCATCTTCGCAAGGTTGTTGGCCGCCCCTTCGAGAACCTTCGGGTTGTCCTTGTCGCCGACGCCCATGTTGACGACCACCTTCACCACGCGCGGCGTCTCCATCACGTTCGACAGCTCCAACTCCTCCCGAAGCCTGGGCGCGATCTCTTCCAGGTAGCGTTCCCGTAGCATCTTCACTCGAAGATCTCCCCGCATTGCTTGCAGACTCGCATCTTGCGCCCCTCGACCTCGGTGAACCCCACGCGGGTCGGCTCGTCGCACTCCGGGCAGATCGGCAGCACGTTCGACATATCAATCGTCCCCTCGCGCTGGATGATCCCCGGCTGCCTCAGGCTCTGCGTCGCCCGCTGGTGCTTGGTGATCATGTTCACGTTCTCAACGATCAGCCGGTTCTTCTCCGGGATCACCGCAAGCACTCGACCGATCCGACCGCGGTCGTTGCCCGAGATCACCTGGACGCGGTCCCCTTTGCGAATCTTGTTCATCTTCCGTCTCCTACAGAACCTCGGGCGCCAACGAGATGATGCGCATCATCCGCTTGTCCCGCAGCTCCCGCGCCACGGGTCCGAACACCCGCGTCCCGATCGGCTCCCCCTGCACGTTGATCAGAACGATCGCGTTGTCGTCGAAGCGAACGTACGTCCCGTCCTTGCGGCGGTACGGCCTACGAGTGCGCACAATGACGCCCCGCACGATCTGCCCCTTTTCGATGTCGCTCGTCGGCAGACGCTTTCGGACCGACCCCACGACGATGTCGCCGATCCCGCCGACCCGCCGGTGGGACGGACCGAGCACGTTGATGCATCGGACCGCCTTGGCGCCAGAATTGTCCGCCACTTTGAGCATGGTCTGCATCTGAATCATGGCTATCGCTCCGCCTTCTCGACGATCTCGATCAACCGCCAGCGCTTCTTTCGACTGAGCGGCCGACACTCCTCGATTCTCACCAGATCGCCGATCGCGGCCTCCTCACGCGGATCGTGAGCGTGGAATTTGAAGTGCCTGCGGATGTGCTTCCGGTACCGCGGGTGAAGGCGCCGCTCCTCGGCTCGGACGACGATCGTCTGTGTCATGCGATCGCTCACGACCCGTCCGATCTTGGTCTTCTTCATCGCGTCGCCTCCTGCGTCTTCTGTCCCATCACCGTCTTGACCCTCGCGATGTCTCGCCGTGTCTTCCCCAGTTCGGATGTATTGTCCAGTTCGCCGCTCGCCCGCTGGAACCGGAGATTGAACAGCTTCCGCTTCAGCTCCCGCTCCTGCTGTTCGAGCTCGTCGATCGTCATCTCGCGCAACTCGCTCGCCTTCATGCCTCGCCTCCCAGCACGATCCGTCGCTTCAACCGTGTTCGAATCGGAAGCTTGTGCCCGACGAGCTCGTGAATCCTCTTCGCCTGTTGATCACCGACCCCGGAGATCTCGAACAGGACCGTCCCCGGACGGACCGATGCGACCCAATGATCGACCGCGCCCTTCCCTTTTCCCATGCGAGCCTCCGCCGGGTGTTTCGTGATCGGCTTGTCCGGGAAGATTCGGATCCAGATCCGCGCGCCACGTTGGGTCGTCCGAGCGATCGTGGTTCGGCACGCCTCGATCTGCGCCGCGGTGATCCAGGCCGGCTCGAGCGACTGGATCCCGTAGTCGCCGAACTCCACCTGGCCCCCGCGCGTCGCCTTGCCCTTCCGACGACCGCGATGGGTCTTTCGATGCTTGGTACGTTTCGGAAACAGAAGTGCCATGGTTAGCTTCCCTCGTCCTGCTGGCCCCGCCGGTGCGGCCGTTCCCCGCGGAAGACCCACGCCTTGACGCCGATGTTCCCGTACTTGGTCCGCGCCTCGACCAGCCCGTAGTCGATATCGGCGCGCAACGTCTGCAGCGGGATCCGTCCTTCCTTCATCGTGATCGACCGAGCGATGTCACCGCCGCCCAGCCGGCCGCTCACTTTGACCTTGATCCCCTCGGCGCCGGCGCCCATCACGCGGCGCATCGCTTCCTTCATCGCGCGGGCGGGAGCCGTGCGGTTCTCGATCTGGATCGCGACGTCCTGGGCCACCAGCCGCGCCTCGAGATCCGGCCGCTCGATCTCCTGAATCGAGATCTTCACCATTCGGCCCGTCAACTTCTCGAGCGCTGCCTGCAGCTTCTCGATCTCGCTTCCTCCACGGCCGATGATGATTCCCGGCCGCGCGGAGCGGATCACGATCGAGACGCGATCCTCTTTGGAACGCTCGATGTTCACCTCGGACACCGAGGCGCGTCGATATCGCTCGTAGATCAACTCACGAACCCGTCGGTCCTCGGCGATGTACTCGGGAGCGAGCTTTGGGTTGAACCAGTTCGATACCCACTTCCGGTTCACTCCGACCCGGAACCCGATCGGATGGACTTTCTGTCCCATTACGTCTCACTCTCCCTGTCGCCCACGACGATCGTGATATGGCTGGTCGGCCGGCGGACGATGTCTGCCCGTCCGTACGCACGGGGTCTCAGTCGGCGTAGCGCCCGGCCCATGTCGACCGTCGCCTGGACGACGAACAGGTTGTCGACATCGACGTCGTAGTTGTTCTCCGCGTTCGCGATGGCCGACTCGAGCGTCTTGCGGATCGGCCTCGCCGCTCTCTTCGTCGACAAGAGGACGATCTGAAGCGCCTCGTTCACGCCTTTCCCGCGGATCGCGTCAACCACCAGCCGCGCTTTCCGCGGCGAGATGCGTACGTATCTCGAGACTGCCCGTGTTTGCATCGTATCTCTCCTGCTACGTCAGGCCCGGGGTCCGCTTCTTCTTCATCCCGCCGTGGCCCCGGAACGTCCGGGTCGGCGCGAACTCCCCCAGCTTGTGGCCGACCATGTTCTCGACGATGTAGACCGGCACGTGAACCTTTCCGTTGTGCACCTTGATCGTCAGCCCGACCATCTCCGGTGTGATCATCGAGGAACGCGACCACGTGGTGATCTCCGCGATGTCCCCCCGCTTCGCGCGCTGAACCTTCTTCTGAAGGCTCTCCTTGACGTACGGACCTTTTCTCGTCGACCTCGGCATGCTGACTCCTTACCGCCGGCCCTTGCCGGCACGGCGCACGATCAAGGCACTCGACTTCTTCCGCTTCTTCCGCGTCCGACCGCCCTTCGCCAGCTTCCCGGTCGGCGAGACCTGAGGGCGCCCGACGCGGGCTCGCCCTTCCCCTCCGCCGTGGGGGTGATCGACCGGATTCATCGCGACGCCGCGCACGTGGGGCTTGCGCCCGAGGTGCCGGACGCGCCCCGCCTTCCCGTGCTTGACGTTCTTGTGATCCGGATTCGAAACCTCGCCGATCGTCGCACGGCAATCCGTGCTGAAGATGCGGACCTCACCCGACGGAAGGCGGACGTGCGCGCGTTGGCCCTCTTTCCCGATCAGCTTCGCCGACGTCCCGGCCGATCGCGCGATCTTGCCGCCGCTCCCGGGGGAGAACTCCAGGTTGTGAAGCACCGACCCGAGGGGAATCCGCGATAGGGGCATCGCATTGCCGACACGGACCTCGGCCGTCTCTCCCGCTTCCACCCGCGCGCCGATCTCCAGCTCCATCGGGGCGAGGATGTAGCGCTTCTCCCCGTCGGCGTAGTGCAGGAGCGTGATCCACGCCGAACGGTTCGGATCGTACTCACGCGTGATCACACGCGCCGGGATCCCGTCCTTGTCACGGGCGAAGTCGATCAAACGGTATCGGCGCTTGTGTCCCCCGCCTCGCCATCTCGACGTAATGTGGCCCTGGCTGTTCCGACCGCCCGTCTTGCGGATCGGCTCGAGCAGACTCCTCTCGGGGGCCACGTCGGACAACCCGCTGAAGTCGGGATGCTCGGCGTGTCTTCGGCCTGGAGATGTCGGTTTGTATCGCTTGAGCGCCATGTCGCTTACCCTCCCATGATGTCGATCCGTTCCCCGGGGGCGAGGCGCACGATCGCCTTTCGCCAGCGGGAGGTTCGACCATGGAGCTGACTGAGCCGTTCCCGTCGGGGCTTTCCCTTCCTGTTCGCCGTCCACACCTTCTCCACGTGGACCCCGAACAGCTCCTCGACCGCCTTCTTGATCTCGATCTTGTTCGCGCCGAGCGCCACCCGAAACGCGTACTTCTGCTCTTCCATCTTCTGCCACGTGTCCTCGGTCAGGATCGGGGCAATCAGCACGTCCTCGGGATGCGCCTTCCTCGTCATGTCCGGAACCTCTCCTCCAACTCCTCGACCGCGCCAGCGGTCATCAGAAGATGATCGTGGCGAAGGACGTCGTAGACGTTGATCCCCCCGCAGGCAATGCACTTCACCCCGGGGAGGTTGGTGAACGACCTCTTGACCGGTCGATCGTATTCGTCCGAGCCGACGACGACCAGCGCGCTGCCGTCGGACAGCCCCATCCGATCGAGCAAGGCCACGGCCGCTTTCGTTTTGGGCTCCTCGAATCGGATCCGATCCACCAGGGTGACCCTTTCCTGCTGCGCACGATCGGCCAGCGCGGAAAGGAGCGCCCCCTGTTTCATCTTCCGGGTCAGCTTCGTCTCGTAGGAGCGCGGCTTCGGCCCGAACATCGTTCCGCCGCCGACCCAAAGCGGCGATCGACGGGAGCCCGCCCTGGCGCGCCCGGTTCCCTTTTGGCGCCACGGCTTCCGCCCGCCGCCGGAGACCTCGCCGCGCGTCTTCGTCGCGTGCGTTCCCTGGCGCCGATTGCCCATCTGCATTCGGACGGCTCGATAGAGAAGATCCTCGTTGACCGCCGCGCCGAACAGGCGCTCGCTCAGCTCCTGCGTCTGGGGATCGCCCTCCCCCGCGAATTGGAACAACCGCGCCTCAGCCATGCCGCTTCCCCAATTGCAGGATCGTTCCCCGCGCCCCCGGAGTGCCGCCCTTCAGCACGAGCAGGTTCCGCTCAGGATCCACGCGGAGAACCTGCAGCCCCTTGACCGTCACCCTCCGCGCGCCCATGTGACCGGGAAGCTTCTTCCCCTTCATGACGCGTCCCGGCTTGACGCACATCCCAACCGAGCCGGGACGGCGATGGAAGTGGGATCCGTGCGACTTCGGCCCGCCGGCGAAGTCCCAGCGCTTGACGACCCCCTGGAACCCGAGCCCCTTGGAGACGCCGACGACGTCGATCTTCTCCCCTTCGGCGAAGATGTCGACGCCGATCGTGTCCCCGACGTTGTACTCCTCCGGGTTCTCGACGCGGATCTCGAACAGATGTCGATGCGGTGCGACGTCCGCCTTTTGGTAATGGCCGAGCAGCGGCTTGGTCGCCTTCGACTCCTTCACGCGGTCGTAGCCGAGCTGCAGCGCATTGTACCCGTCCGACTCCACCGTCTTGATCTGCACGATCGTGCACGGCTGGGCCTCGATGACCGTGGCTCCCACGGCGCAGTCTTCGACGAACAACTGGGTCATCCCGATCTTCCGCCCGAGGATTCCTTCTGCCATCGTCCGCTCTCCTTCGTTGCCCCGTCGCCTCTAGAGCTTGATCTCGATATCGATCCCCGTGGGGAGCTCGATATCCATCAGCGAGTTGATCGTCTCCGAGGTCGGCTCCTTGATGTCGAGCAGACGAGTGTGAATCCGACGTTCGAAATGCTCCATCGACCGCTTGTCGATGTGCGGAGATCGCAGGACGGTATAGACGCGACGCTGGGTCGGGAGCGGAATCGGTCCCGAAATCCTCGCGCGCGTCTCCTTCGCCGAATCGACGATCTTGCGGATCGAGCTCTCGACCAGTTCGTGATCGTATCCACGTAGCTTGATGCGTATCTTCTCTCTCGCCATGCCTAGTACCCTCTGCTCCGAATGATGTCTTCCTTCAACCCCTCGGGGACCAGGTCGTAGCCGACCACGCGCAACGAGTACGTCGCCCTCCCCTGGGTCAAAGAACGCAGCCGCGTGGCATACCCGAACGTCTCTGCGAGCGGGACCGCGACGCGCAGAATTTGCACCGTCTCCCGCGGCAGGAGTTCTCGGATTTCCCCGCGCCTGCGCGCCAGGTCCTCCATCACCTCACCCAGGTACTCGGCCGGGGTGATGACCTCTCCCTCCATGATCGGCTCCAGCAGCTCGAACGACCGATCGTTGTACGCTTTGCGCAACGCTTCGGAGGTCACAGCCCGGAACGCGATCTCGGACGAGTCGACCGGATGAAATGACCCACCCAATACGGTGGCTCCGATATCTGCCAGAGGATAACCGGCCAGCGGTCCGTTTGTCAACGTCGCCCGAAGTGTGCTTTCGATGGCGCTTCGGTACTCCTTGGGGATCTCCTCGACCGGCGCCGTACAGGCGAACTGAATGCCGGAACCGCGCTCCAGCGGCTCCAAACGGATCCGGACGTGACCGTACTGGCCCCGCCCTCCCGCCGTCTTGACGAAGCGTTCCTCCACTTCGAGCGGTCGGCCCAACGTCTCTCGATACGCGACCTGGGGCTGCCCGACGTGCACCGTCAGGTCGAACTCCTCGCGAAGCCGTCGTACGAGCACCTCGAGATGCAGCTCCCCCATTCCGGCGATGATCGTCTGGTTCGTCGTCTCATCGACGCGGACGTGGAACGTGGGGTCCTCCTGCGCCAGCTTGGTCAGGCCGTCCATCAGCTCGTCGAACTCCGCCTCGGTCCGCGGTTCGACGGCCACGAACACAACCGGTTCGGGAAAATCGATCTTCTCCAGCAGAATCGGCGACGACTTGTCGCACAACGTGTCTCCGGTGGCAATCGCTTGCGACCCCACAATCGCGACGATGTCCCCGGCGCGCATCGCCTCGAGCGGTGTGCGGCGATTCGCGTGCATTCGGAAGATCTTCGTCACGCGCAGCCCCTTCTCCGCTGACGCGTTATACGCGTGGCCACCGATCGCGACCGTGCCCGAGTAGACCCGGACGAAAACCAACCGTCCGGCGTACCGGTCGGTGACGACCTTGAATGCCAGCGCGGAGAACGGCTCGTTCGGGTCGGCATGCCGCACCTGCTGGCCGTCCACCCCCACGATCGGCGGGACGTCCGAAGGCGCCGGAAGGTACCGGACAACCGCGTCGAGGATCAGCTGGATCCCCTGATTCTGGAACGCCGATCCGCCGAGGACCGGAACGAGCTTGTTGGCGATGCATCCGCGGCGAAGCGCCCGATGGAACAGCTCCGAAGGGACCTCGTCGCCTGCCAGGAAGAGCTCCATCACTCGGTCGTCAATCTCCGAAACCCGCTCGAGCGCCGTCTCCTTGAGCCGCCGCGACTCGGCCCTCAGCTGCGGGGGGATCTCGCTTCGTACGAAGACCGCACCAAGGGACTGCTCGTCCCACGTGAGAAGCTCCTCCTCGACCAGGTCGACCAGCCCTTTGAGGCGTCGATCCTCGTCGCGCACCGGAAGGATCAGGGGAACGACCCGGACGCCCAGCCGCTCCTCGATCATCTCGACGGTTTGGGAGTAGCTCGATTCGACGCGATCGAGCTTGTTGACGAACGCGATCCGTGGAACCCGATACCGATCGGCCTGCCGCCAGACGGTCTCCGATTGGGACTCGACCATCTCGACGCCCGAGAAGATCACGACCCCCCCGTCGAGGATGCGCAGCGCCCGTTCGACCTCCGCGGTGAAGTCGACGTGCCCCGGGGTATCGATGATGTTGATCGTGTGATCTTTCCAACGACACGTCGTCGCCGCCGACGTGATAGTGATTCCCCGCTCCCGCTCCTGGGCCATCCAGTCCATTTCGGTGTCCCCTTCATGGACCTCGCCCATCTTGTGAATCTGACCGGTATAGTAGAGGATTCGCTCCGTCGCGGTGGTCTTCCCCGCGTCGATATGCGCCATGATGCCGATGTTACGGACGTTGGCTAGGTCTACCGTCGCAGCATCTGGCATGACGTCCTCACTTCGACGTTCGGGGAGCTGACTCGGCGAAAGGGAACGCTACCAGCGATAGTGCGCGAATGCCTTGTTCGCTTCGGCCATCCGGTGGGCGTCGATGCGCTTGTTGTAGGCCCTACCCTCTTTCCGCGCGGCATCGAGGATCTCCGCCGCGAGCCGCTCGGCCATGGTGTTCTCGCCCCGCTCACGCGCCGCACTGACGAGCCAACGGAGCGCGAGAGCAATCTGTCGGTCGGCCGGGACCTCGTATGGAACCTGATAGTTCGCACCGCCGACCCGCCGCGTGCGGACCTCGAGCCTAGGCGAGCAGTTCGCCACCGCCTCGTTGAACGTCTCGAGTGGCGCCGATTCGCTCCGCTCGTCGACGAGCGCCAGGGCGCCGTAGACGGTCCGTTGAGCGGTCGACTTCTTCCCGTCGACCATGACGTAGTTCGTGAGCTTCGAGAGAAGCTTGCTGTTGTACTTGGTGTCGGGGGTGACGTCGCGTCCGGGTATTCTCATGGCCTGCTCCTAGCTTCCCTTCTTCGCACCGTACTTCGAGCGACCCTGCTGTCGACCGTCGACCCCTTCGGCATCCAGCGTCCCCCGCACCACGTGATAGCGGACGCCCGGAAGATCCTTGACGCGCCCCCCGCGCACCAGCACCATCGAGTGCTCCTGGAGGTTGTGACCTTCTCCCCCGATGTACGCCGTGACTTCCTTCCCGTTGCTGAGGCGAACCCGGGTCACCTTCCGCAGCGCCGAGTTCGGCTTCTTTGGGGTTCGCGTCGTCACGCGCGTGCAGACCCCCCGCCGCTGCGGACACGCATCGAGCTGAGGAGCCTTCCGTTTCTTCATCTTGGGCTTCCGCCCCTTTCGAATCAGCTGGTTGATCGTTGGCATCTTTCTCTCCTCAGGTTTGCGCCGGATTATAGGTTTCGTCCGGGCGAGGTTCAACCCGCCTACTCCGCGGATTCCTCGCCGACGACGATCGGCTCGGCTCCCTCCCCTTCGGGATCCTCCGGGGTCGCGTCCTCTCCCGCTTCGTGGGCGTCGTAGAACGCGAAGCCGGTTCCGGAAGGGATTCGCTTGCCGACGATGATACTCGGCTTCAAGCCGCTGAGCTCGTCGACCTCGCCCCGCAGCGCAGCCTCCGACAGGACCTTCGTGGTCCGCTGGAACGACGCCGCCGAAAGCCATCCCTTGGTCTGCAACGCCGCCTTTGAGATCCTCAGTAGTTCGCGTTCCCCGTCAGGGAGGCGCTTCGAGACGATGGGCACCTCGACGATGTCCTCGTCTCGGTGGATGCGGACGACCTCGATCGCCATCCGCGCCGCTCTCCCGATCGCCTCTTGGGTGACCGGTTCTCCGGCGGTCGCGATGATGTGTCCGCCGGTGGCGATGTCCTCCGCCAGCTCGCTTCCGATCGATTCATTCCGGAGCCTCTCCGCCTCCTCGTTCCACGCCACGAGATCCCGAATCTCCTTGCGGAACTCCTCCAGCGTGACCAGATCGCCGATCAGGAAGCGCGAGTCCCCCCGATCGATGATCCGAACGTTGTTGAGGATCTGCCGGATGATCACTTCGAGGTGCTTGTCGTTGATATCGACGCCCTGCTGCTTGTAGACCTTGTGGATCTCGTTCATCAGGTACTGGCGCGCCTTCTGCACGCCGGCCGCTTCGAGCAAGGTATGCGGGGCCACGACGCCCTTGGTCAACAGGTCGCCCTCCTCGACCTTGTCTCCGACGCGGACGGTCACCGCCTTGTCGATCTTAACGACGCTCTTCGGCTGGAGCTGGACCGTGGCGATACCCCGCTTCTTCTCGATCGAATCGATGCGCACCTGTCCCTCGTGGGAGATCTCCAAGGCAACCAGCTGCTCCCCGGATTTCACCGGATCTCCGTGGCGCTTGAGCGGCTTCAAGTCGCTGGTCAGTGGGATCCGCATCGCCTGCCCGTCCGGGTTGTACACCACGATTCGGTCCGGAAGAACCTGCGCCACGCCCTCCCCTTCGGCCGCGATGAAGATCGGCTTGGAGCGGGAGGTGATCTGATCGCCCTCCTGAACCGTCGTCCCCGGCTCGACCATCAGCCGGGCCCCGTACGGAATCTCGTGCTCTTCGATTCCACCGTCTTCACCGATCAGGGCGAACACCCGATCCTTGTCCTCGGACAAGTGCACCGTCCCCCTGCGATCCGCGACGATCCCTTCGACGTTGAACCGCTCGGTCAGCGCATCGCCCTCCGACACGCGATCCCCGGTTCCGACCTTCGGCGTTGCCACCGGAGGGAGAAGGTACGACCGGTCCCCGTTCTCCACGTCGATGACGAGCAGTTCCTGTCCGCCCTTCGCCACGTCCACGAAGACGACCTCCCCGGTGCACGGGCTGGCCGCATCGAGCAGATCGCCGGCGTCGATCTCGTCGCCGACCTCGGCCTTCATCAGGCACGAGGGGATCCTCGCCGAGCGCAAGTCGCCGGTGATCTCGACCTGGTCTTCTCCCGTGGACGTCGTCGTCACGTCGGTGACGTAGCCGTCCAGCGGGGACAGCCCCGCTTCACCGCTCTTGATCGTCTTCCGCGCTTCGAACAATTCCTCGGCTCGCGGAAGCCCCTGGGTGATGTCCTCGCCGGCCACGCCGCCGGTGTGGAACGTTCGCATCGTCAACTGCGTTCCGGGCTCCCCGACCGACTGCGCCGCGATGACGCCGACCGCCGTTCCCATCTCGACCGGTCGGTGGTTGCTCATGTCATATCCGTAGCAGAGCTGGCAGATCCCGTTCGCCGTCTCACACGTCATCGCCGAGCGGATGACGATCCGCGGGCGGACGCGCAGGGTCTTGATCCCCGCCTTCTGGACGGCCTCGATCTGCCGCGGCGTGATCAGTTCGTCGGGCTTCAGGATCACGCGCTGCGTCTTCGGATCCCGGATCTCCTCGACCGCCTTCGTCCCGATGACGCGCTCCCGCTGGGCCGGGCCGCGCAGCGGCATCTCGCACTCGAGCCGCCCGACGTGCGACGCGATCTCCTGGGTGATCCATTGATTCGCTTCGACGAGCACCTCGCCGGTGCTGGGATCGATGACCGGTTGAGCGCTCACCCGTCCGTAGATCCGATCCTCGATCGGCTCCATGATCTCGGTTCGGCTGAACCGTAGCGGGTCGACATCGATCCCCTGGGACGTGCCGCAGTCGAGCTCCACGATGATCGTGTCCGACGAGGCATCGACGAGCCTGCGGGTGAGGTACCCCGAGTCGGCCGTCTTCAGCGCCGTGTCGGCGGCGCCTTTGCGGCCGCCGTGGGTGGAGATGAAGTACTCCATCATGTCCAGCCCCTCGCGGAAGTTGGAGATGACGGGGCGCTCGATGATGTCTCCCGACGGGCCAGCCATCGGTCCGCGCATGCCGCAGAGCTGCTTGACCTGGTCCGGACCGCCCCTCGCACCGGAGGTCACGATCCCGTAGACAGGGTTGAATCGATGCTGGCGGAGGTTCTCCATCGTCGCGTCTTCGACCTCGTCGACGGTCCGCCGCCAGATGCGGATGACCGCGCTGCGGCGTTCCTCCTCCGTCGACAGTCCCATCCGATACATCGTCTCGATCCGCTGGACGGCGGCGAGCGACTCGTGGACGATCTCCTCCTTCTCCTTCGGGATCAGACAGTCGGGAAGGGAAATCGTCAATCCGGCCTGCGTCGCGTAGCGGAAGCCGAGTTCCTTCAGCCGGTCCAGCACCTCGGACGCCTTCTCCCAGCCAAACCGGTGATAGCACTCCATCACCAACCGCTTGATCATCCGTCGATCCATGAGGGCGTCGTAGTCCCGGATCTCCGCGGGGAGGTTGAGGTTGATCTCCGCCCGTCCCAACGTCGTATGGATCCGCTCCCCGTCGATCCGGATGTGGACAGAGCTGTGAAGGTCGATGATCCCTTCCTCGTGCGCCCGGCGGGCCTCATCGATATCCCGGAACGCCTTGCCCGCCCCCTTCCCGTCCTCCATCTCGATCGTCAGGTAGTAATACGCATAGACGGGGTCCTGCGTCGGCAGGCTGAGGGGCTCCCCGTTCGCCGGAGACAGGATGTTGCGCGGTGCGGCCATCAGGCGCCGCGCCTCGGCGATCGCCTCCTTCGACAGCGGCAGATGGACCGCCATCTGATCCCCGTCGAAGTCCGCGTTGTACGGCGGGCAGACGAACGGATGGATATGAATCGCCTCGCCATCCACCAGGACGGGCTCGAACGCCTGCATCGACAGACGGTGCAACGTCGGGGCCCGGTTGAGCAGCACCGGGTGCTCCTTGATCAGACGGTCGAGGATGTCCCACACCTCGGGCATCTCTCCCATGAGGGCCCGGTTCTTGATCTCGTCGAAGTCCGAGAACGTGGTCGTCTCCAGGTTGTGGAGGATGAACGGTTTGAACAGCTCCAGCGCCATCTTCTTCGGGAGCCCGCATTGATGGAGCTTCAGTGTCGGGTCGACGACGATCACGGCTCGGCCGGAGTAGTCCACCCGTCGACCGAGCAGGTTTCGCCGAAGCCTGCCGTGCTTGCCGTGAATGCGCTCGGACAGGGACTTCAGCGGCCGATTGTCCCGGCCGCGGATCGGGCTTTCCTTCTTCTCGTTGTGAATGAGGGCGTCCACCGCCTCCTGCAGCATCCGCCGCTCGTTCCGAAGGATCACCTCCGGAGCGCCCATGTCGATCAGCTTCTTCAGACGGTTGTTGCGGTTGATGATCCGCCGATAGAGATCGTTGAGATCGGTGGTAGCGAACTTGCCGCCCTCCAACTGGATCATCGGACGCAGATCGGGCGGGAGAACGGGGATCACTTCCAGGATCATGTCCTGCGCGTTGTTCCCCGAGGCCCGGAGCTGGTCGACGATCTCCAGCCGACGGATCAGTCGTCGCTGATTCCCGACCGCCGTCTCCCGGCGAAGCTGCTCCATCAGCGAGCGATGGAGTTCGTCGAGATCGATCGCCTCCAGCAGCCCCTTGATCCCCGCCGCCCCGGTCTCCGCGATGAACCCATCGGGGTAGATCCGGTCGTACGCCCGGATCTCCAAGAACGTCAGTCGATCTCCGATTTCCAGTGGGACCTTCGGATCCCTGATTCGCGTCACCAAGAAGACCAGGCTGTCAAGGATCTCCTGATCGAGGACGACCCCTTGGACGGACGCTCCGTACCGATCGACCAGCATCTCGTACGCGGTCTTCGAGCAGAGCTCGTCGACGGGACGTTCCGCGATAACCGTCCCCGCCTCGATCTCATCCCCTTCTTCGACCAGGATGTCGGCGTCCCCCACCAGCGGGTATTCCATCGATCCGACAACGACCGAGACCGCGTTCTCCCCGTTCGTCAGGAGGCGATCCTCGATCGTCACACGGCCGCCCTCCTCGGCCAGGACCCGCGGTGCATCCTCCACGTAGTACGCCGGTTCAACCTCGAAGGCAAGCTCCTTCGAAAGGACGTCCACTTCCGAGGTGTGCAGCGTCTCCCGCGGGCGAATCTCCTTGCAGTCGGACGACGTCACAACGTACAGCGCCTGCTCGATCGGCTCGGTCTCATAGTAGGCGATGCGCTGGAGCTCGCGCTTCTTCATCCCGAGGAGCCGGCTGAGCAGGCTCGACACGCCTTTGAGGAACCAGAAGTGCACGACCGGACTTGCGAGCTGGATGTGCCCCATGTTCACCCGACGGACAGAGGAATCCGTCACCAGGACATGGCACTTCTCGCAGGTGATTCCTTCGTACTTCTTGCCTTTGTACTTCCCACACGCGCACTCGTAGTCGTTGGCAGGACCGAAGATCTCTTCTGCGTACAGCCCTCCGCGTTCAGCCCGGTGCGTCCGGTAGTTGATCGTCTCCGATTCGGTGATCTCTCCATGAGACCAGTTCAAGATGACAGAAGGGGGAGCTAGCTGCAGTTTCACGCGTTTGATGTCATCGCCCGAGATCACTCATCTCACCTCATTTGATGGAACCGCTCTGATTCGCCGACCGCGCGAAGGGGATGCGCCCCGCCCTCGGCCCGGTAGCACCACGGATGTCAACGGAGGGCGACTAGTCCTCGCCCGGGGATTCGGCGTTCGACGCCGCTCTTGCCACTTCGCGCTTCGTGCTCCTGGGACTCCTCCCCCGCTCCCTTCGCCGGTAATCCGTCGAGTAGTACCCCTTCCCTTTGTAGATCACCCCGATGCGAGGAATCAGACGATCCGCGTCTCTCCGGCCGCAGTGCGGGCAGGAGATCGGTGGAGCCGATCCGTTCTCCAGAGTGCGGAAGGTCTCACCGCAGTGGCGACATTCGTACCGTCGAAAAGGCATAGAGACCCCTTTCCCTCACGGGGTTTCGCTCGAATCCGTCTTCTCGTCCTCCGCCCGCGGACTGCGCGCCCTCGAACAAAGGACTACCGGCGGTGCAGTATAGCCGCCCCGCACTGGATGTCAACCGATCAGGATCTCTTCCCCGGCCAGTGGAATCATCTCCACAGAGGGAAGCGCGGCGATCTCCCCCGGAGTCCCAAATGGATATGCGTTGAGCAAGAGCGTTTCGTCTTCGCTCTCCAGCCGGTAGTAGATAGGGATCGTGCTCGTCCGCTTGGCGTCGGCGAACGTCGCCGTGATCCGCGCCGCGAGCTCGACGATCGTCTGCTGGTCTGCGTGACTCCGCTCGCTCCAATTCGTCCGTACCAGCGTCATCGGCCCGTGAGGGGTCGAGGGGTAGACCCGTAGATCCTGCGGCAGGAAGAGGTTTTGAAGCTCGCGCTTCTCGCTCTCGTCCCGAGCGAGGATGATCTTGACGTCCGGTCGCACCTTGTAGTACAGCGGGAAGTCCAGCAGACGCAGGGCGTTGAGCGTGAACCCCGATTCCCCGAACAGGCTCGCGACGCGGTCTCCGAACCCTGGGGTAAGCAGCTTGCAGCGCCAGCACGACGCCATCGGGTCGACCAATTCGAGACCGACGTCCCTGGCGAGCTTCTCGATCGAAGCGCCTCCTTCCCTCGACCGATTCCCGTTCCGGTTGCGCTCCAGCCACTGATCCAACCCACGCGCCCTCGACGGCACCGGGCTTCCCCAGAGAGGTCGCAGGATCCGGTCGCCCACGCCAAGACGCTCGGCGATCCCTCGAAGCTGTTTGGCGCTCGGCTGATTCGCCCCCGGGATCTCGCCCGACACGATGTACTCCGCCCCGATGCGCTCCATGTACCGAATGGCCTTTCCGAGCAACAGCGATCGACAGTTGTAGCAGCTCCGCTCCAAGGAGAACTCCCCGTCGTCGGTGACCTCCACAAGCCTCCGATACTCCTTCTTGATCGATTGGGTACGGAAGATCGCGTGAGGCCATTCACTCTTTACCAGCTGGCGCAAGCCGTCGAACTCCCTGGAGAATGGGGATCGGAAGTAGAGCAGGTAAACGCATTCGACGTCCGGATGTTGCTCGACGATCCGCGTTGCGAGCCGGCTCGCCAGGCTTCCGGAGAACAACGACAAGACTTTCGCCACGCCCTTACCCTACCCCTAGCGCTCTCTACCTCCGAGGTTCGATCAGCCCGAAGTTGCCGTCACGGCGATGGTAAATGATCGCGACTTGATCGGTCTCCGCGTTGACGAAGACCAGGAATTCCTTGTCGATCGCGTCGAGCTGCAGCGCCGCCTCCTCGGGAGACATCGGCTTCTGGAAGTATGCCTCAGTGCGGAGGATCTGCCTCCGATCCGCACCTCCCTCTCCGTCCGTCACCGCCTCCGGCGCCGCGGGGCCCCGATCTCTCACCTCGTGGAGCTGATCCTTGAACTTCACCAGCTGTCGTTTGAGCCGATCAATCGCCTTGTCGATCGAGGCGTACATGTCATTCGACTCCTCGCGCGCGCTGATGAGCTTGCGATTCGTCAGGTGCGCATGGAAGTCGGCGATCTGTCGTTCCTTCTCCACGGACAGGACCACATCGACGCTGACAATCCGATCGAAGAACCGCTCAAGAGCTTCGGTCTTTTCGACCACGTAGTTGCGAAGCGCCCCACTGGTGTCCGTGTGCCGACCCGCGATCTTGATCTTCACCGCACCCTCCCTGCCAACGAGATTATAGCAGAAACGCAGAAACCGGTCAATGGATGGGAGGGCGTAAACGCTGAACTTATCTAGGATACGTGCTATGCAAGAGCGGCAAGCCGCCGCTGAAGCAGTTGCGTCACCTGGTGCAAGCCGGCCTGCCCGATGTCGGGCTGGTAGACGCTGAATTCCTCGGTCACGAACGCTCGCAGCGTACCGCGGTAGTGAACGCCGTCCGTTCTGCGCTCGCGACAGATCAGCCCTGCATCGAGTAGCTCGCGGGGTGGCGCCTCCTCGATCATTTCGGGAGCACAGCGTGTCCAGGCCGAGATCTGGTCCACCGAGTAGGTCCCGGGAGCGTGCTGGATCAGGAACCCGAGGAGCCTTCGATGAGCGAGCGCCCCTCGCCCGATCCGTCCGACGAGACGGTCGACGTGTCGGAGGACCGCAGGGGGTAGCCCCTCAGCCGCGGAGGACGGCTCGGCCTCGAGGACCTCGTCGTCGCGCGCCGGCTCCTGCGAAGCCTCCTCCCTCGGTGGCGTTTCCTCACGGATCACGACCGGGCGATACGAGCCGTACGGAAGCGCGGCCGGTCGGTCGGATGCGGAAGCCGGGGCGATGTTCGGCAGTTCGAGCTTGATGTAGCCGAGCGTCCGGGCCACTTCCTCGAGTTCGCGGATCCGGTCGTCCTTCGCAGCGAGCGTCTCCTCGAGCCGCGCGATCCGATCCCGCAATTCGTCCTCGGCGCTTCGCCGCTGTTTCCCCTTTCGCGCCTTCTCGATCGCCTCGATGATCGACTCGCTCACCTGTTTGAGCTCGGGCGACGTGACCGACTCGAGGGTGGGGGTGAACCCGGCATGGAACGTCTCGCGCTCGCGGACGTAGATCGGCAGGATCCTGTCCCCGTTCATGTAGATGCAATCCCCCGTGTCGAGCGAGTTGACGATCTCCTTGACTTCGCTCTTCCGCCACGGGAGCAGCTCGCTGTAGACCCGCATGTCGACCTCGTGAACGACACGATGCAGGAACAGCATCCCCGCTTGACTGAGGACGTCCTTATCGACCTTGGCGCTTCGCTGAGAGACGATGATTCCCCCCAGTCCGCGCTTCCGCCCTCGGAGGGCGATCCGGGCGATCATCTCCTTGAGCTCGTGCTTCACCCCTTGAGGAATGAACTCGTGCGCCTCCTCGATCCCGATGATGTACGGTCGTCGAAGCGTCCCGGCCAGGTTCCAAAGGCTTGACAGGTACGACTTCAGCAGCTCCGTCCGCTCGTCGGAGAGGAACCCGCTCAGATCGAGGACCACCGGGACGTTCTCCTCCATGCTCACCTGCGCGATCTCCCCGGCGCACTCCGGATCGATCTCGATTTCGACCCCGTCTCCGGTCCCGACGACCAGGACTTCGTACTTCTCCTTCAGCCCGAAGTACTCTCCCTCGATGTCGACGATCGACATCGGGTAGCGATGTCGAAGGAGCTCCTCGAAGATCACCCCCGCCGTGTTCGACTTTCCCGAGCCGCGAATCCCGAGGATCGCGACGCACTGCCCGATGATCTCCTCAAGATCGAGCTGCAAGTCGCGGCTGATGTCCAGCGGCGTTCCCATCGGCTTCCCTTCCGCTAAGGCGTGGTGGATCCAACGTAGTCGGTCGCCGCTTCCCCCACCAGGGCGGGTGTCCCGTCAGGGGCTGTCGTGCGTCTCGACCTCCGGCTCGGCGATCAGCTTCTTCGCCTCGGCCAGCGCTTCATCGCGGGACGTGATCTGACCGCCCAGGATCCGATCGTGCAGGATCCCGAGGATCGAGCCGAGCCGGGGACCGGGCTCGAGGCCCAAGGACATCAGCGCGTGGCCGTCGACGATCTCCCGGGCACGCTGGAGCCCGCAGACCCGATCGATGTGCTCGACGACCTCGAGCGTCTCCCGCAGGATCGGCGACCAGCCGGACGATCGGTGGGCGCTCGCTTCGCAGTCGGCCACGAGGACCTGCAGCAGCTGGAAGAAGAGGGGGAACCGCTCGCTCAGTCGCGCCTTGGTTCGGTCCTCACCCTCGCTGACGAACCGAACCTGCTTGCCTCGGCCCATCGCCGGGAAGTCGGCGATCCGCATGTGGTGGCGGACCAAGTAGTGGATCCGGAACGCATCTTGGCGGCTCAGGCGCAGGCGCCTCGCGACGTCTCGCGCCTTCCGAGCGCCGATGGCACAGTGCCCCCCCATGTTCTCCCCCCCGCTTCGCTCCAACGCGTCGGGCTTCCCGATGTCGTGGAGAACGACCGCGAGCTTGACGATCGGATCCCAAACGAACGCGTCGGCCACGCCGACCGCGGCCAGGGTATGGACGAAGACGTCCCCCTCCGGGTGGTACGCCTCCGGCTGGGGCACCCTCTTGCACGCCTCGAGTTCCGGGAGGATGTGGGGAAGCAGGCCCAGCGCGTCCATGAGTTCCAGCCCCTTCGCGGACCGTCGGGTGCCGAGGATTCGGAGGATCTCCTCTCCAACCCGCTCGTTCGAGATCGCCTCGATCCGCGCCGCCGCGGTCGCGATGGCCGCGGCCGTCTCCGCTTCGATCTCCCCGTCGATCTGACAGGCGAACCGGATCGTGCGAAGCATCCTCAGGTAGTCCTCCGCGAATCGGACCGCCGGGTCTCCGATCGCCCGGATCCGCGATGCGACCAGATCGGCCACCCCCCCGACCCGATCGATCACCTCACCGTCGACCGTGGCGGCCAGACCGTTGATCGTCAGATCCCGCCGCCTCACGTCCCCTTCCAGATCCCGCACCAACTCCACTTTTGCGGGCCATCGCCCATCGTACTCCCCTTCCACTCGGAACGTCGCAACCTCGTAGGCGCCGCCCCCGGGGCCGACAATCAACAGGACCCCGAACTCCTCCCCCAGCCCCACCACTTGGCGGTCCGAGAAGAGCGCCCGGATCTCGGCCGGACGGGCGGAGGTGGCGACGTCGATGTCGTCCGGAGGGAATTGGACGTCCCGTCCCATCCGGGATTGCAGTCCATCCCGCACGACCCCTCCGATCAGCACCGCCTCGTGCCCGGCGTTGTGGAGACGCGCCAGGATCGTCTTCACGAAAGGATGCTCGGAAATGACCGCTCCAACGTCGATTCGGTCCAGTTCGCCCATCACACGGGCGACTATACGGCTCGCTGGTACCCGCCGCAACCGGCATTTGTCCTTGATCGGGGTCCCGTGCCTCGTACGATGAGACCGCAGAATGTTCGAAGCAGAAGGGGGAAGAATGAAGAGACGCATCGCTTGCGGATTGGGCACCGGGATCGCGCTGATCCTGATCGCCACGGGCTGCCTGTTCTTGGGAAATCTCAACCCCATCGCAAGCTTTACCGCAACACCGACCAATGGATCGAGCCCGCTTTCCGTCGATTTCGACGCCTCCGCGTCCTGGGATCCCGACGGCACGATCGACGGGTACCTGTGGGATTTCGGGGACGGGCAGACCGCGTCGGACACGCTCCCGACCGTCACCCACATCTACACCAACACCCAGAGCGAGTCGAAGGTGTTCACCGCCATTCTGACGGTCACTGACGACCTCGGTGCTCAGGACACCGCCGTGAAGAACATCACCGTCGATCCGTAGCTCGGGAGAATCCCCCCGGCGAGCTACGTCTCACCCGCTTGGGGCGCGGTGTACTGCGACGTGACCACGACGTTCATCCACGTCAACGCCAGGGCGGTCGCGACGACCGCCCCAAGATGCACAACCGGCTCCGTTGCGTACCGTACGAGAAGGGCATCGAGCCCGACGGCGCAGCCGTAGAGCCCCGCGAGAGAGACGAACAACCTGACCGTCGAGGGCCCGTCGCGCGACTTCCGGATGCTCTCCCGGACCGCCTCGCTCAAGGGCATTCCGCCAAGGACGATCGCCTGTTTGTAGTAGATCCATCGCATTCCGATATAGACGCCGGGGAGCACCAGAAGAAGGGCGCCGACGATGACAGCCGCTCCGACGACGAGCTCTCCGAGGAACAGCCTCGCGAACCGGTCGAACGCAGGTCGGAGCGCGCCGCGCCAGGCGATCCGTTCCCCGCGGAGCGCCGAAGCGATCGCCGGGAGGATGACCCCGTGATAGACCGGTGAGAGCAGAAGCAATCCGCCCGCGCTTACGACCCAATACGGGCTTCTCACATCGAGGAACCCGGCCTTCAGGCTCGCCGCGTACAGCAGCCCGGAGTAGCCCAGAGATAGAGCGAACAACGCCGGGAATCGGAACGGGAGGAGAAGATCGCGCCTAACCCGATCCCAAGTCCTCATCGTCCTCGCGAAGAAGCTTCCCCAGGCGCAACGAGCGTTCCACCGCTTCATCGACGATGAACTGCAGCTCGGGCGTGTGGCGCAGCGAGAGGCGGTCGGCGAGCTCGCTCCGGTAGAAGCCCCGATCCCGGACGAGCGCCGCGCGGAACGCATCGCGCTCCGTGTCGGCTCCGGCCGCCACGTACACCTTCGCGTGCCGAGCGTCGGCCGACAAGCGAACCTCCATGACCGTCGGGAACGCGTCACGGACCACCGGATCCCGGCTCTCGAACTCGACGATCTCCGCCAGCTCCCGTTGGATCTCCTCGCGGAGTCGCTCCAGATGTCGCTTGCTACTCATCGGATCTCGATCTCCGATTCATCCATTTCGTACCCGTCTCCCCGTTCGAACTCGGCGCGAAGCCGTGCGAGCATCGATTCCGTGAAGCGGGGATCGTTCGAAAGGTGGGCGACACAGATCGTCAACCGACGGAGATCGTCCTGGTCCCCGATCTCACACGCGGCGAACGCCGGTCCGCGGCGACGCACGTCCGCGAGAAGCCGCTTGACGATCGACCGCTTCGCCTTGATCGACGGCACGGAGTAGAGGCGGAACCGAAGGGTGGCCAGGCCGACGTTCATCGCCCGCTAGGGAACGACCTCTTCCATCTCGAAGACCTCGAGTCGATCGCCGATCTCGATTCCATCGAAGCCCTTGATGCGAACCCCGCACTCCCGGCCGGCTTGCACCTCACGCACGTCGTCCTCGAATCGGCGAAGGGATGCGATCTCCCCGACGTACACCTCCGCTCCGTCCCGCGAGACGCGCACGTGGGCCCGTCGCGTCACCCGCCCGTCCGCGACGTAGCAGCCGGCCACGATGCCGCTCGGCACCTTGAACAGGTTCCGGACCTCCGCGAGGCCGATCTGCGTCTCCGCGAACTCCGGGGCGAGCTGCTGCTTCAGCGAGCGCTCGACTTCTTCGACCAGTTCGTAGATCACGTCGTAGGTCAGGATCGTGACATCTTCCCGCGCCGCCACCCGCGCCGCTTTCGGGTCCGCCTTCACACCGAATCCCACGATCAGGCATTCATCGGCCACCGGGGTGGCGAGAAGGATGTCGCTCTCGGAGATCACGCCGACACCGGCGTGGAGGATCTCCAGCTCCACATCCCCAACGTCCAATCCTTCGATCTCCCGGCGCGCCGCCTCGAGCGCGCCGGTCGATTCCGCCTTCAGGATGAGATACAGCTTGGCCGTCTCCTCCGTTTGGGCGAAGAACTCCTCAAAGCTCGTGGGACGCTCGACGGCCTCATGGGTCTTCTCCTCCCGCTGGCTCGCCTGGGCGACCTTTCGAGCTTCCGTCTGGTCCTTGACGGCGTGGATGGTGCTCCCGACCTCGGGCACCTCGCCGAATCCGAGGACCTCCACCGCCCGTCCGGGGCCCACTTCCGCGACCCGCTGCCCGCTCTCATCGAACAGGGCTTTGACCCGCCCGTAGGTCTCCCCTGCGACGACCCAGTCCTTCTCGCGAAGCGTGCCGTTTCGGATCACCGCGGACGCCACCGCCCCCCGCCCGCTCGTCAGATGGCTCTCGATGATCACCGCTTCGATCGGCCCGTGGGGATCCCCGCGTAGGTCTTCCATCTCGGCGACCAGGAGAATCATCTCCAGCAGATCCTCGATGTGCTGCCGCTGGAGGGCGGAGATCTCGACCGTGATCGTGTCCCCGCCCCACGCCTCGGGGGTCATCCCTCGCTGCGCGAGGTCGTTCATCACCTTGCTCACGTCCGCGTTGGGGCGATCGATCTTGTTGATCGCCACGATCATCGGAACCCCCGCGGCCCGGATGTGATCGATCGCCTCGACCGTCTGGGCCATGATGCTGTCGTCGGCCGCCACCACGAGGATCGCGATGTCCGTCACGTGGGCCCCCCGGGCCCGCATCCCGCTGAACGCCTTGTGCCCTGGCGTGTCGATGAACGTGATCCGTTGACCGTGAAGCTCCGCCTGATATGCGGCAATCCGCTGCGTGATTCCACCCGCCTCCCTATCGGCAAGGTGGGATTCGCGGATGGCATCGAGTAGGGTCGTCTTTCCGTGATCGATGTGGCCGAGGACCGAGACAATAGGCGGCCGCGGATCCCCTTGCGAAACCCGTTTGCGCTGAGCCGGCTCGGCCGGTGCGGTGGCGGCAGGCGATCCTTCCGTCTTCTGGGCGGGTTCGGCCGTCTGATCCTCTTGATAGAGGTGAAGGATCAGCTGAAACTCCTCCTCGTCGACGGAGTTCGCGGCCTTGAGTCCCGGCATGCCCAACTCGTCCAGCTTGGCGATTAGGTCCTTGCTCGATACCCCAAGTTCCTTGGCATTCTCATAGATTCTCTTCTTGGCCAAACGTGGTCCTCGCTTCTCGTTTCGATCCTCGTCAAACGCGGTCCAGACTATACGAAATCGCCAGGATGCCGTCAAACGCCCGTTCCGATCGGATTTCCTCGTTAGCGGACGGTCAGCCAGATCACCAAAGCGACCCCCCCGAGACCGACCACGATCCACAGGAAGACGCGTAGACTGAGGGTGCGCACGCGCCACTTCTGCGTTGCGGACAACTTCGGATTCGGAGGGTAGCGCAGCGCCATTCGCTGAGACTTCTTGTACGTCTTGACGTACTGCGACATCTTCTTCTGGCGCTTGTAGACCACAGCGAGATTGTGCATCGCGTTGACGTGTTTCGGATCGACCTCGAGCGCCCGGCCGTACGCGTACTCCGCACGGCCTATGTCGCCGCCGTCGAAGTAGACGTTGCCCAGACGGTAGTACAGGTTCGCCTTGTCGATCCCGTACTGCAGCGCCTCAACGAGGAGCGAGATCGCCTCCCGGAACTCCTTCTCGCGGCGAAGCTCGTCGGCCTTCTCGATCGCCTCCTGGACGAAGGCCAGCTGCTCCTCACGCGTCTGCAGCGTCGGCGTACTCATCGAGCCATTTCCTCACCTTCTGGATGTCCTCCCAGGTCTGGTACTTCGGACTCCCCTTCGCTCTCGACGGATTCCGCAGAAGATAACTCGGATGAAACATCGGGTACAGCAGGATCCGCCCACGCCAGGTGTAGAACGTGCCGTGCGATTTCGTGATCCCGGGGGCCTCGGGCAGAAGCCACTGCGTCGACGTGTTCCCCAGCGTGATGATCAGCGCGGGCTGGATCAGCGCGATCTGCGCCTCCAGGTACGGGAAGCACACCTCCATCTCCGACTTCGAGGGAACGCGATTGCCCGGCGGGCGGCACTTCACCACGTTGGTGATGAACACGCTTTCACGGGAGATGTCGACCGAGGCCAGGACCTCATCGAGCTTCTGTCCGGCCGGGCCGACAAACGGGCGCCCGCTTTGATCTTCGACCTCGCCGGGGCCCTCCCCCACGAACAGGATCGCCGCGTTCGGGTCCCCCTCGCCGAAGACGGCGTTCGACCGCGTCTCGTGAAGCGGGCATCGGGTGCAGGTCAGGACCCGCCGACAAAGGGAGTCGAGATTCAGCAGCGGCTCGGGCGAGTCGGTCATCGGGATCCCCTGTTCGGACACGCGAGGCGAAGCGCGATACGACGCACGGGAGCGGGCAACGGGACTCGAACCCGCGACCCTCAGCTTGGGAAGCTGATGCTCTACCACTGAGCTATGCCCGCGAGGGTCAGGAGAGTATACCCACGGCGGATCGAACCCACAACGCTACGGCGCGAGCGCCTCGAGGGCGGGAAGGTGCTTGCCGCGCAGGAACGCGAGGCACGCCCCTCCTCCCGTCGAAACGTACGACACACGGTCCGTCAAGCCGAAGCGGGCGACCGCCTCGCCCGTTTCTCCCCCGCCGATGACGCTGTACGCGCCCGATTCGGCAACCGCCTCGCCGATCCCCCGGGTCCCCGCCGCGTAGGCATCCCATTCGAACGCCCCCAGCGGTCCAGTCCAGACCAGGGTTTTCGCCCCCAGGATCCGCTCCGCGAATCGCTCCACCGTCTCCGGCCCGACATCGAACGCCTGCCATCCGGCGGGGATCGATCGGGCATCGCAGATCCGCGTCTCTCCGTCCGCCGACAGGTCGACCCCGATCACCACATCCTCCGGCAGATGGATCTGCGTGTTCTCGCGATCGGCGGCGGCCTGGATCTCACGAATCTCGTCGAACAACTCCTCGTCCACGGCGGAGTCTCCGACCTCCGCCCCGAACGCCCGGAGGAAGGTCATGGCCACCCCCCCGCCGATCAGGATCTCGTCGACGCGGGACACCAAATCCCGAAGTGCTCCGAGCTTGCTTCGCGCCTTCTTCCCCCCGACGATCGCGACGTACGGCCTTCCCGGGCTCTCCAGCGTGGAGAGCGCGTCGATCTCCTGTTTCATGAGCAGCCCCGCATACGCGGGGAGATGATCGGCAATCCCGACGGTGGACGCGTGCGCCCGGTGCACCGTCGCAAATGCGTCGTTCACGTAGAGGTCGCCGAGCCGCGCCAGTTGGCGAGCGAACTCGGACTCGTTCGTCGTCTCCGCTCGATGGAAGCGGACATTCTCCAACAGAAAGACGTCGCCGGGGCCGCCGGCCACCACGGCCTCCTCGACCGCCGGCCCCACGCAGTTGTCGAGCTGCTGCACCGGCCGGTCGAGGAGCTCCGCAAGGCATCGGCCGACGGGGGCCAGTCGCAGTTCGTCGACCACGCGTCCTTCCGGTCGCCCGAGGTGCGAGATCAACACGACCTTCGCGTCGTGCTCGAGGAGGTACTCCACGGTCGGAAGTGAGGCACGGACCCGCGTGTCGTCCGCGACTTCGCCCTCCGACAACGGGACGTTGAAATCGACCCGCACCAAGACCGACCTGCCACCCACGTCCGCCTGTTCGACACTGCGTAGTTCCATCGACGCTCCCTTCCGCACGACGCACCCTGGGGTCCCGATCTCCATTGAATGCCCTACAGATGGGAATTATAATGCGACGTGATGAACAATCAAAACCTGCTCATCCTCGCCATCGGCCTGTTCGTCGCGCTCATCGTGACCGTGGCGGCCATCGATCAGTACCTCCAGGAGGAGCACCCTCCCACCGAGGTGAGCGGGTTGATCTGGCAGATCGAGAACGCGTTCAAGCGGATCCGGGACCTCGAGGCCGTGCTCGAGATCACGAAATCCCGCGCCCCGGACGAGCCAATCCGAATGGTCGTTCGGTATCTGAGCGGTCCGATCCCGGCGCTGTCCGTCCGCTACCTACGCCCCGACAGCGTCAAGGACGAGCGATTCGTCGTTCAGAACGACCAGCTGTCTCACTACCTGCCCGAGGAGAACCTCGTCGTGATCAAGCGATGGGTCGGCATCCCGCTCTCCACCCTCGGACTCGGAATCCTCGATCTCTCCAGCCTGAAGCAAGACTGGACGTCGGGGAAGGTGCGCATCCAGGTCGTTCAAGACGTACCGGGATTCACACAGAACCTGTTCGACGAGCCCCTTGCCGTCGGGACGTCCTTCCTGGCCATCGAGGACGACAGCCCGTTTTCCTCGTCGTTCTCTTCCCAGGGCTGTCCCGTCGCCTTCTCGTTCTGCCCCACAGAGAAAGCGTCCGACGCCCTGTACGCGACGAGCTGGGGGGAGATCTCCCCGCTCGCGGCCGGCAGCTCGATCGGCGGAAGCTACATCCTCGAAGTACGGGACAGCCGATCGAACGAGCTGGTGCGGATGATCTGGGTCGAGCGCGATACGTACCTCATTCGGAAGGTCGTCGCATTCGAGAACGGACAACGTGCGACGACCCTCCACGTCGAACGGATCGACCTGGATCAGGGACTGACCGAGGAGGAGATCGTCAATCTTCCGTCGCGCGGGGTGGAGACGATTCGCGGTTGAAGGCCTACTCGTCGCCTTTGTGATACAGTCGGTTCCGCTTCCGGAACTCGCGCAGATCGAGGTTGTCCTCGACGAATTCCTGGAACTCGTCCTCGTCCGCGAACGGAGATTCGATTGCGGCGGTCTTGAACACCTCGTCCGCGATGAAGATCGGGCAGCCGGAACGAAGCGACAACGCAAGGGAATCGGACGCGCGCGCGTCGAACTCGAGGACCTCCTCGTGGGCGTCACGGAGGAAGATCGACGCGAAGTAGGTGCCATCCTGGACCGCCTTGATGACGACCTTCTCCACCTGCGCCTCGAGTTCCTCGATGATCTGCTTCATCAGGACGTGCGTCAGGGGTCTCGGGAACTCCTCGCTTTGGAGGCCGAATGCGATCGAGATCGCCTCTGCATCGCCGATCCAGATCGGCAGCGCCTTTCGGGACAGCCGATCCTTCAGCAGGACGACGGGAGTGTTGTTCGAAGGATCAACCAGGAGCGCCTTGATGACGACCTCACGCATTTCGGTCCTCCTTTCTGCACGAGAACCCACCAAGTTGCGATTATACAGTTCACACGACGATCGGCCAACACAATGAGGTTGGCCTGTCCAGGGGCATACGATACACTCCTCCACCGGGATCCGGAGGTGAGAAAGCGTGTGCGGGATCATCGGGTACATCGGACGGGACAAGGCCGCCCCTCTCCTTCTGGAAGGGCTCGAGCGGCTCGAGTATCGCGGGTACGATTCGGCGGGAATCGCCGTCTTGGACGGGGATGCGATCGCCCGATTCCGCCGCGCCGGGAAGGTTCGACAGCTCCATGAGGACCTTCGTACACAGCGGCTGACGGCGACCGTCGGAATCGGGCACACTCGCTGGGCGACGCACGGGAAGCCGACCGAGGAGAACGCTCACCCGCACTTCGATTGCCGCAAGAAGATCGCCGTCGTCCACAACGGCATCATCGAGAACTACCTCCCGATCCGGGAGCGTCTCCTCTCGGAGGGACACCGCTTCAGCTCCGAGACGGACACGGAGGTCCTCGCTCACCTGATCGAGGCCCACTTCGAAGGAGACCTGCGGAGAGCGGTCACGGCCGCGGTCCGGGAGGTCGAGGGCGCGTTCGCGATCGCCGTGCTCTGCTCCGACGTACCGGACCGGCTGGTCGTCGCCCGGCGAGGGAGCCCGTTGGTCCTCGCGAGCGACGCGACGGGTTCGTTCGTCTCATCGGACATCCCAGCTCTGCTCGGGCGGGCGACCTCCGTTCTGTTCCTCGACGACGACGAGGTCGGAGAGCTGACCACCGAAGCGGTCCGGATCTTCAACCTCTCCGATCGGGAGCTCAGGCGGCCGCCGCACCCCGTCACGACGGATCTGGTCGCGATCCAGAAGCGCGGGTACAGGCACTTCATGCTCAAGGAGATCCACGAGCAGGCCCGTTCGGTCGGAGAAACGATCCGCGAGAAGGTCGGCTTCGACGAGGAATCCGTTCACCTTCCCGTCCTCGAGGATCGGATCGATGCGTTCGACCACATCTATCTGATCTCCTGTGGAACGGCATTCCACGCCAGCCTGGTCGCGGAGTACCTGTGGGAAGGGCTCCTGCCGGTTCCGATCCAAGCGATGATCGCGTCCGAGTTCCGCGTGCGTGCGCCCCACCTCTCCCCCAGGACCCTCGTCGTCGCCGTGTCCCAATCCGGCGAGACGATCGACACGCTGATGGCCGTCCGGCACGCCAAGAAAGGGGGCGCCCGAATCATTGCGCTGGTCAACAACGAGCAGTCCGCGATCGACCGAGAGGCGGACGCCAGCATCTACACGAGGGCCGGAATCGAGATCGGCGTGGCCGCGTCGAAGACGTTCACCGCCCAGATCGCCGCGCTCGGGCTCCTCGGATTGCACCTCGGGCGCGCGCAGTTCGGCCGCACGGACGGCCAGGTCAGGGCCGAGCTCGATCGACTCGCACTGCTGCCCGGGCACATCACCGAGACGCTCCAAGCGGAGGATCGGATCGATGGAATCGCCGAGCGGATCCATCGCGTTCGCGACGTCCTCTACCTCGCTCGGGGAGATCTGTATCCGATCGCCCTCGAGGGCGCATTGAAGCTGAAGGAGATCTCGTACATCCACGCCGAGGGGTATCCCGCCGGCGAGATGAAGCATGGGCCCATCGCCCTCATCGACAAGGGAACGCCGGTCGTGATCCTTCTGTCGCGGGGCACTGCGTACGACAAGGTCCTCGCCAACATCGAAGAGGTCAAGGCGAGAAACGGCCTGACGATCGTCGTCACCGACGACCCCGACGAGCCCGCGTTGGACCGCCTGGCGGACCACGTCCTGTCCGTCCCCGCGGTCGAAGGGATCTCGCGCCCCATCCTGTTCGCGCTTCCGCTGCAGCTGCTCGCGTACCACGTCGCCGTCCGAAGGGGAACCGACGTCGACCAGCCACGGAACCTCGCCAAGACGGTCACGGTCGAGTGACCGCGATCTGGCGCTAGACCGGACGAACCGCTCGCTTCCGTCGGATTCGCCGGAGGCGATCGAACCGTCGCGCTGTGCGATTCGGGGTCGCGAGGCACGCTTCGTACAACTCGACCATCCGGTCGCAGTAACTCT
>Ga0180433_10000619_pt1 | contig 60641 bp, 75 predicted proteins | sample SS_ome_8_FD_132980 | JGI IMG/M metagenome (GOLD analysis project Ga0180433, IMG submission 132980) | Hypersaline lake sediment archaeal communities from the Salton Sea, California, USA - SS_1_D_1 metaG | ecosystem: Environmental > Aquatic > Non-marine Saline and Alkaline > Hypersaline >... | reverse complement strand
GCACTTTCGAGGGTAACCATAGCAATTCAGGAAAAGCGGCTGTCAGCGTGTCCACAAGTGGGGCGGTGCTTAACCTGACAGACTGCAGTTTTACAGATAACACTGGATCCGGAACATATCCAGGCGACGTTGGGTCAGGTAGTACTGGGGCAACTATCAACGCAGAACGAGTTAGAATTGATGGCCACACCGGAGGCTCTTATGGAGGTGGAATACAGGTTTCAAATGCTAACTCGAATTGGGTCAACTGCCTGATAACTGGTAACGCCGCGAACTATGGTGGCGGTGCTTATCTGTTGGGTGGAACGCATGTTTTTACAAATTGCATTTTCGCTGACAACACTGCGGTAACCAATGGTGGGGCTATCCGTAATACTGGAGGTGCTAATACAACGTTGGTAAATTGCATTTCATGGGGAAACCGGGTAGGAGCTGCGATCAACAATTTCTATAACGCATCAACGTTGACCGTAACCTATACGGATGTTGAGCAGTCTTCAGGGACTTATACTGGAACCGGCAACGTTAACGATGATCCGAATTTTGTTGGGTCTGGTGATGACCCCTACAATTTCTCGACTACAAGCGAGTGCATAGATTCAGGTAATGCCGGGGCTACCGATTATCCATCAACCGACATTCTTGGTAATTCTCGTGTAGACTATCCAGGAATAACAAACACAGGTGCTGGAACTCCTGCTTATTCAGACATGGGAGCTTATGAATTACAAGTAGCAGTTTCTACTTCTACTAAGTCTTTGCTTTGGGCCTTCAACTAAGTTGATATTCTCTAGCTATGATAAAATTATAATTGTTTAACTCTATAGGAGTGAGTAATATATGGCACAAAATGCAGCAATTAAAGGAACCGGCGCAGCTGGCTTTGCACAGTCTATTAGTGATTGGACAGTAGCTACAGCATATGCTGTTAATCAAGAAGTACTTCACTTGGGGCTTAGGTTCCGCTGTACTTCTCCTCACACTTCACATGCGTCAAGTTTTTTTGAAGACCTAGGTAATTGGGATTGTGTTTCTACTAATGGATTTATTGTTAATCAATCATCTCACGGATTGGTTGCCAAAAATGTAATCTATGACAACTCTGGCACTTGGACAACAGCTCAGGCTGACTCAGGAAGTACTCTTTCTGAGCCTGTAACTATTGTTGTTGGTGCTAACGCAGCAGACACTTATTTCCTTGCTGCACAAGATGGCACCGTTACTTTTACTTCTCACGGAGAAGGTTCTGCTGGAGAGGTTTTGTTTTTGTCTGATTCAGTTGCTGGCGACTTAACATCTACTGCTCCTGCTTCTGTGTCTAGCTATCAAAATCCTATTGTTAAAATTTTAGATGCTAATACTTTATTTGTACTTCCATTTAGACCTTCTCTTGTTTCTGCATCAAACTATCAAACCATGGATGCTAGTTATGATGGCACTGGTTCAGGAGCAGGCAGAACAATTACAGTAGACTCTGGTGCCGTACAATACAGCACATCGTCTTCTGCTGGTATTCTAATTGATGGTGATACTGGCGGTTTGTCTGATTACAAACTTGAGATCGAGGACACTGCTTCAAATAGTACTCTTGCTGTGGATAATAATGGTGCCTTCTTAATCTCTTACTATACTACTGGAGCTGGGGTTACTAATCCTTTAACTGTATATAACACCACAAACGCAGCGAACAATGTCGCTGTCTTTAGACAGAACTATCAACATACTGGGTACGATGTTACTGGCGCTGCAAATATATACTTACAAAGTGCCACTAATGCTTATGAGTCTATTATTAGATCTTCGTCTTCAATGGTGCTATTTACAGATATAGATAATGCTTTAACAACTACTCCTGGCATCCTTGTCTCTCATGAGAATGCTGGAGCAGATACAGAGGCGGCTGTTAAAATAAATGCTGAGACATCAGCAGGAACAGAAGACGCTTGGGTTCATTTAAATGCAGTGTCATCTGGTGGGTCGGGAGAAATTAGATTTACCGATGGAGGCAATAGTGGTTCTACTTGGACGCAAACACATATGTTATTGTCTGACGGCTCAACAACCACATGGGACGCATTTGAATCTAAATATGGTGAAGTCTCTATTATGGAGGCGCTTGTTGCTGCTGGCTCAGGAGCAACTACGACTGTTGCAGCCTCCACATACACTATACTAGTAACAGATTCTGTTGTTTTTGTTAGCTATACAACTACAGGATCTGTAGTTATTACTATTCCGACAGCAGTTATTGCTGTTGATGGATTTAAAATAACCATCAATGATTCTGGTGGTCTTGCTGGCACAAACAACATAACAGTTAATACTGGTGGTTCTGAAACTATTAATGGCCAATCAAATCTAATTATCAATGGTAACTACGACACTGTTACTCTTGTAAGCGATAGTTCTAATTTGTTTGTGGTTAATTAAGGAGATATAAAATGAGTCTTTTTACAACACAAGGTTACAATGAATTCTCTGAAGCTGTTAGGGTTGAAGAGATAGATTCACCTGATCAAAAATATGTAGGTGAAGTGTTATTAGATGATTCTGCAATTGACGCAAGTGAAACTCCATTATATGTCTATGTTGACATGAGTGGATTTAAACATCTTGGACTACAAGGAACAACAACTATAGTAACAGATGAACTTACAATTACTATAGAAGCTTCTATTCAAGACGATGGTACTGCTCCTGCTAGTTGTTCGTTTATTGATGTTACAAATGCTTGGTTCGGCGTGGCTAGTTGGGTTGATACAGACTTTCTTGTTTCTACAGAAAACATAGCTGTAAAATGGGTAAGAATCAAATATGAAATTACTACGGGAACAGCCGACGATGCAGGCTTAACTATTTGGTCTAAAAAAATGTACTAAAAGAAAGGATATGAATGGCCACATTAGAAGAATATGAAGCTGTTGCCCCTGAGATTATGGCAATTGGAGAATTTACTGTGTTGCAAATAGAGACTAAGCTTGAAGCAATTCCTGAACCTCCTGAGCCACCAGGACAACCAACAGTTACCAAAGCTAAAATTGTTAGTATCTTTAATACTATATTTAATACATATAGTCCTGCTAAAGCAATTGAAAAGGCTGGAGGAATAAAGGCTGTTGCTAATGCTAATAACTTAACTACAGCTCAGGCTGTATCTATCTTGTCAGAACTTTCTGCAATGAAAGCTCTCTATGATAGCGAAGAGGAAGAATAATAATGCTTTGTCCCTTGATTAATAAATATACTACTCCTGCAGAGCGAGAGGCTGGATGTTATTTTGCTGAGGGATTTGAATCTGCTGAGTCTGTTATTAGAAATGGCTGGACTATTGCAAATGAACCAGTAATAAATAATGGGCTATCGCTTTCTGGTACTACTGAATATGTAACTCAATCAGGTTTTACTTTTGAAGTAAAAGATGCGATTACTCTTATTTATGAGTTTGTCCCTGGAAATGGCTTTATTTTTGGCAACAGTACTGCTAAACGATTTTCAACTTCTTCAACAGGAAATGGATTTCATTATTTTAGAGAAGATGCTTCTAATAATATTCAATTTGCTATAGGTAATGCTGTTGTTTTTGATTTTTCTAGCGCTACATTGATTCCATATCTGCGTTATAACAAAAAGAATATTATTGCCGTTACTGTTAATTTGTCAAATGGTGATGAAAGAAAATTGTTTTTTAACGGAGTAAAACTGTATGATGTAAACGCTGGATCGCTAACAAATATTTGGACGCCTATGGAAAACTTTACATTGGGTGGAAATGTAGGTGGTGGCGATAGATTTGACGGAAAGTTTATTTCTTTTAAGGCATTTGATAGGGTTTTGAGCGACCAAGAACTTTATGCATACCACAAAGGTAATTCATTAGAACACAAAAATACTTCTATCAAACCAATATGGTCAGAACGATTTATAAATGAAACTTTACTTGAATCTCATTTCAATAAAGATATTCATTATCAGAATAACTGTTGTACTTCTCGTATCGAACAAGAATTAGACACTACGTCTGGTTGGTCTGCAGGCGGTGGAGGATCGATTGCATCAGTAGACTCTACTGATACGGCTGCACATCTTGGTGACTATTGTTTAAAAGCAACTGCATCTGGAACTAGCAATCGAACAGAAATTGTTTTTGATACTACATCTGGACGAAAATATAGAATTTCTTTTTGGGCAAAACGTGGATCTCAGGGCACTAATCAACAAATTACTGGCTGGGTGAACCTAACAGGAGCACCTGTTGCTGTTAGTATTCCCTCTACAGACTGGACCTATTTTGAATATGATGTAACTGCATCTTCTACGACAGCTACTGTTCGTATTTATGAGACTGGTCCTGGAGTAGGGTCTTCTGGAGACATTGTTTATGTTGATTGTTTTTCTATATTAGAAATGCCAGACATACAAGGATCTCCTACTATTGACAATGGTGCTGAGTTTGATGGTACATCAGACTATATTATATTTCCTACGCTTGTTCCTGCCATTACTAATTTTTCTGCGGTATTAGAATTCAACCCTGACTTTGCTGGCAATGATGGTAATGCCCACTATCTTTTTGATAGTGATTCTAGATACTTTGTTTTTAAAAATGCTTCAGATGAATTAGTAATACAGCTAGCTAATACTGAAATCGCTGCTATTACCAATGCTACATGGAATGGATATTGGAGTACAAACCATCGTAACGTTTTAATAGTCTCTGCTGATTCAGAGAGAACTGATGTTTGGTTAAACAATAATCTTATTCTAGATACTGATACTACGGCATGGACTCCAGCATTAATTGGTTCGATAACTTTTGGTGGAGAAGACGAATCTAGTACTGATGCTTTTGATGGCGAGATAACTTGTTTCAAGATTTTTGACAAGTGCCTAGAGACTGTTGACGCAACTGCCTTCCAAGCAAGCATACACCACAAGCCTACTAATCTTGTTGCTCATTATCCATTTACATCTAGTACTTGTGATCTTAGTAATGTTATTGATACTGAGTTGTTAGCTGATAATGATATGGAAACAGTTGGTGTTGCTGACTGGACTGCTATAAACAGTGCTACGTTAACTAAAGAAACTACGTCTCCATATGAAGGTTCACAAGTATTAAAGGTAGCTTATAGTTCAGTATCTACTCCAAGAGCACAGCAATCAATATTAACAATTGGAGCTAAATATCAAATTACAGGCTGGGCAAGATCAAATGGCGTGAATCCGCCTCGTGTATATGACGGAGGAACAACTTTATGGACAGGTACGACTTCAACAAGTTGGCAAGAATTTAATCTGATAGTAACAGTAGCATCAACAGGTATTGGTTTTGGTTTTGCAGGAGGGTCATCTTCTGCATCATACTGTGAATTTGATGGTATTAGTATAAAAAACATACTGGTCAGAGTTTTAGATATCTCTGGGAACGAGAATCATGCCGCATCAACATTAGCTACTAGTTTTCCTGATAAAATTTTAGATCGTCATGGATATACTTGTGGTGCTAATTTTTTAGAAACAACAATTGTTCCTCCAAAGAGAGGTGCGATTATTGGTATTGTAAAATATGATTCAGTTACTGGTAGTGACTTAATGATTATAGGTTCTCTTTCTCCTCGTGCCTACCTTGGTGTGTATAGTGGGCTTATCGGCGGGGCAGTAGGCAATGATACTTGGAGTCTAATACATGGAACTGCTGGTAATATTGTAGAAGTCGGTAAGGTACATGTACTTATGTTGAGCTGGAACGGAACTACAGCTACACTTTTTCTAGATGGTAGAGAAGCCTATTCTGCTGCTCATACTGGTTATCCTGGAACTTATCCATTTTATTTAGCAGGAGCTAATAGTAATGGAACAGATGCTTTTCATTGGGTTGGTGACATTTATGAGATTCAAATCTTATCTCAGCCTCTTACGCAAATAATGGCTAGCGACATATATCTAAATATGATGAAGAGACTTAATCGTACATAAGGAGATAATATGAGTTTTTTAGAAAGTCTAATTAAAGAAAATAGAATATCTCTTTATCATGATTATCGTTCTGGTTCTGCAAGAGATTTTTCTGGTAATGATTTTCATGGCACATCAACAGATATAAGGTTCTATAGAGATTATTATCGTACTTCCAATGCTGGAACTGGAAGACCAGACATATCTGCTCATTATGCAGACAGTAAGCTTGTCTTTGATGATGAACTTACTATTATAGCAATGCCAGTGCAAATAGGATGGACTCATACTTCAGGTTCTAATTCTTCTGATGATGTTTATATTCAAAGAAATGATGCTAGCAGTGTAAATTATCAATTTAATTTTGACGTAAGTGCTGGAGACTTAGTTTTTTATACTGGAACTGTTTCGTATGGAAGCATAGATTCTATAGATGCGCAGGCTAGTTATCCTTTTTTATCCTCTGTTGGAATAACCACAAAGAAAGGACAATTAGTTAATTTTTATACTAATGGTATTAATTTTTCAACAAGTACTTCTTCTATTCCACTTACTATAGACACTACTGCTGATTCGTTACTTATTGGTACATCAAGAGGATATGGCGCACATACTGGAGCAGGATTAAAGTCAATTATTGTTGCTATGGAACAATTTACTGAAAAAGAAATGGCGTTAATACATAGCGATTTGCTTAGCACAAAATGGCCAAGAAAAACAAATGGATATTCTCAACGTAAAACATTCTCAATACCAACAGAAGATACTTTAATAGGCTCGTGGGATATGAGTCCTGTTGGAAATAAAGTAATAGACAAGTCTGCTAATTTTAATCATGGAGAGATTGTTTATGATATTCATTCAACGGATAGTGCATTAGGTTCTGCATTGTTCTTTGATAATACTGCTAGCAGTAGACTTACTATTGGCAATGATTCTGATTACAATTTAGCTTCAGGCGATCTAACATATCAGATTATCTTTAAACAACATGGAGCTGGTAGTCATAATCCAGCTGGATTAGTTTGTATCTATTACAATGCAAGTAATTTCTTTTGGTTATGGCAACATACAGATGGAACATTTGAAATATATTCTGATGAATCTGGTGGTGGCAATGCATCATTGTTGTCCACTACAGAAGCTCCACAGTATGATACTTGGAATCATATTGTTCTCACAAAAACTCAAGCTGGTTTTAAGTTATACTTAAATTCAGAATTAGTTGGAGACGTTACACACTCATTTAACCATACCTCTACTAGTAGCTACTATGTTTACCTTGCTTCAGATCAGTCTGGTAGAAGTTGGAATGGAGAGATAGCAGATTTCCAAATGTATTCTGAAGAGAAAGATTCTGATTGGGTCGATAAACAATATAAAGAATTTGCTAAGACTGTTCAGTTTAAAACAGATTGGTCTGCTGGCGAATCTGGTGACCATATAACCGATGGTTTCATTGGTAATACTAAAATGCAAGTAGATGCTGGAGCTTGGAAGATACAAACAGAAGAAGTAAACGGGAAGCTTTGTAAAGTTCTTACTTCCACCTCTACCACCGAAATAGTATATATTCCTGTTTCTGAGTTCATGTGTACAGAGACAGAAGCTGCTTTTGGAACTTGGGATTTTTGGATTTACAAAGAGACAACAGATAACTATACGTTTCATTTTGGTTCGGCCATTGAACCCATAACTGTTGGTAACTACAGGGTTCAGGTTTACAATGATGAGCACGTAGCCCTTATCGAATGCAATATAGCAGTAATGGACACAACTGCAATTAATACTGTAACTGTTGATACGTGGCAAAATATAAAGATTACTAGAGATCATAATGGAGAATTTAAAGTATATTTAGATGGAACCTTAATATTAAATGATACTGACATAACAAATACTACTGCTGCTTACATTGGTGTTGGTATGTATTCTGGTTCTAAAATTTGTCTAGGTGCTGTCGATGGAAGTCAAGCTATTACAAAATATCTTGGTGTTGTTTAAGGAGTTGACTATAAATGGCTACTAATAGTGCAATTATAACTGGTCCTGGTCTTTGGACAAAGACAGGATCGATTTTAACTCCTGCTGTTGCCAACGATAGTGTATATATTGGAGACGGCACACCTAATCGTGCCACAACAGACAAGTCATTATATGTCACTAGTCAATTTGAAGTTGATGGCGTTTCTTATTTTGACGGTGCAGCATATACCTTGTCGGCTTTATATGCAACAGAAGATATAGCTTTTAGTGACAGTGCTGGCAGAAGTGCATTCAGGGCAACTACTTACCAGGTTGCTTTAGGCTTAGGAACCTTACAGGGCAACCAACTAGTTATTACTGAGTTTGCAAGTAGAGCACTAGACCATGGACATAGCACACCAACAGACCCTACAGTTTTTATTCATTCTAATACTAGTCCAAGTTCAGATAATACTCAATGGCTAGGATTGTATCATGATCAAACAGACGGTAGAATACAAACTGGTAAAGGTAATTTATCTATAGGTTCTCTTACAACCAATCATTCTTTGACTGCTGACGGTGATTTATATGTTTCTAGTAGCCTTGAAGTAACTGGTATTTCTTACTTTGATTCTGAAATTGAATTAAATCAAATTTCAGCTCCAGGGACATCTACCGACAAGCTATATAATATTGGTGGCACTCTCTATTGGGCTGGCTCTCCAGTTGGAGGCGGTGGCGTTACTTCTTTCTTAGGACTCACTGACACTCCGAGTTCATATACCAACCCAAGTGTTTTATATACAACTGACGGCACTCCAGCTCCTAGCACTGTTGTAGAAACTACTGTTGCACTTGGTTATACAGGCAATACACTTACTCTTGCTCAAGGTACAACGCTACTTACTGTAAGTGCTGATTGTACTTTAGACCAAGATTTGCAGGTTTCTGCTAGTCCTGAGTTTGCTAGTCTTAGCATTGGAACAGAAGCTGCTAGTCGTTTTTCTTTTGGCGCTGGCGACCTTTATGTAGCTGATCAACTTGAAGTTGATGGAATAGCTTATTTTGATGGAGCTGTCTATCAGTACAATAGTCTTATTCTTGGTGATGGTGTTGCTATGTACTTTAATACAACTGCTGTAGGCGGTCGTATGAAATCTTCAAATACTATTAATCAGATGTATTTTTTACTTGGGCCACCGGAAGGAAGACATCTTGTTTTTGGTGATGTTGCTAATGGTGACGGCAAAGATTACGATCATGCCACACAAACAGACCCTACAATTTTTATTCATTCAGTTACTGATCCTGATAGCGATAATACTCAATGGCTTGGGCTGTATCATGATCAAACAGATGGCAGAATACAAACTGGCAAAGGAAATTTATCAATAGGACCAACAAGCACCACAAGTCATTCTTTAGCTACTGATGGAGATTTGTTTGTTTCTGGTAGGATTGAAGTTGATGGTATTTCTTACTTTGATTCTGAATGTCAGCTTGCACAAATTTCATCGCCAGGAACTACAACCGACAAACTATATAATGTTAGTGGAACTTTGTACTGGAGTGGCTCTCCTATTTCTGCTGGTGGTTCTTCATGGTCTGCTGCTTCTAATACAGATGTAGATCAAGTTATTGAAGATGTAGATACTTTTGACCCTGGAGACAATGGAGGGTGTGTATGGTTCTTTAATATCATTGATAATGACGATGATACAAATCATCGTGCTGGAATGATTGTGTGTTCGTGGGATTATTCAGCAGGGACAACACCAGTGTACAATGAAGTTACTACTCTTGATGCTGGTACTGTAGATGTTACGCTGTCTGTTGATATGTCTGGTGCTTCGGGAGACGTTCGACTAAGAGCTATCTCTACTTCTGATAACTGGTCTGTTTCAGTTATTAGAAGTTCTGTTATTTAAGGAGTTAATATGGCTGGCGAAACAAGAATTCGAGAAGCTTTGTATATTGGGGATGGGTCTGACTTTGTTCTTGGCGAAGGCAGAGATAACGTAATAAATCCAGGATCTGGTTATGATTTTAATGTAGATACTGATGGAGCTGGAGACATCTCTTTGACTTCTGGCGACAATCTAACACTCCTAGCTTCTGATGATGTGCTTCTCCACTCGTCTAGTGGAGGTGGAATTCTTACAACTAAATCTAATACTAATACTGAGCTTGTCTATGCAGATGCAGGAGGATCTTCTGATTATTTAAAGCTTATTCGTAGTTCTGCAACTATAGCAGAGTTTACTCGTGCGATTGCTTTAACTCCTCAGACCACTTTTACTTCTACTACCGCAGATTTTGACACTACGATCAATGCTACTGGTACTGGTAATATTCTTGTAAATGCAGATACCAATATAAATTTAACTTCTCAAATTGGTACAATTATAAGCTATAATGCCGCAGGAACGACAGGAGGGTCAGAAGATTTTAGAGTACGCAAAGGAACTACTACTGTTTTTTTGTGTGACGAAAATGGAAAGATAGAAATAGATCCTATTTCTGGTCAGAATTGTGAGATAACTTCTTCTGGCGCAGGCAATATTACTTTAACCTCTGCTTCAACTATTTCTTTTATTTCTACTCTTGCTGATACATATGGCACTATTGCTTTAGAAGCAAATTCAGGAATTAATATTGACTATGGCAAGTCTGCTGCGGGTAATTACCATGATGATTTTTCCGTTAGACATCAGGGGTCCACTGCTGTTTTATCGTGCACCCAAGATGGCGATGTTATTGTTGATCCTTTAGACGGCGAAGGTTTTGTTATGTCTCAGACCGGGGCAAACTATTTATATTTCAATGCCGGGGCAGATGTTAGAATCTATGCAACAACAGATCATACACTTGCATATAATACTGCCGGATCTGCTGTAGTATCAAATGATTTCACTGTTCAGAATAACACCACGAACATACTCAAATTTAATCGTCTTGGTCAAGTTGATTTCACTCCGACGGGGTCTTTTCTTTTGTATCCTTCGGCTAATTACGCTATAAACTTAACTACTAACGGAACTGGCGATATTAGTTTGACATCTGGTGACGATATTACTCAATACGCAGATGACGATATAGTGATTAGATATGATGCTGGTGATAGCTCTGGAGATTTTATTTTACAAAGGGGTTCTGCCGCAGATGAGGTTCTGACAATAAATAGGTACGGATCTGCTACTTGGTATACTGCACAACACATACACAGATACAATGCGCTTGGGACACCAAATAACTATTCAATAGCAAGAGGCGCTACTCCAGCAGGAACACCTCAGACATATAGTGATGTAATGGTACTGGCAGGAGATGGGAAGACTGATTTTTATGGTGGCACTGCTTCAGTTGTAGCTACGTTTACTGCTGCAGGCGGAGTAGAATTCGATCCCGCTAGTGGACAGAACTTCAATGCAACAACACTAGGAGCCGGTAATATTAGCTTAGATTCATCAGATGATATAATATTAGATGCTGCAGATAACGTTTCAATAACTTCTGGCAATGCATTAACTCTTACGTATAACGACGATCCTTATACTAATGATTTTACTTTAGTTAGAAATGCTACAACATTATTGTCATGTGATTCAGATGGTGTTACGCAATGGACTACTGATTTGTTTAAAATAGGCAGCAGTAGTGATGAAAACATATGGAGGCTTGGAGAGCAAGTTTTTGAAATTGATTTTACTAATGTTGCAACTAATTCCGATGCAGAACTATTAGCATTAGGAATTGTTATAAGTGACCATACAGATGTTTCTAGTGGAACAATACCATATCCAACTCATATTGCTGGCAGTGCTACAACAGGAAGCTGGACTTGGAGTTCAGGTCTTGTTCCAGTTGGAGCAAGTACTAATTCAGGTCCTTCTTTTATAGTTCCTCTTATGAGGCCACATAACTGGGAAGCAGAAGTTATTTTTGATGCGCCAACTCTTAGTTCTACTGAAGGATTTGAGGTTTTTATAGGTGTTTGTGGACATGGTGGAATGCCAGTATGGTATGGTGCTTCTTACAACTATGGTCTCGATACAGAATACCATAATATTCTCCTTGGTGCTACTACTGACCCAACAACTACTGCTGCAGGAGTAGAGTTATACAATGGTGGAAATGATACTTCAGCTGGTACTTTTTCTTTAAAGATTAGAAGTCAAAACTGTTGTATTGGTGTTTATGATCCTAATAAAGTTGCAGGTGCAGGTTGGTATTGGGAAGAAGCAAAATATATGCACGATGATGCCGGAACACCTGCTTATTCAGTTGCAGGACAAGGAACTCATATCTTTGTTCAGATTCATAAACTGTCAGAAAACTTTGACGCCCCGACACTAACAGATTTTAATTTAATTTATTTGCAATAAGGAGTTTTTAATATGACAACTAGAAGACATGGAGTGATAGGTGGGCCAAGAACAAACAAGCCTATTCGTCCTAGAAGAAAACAAGGATTTTATCCTAAAACACAAGAACCAGAAGTTATTGTTGAACCAGTACAAACTGTAGAGGTGTATGTTGCTACTCCAAATACTGAGGAAGTAATTCATATACCTATTAAAGAAGAAAAGATTGAAGAACCAGATCCTGTTGAAGAGGAAGATAAGATGTTTGATTTTGAAAGTCTTTTTCCAAAGACCAACAAGTGTGATATTTGTGGGTTTGAATCTAAATCAGAGCGAGGATTAAAGTCTCATAAGAGATGGAAGCATTCTATTATTGAAGGCGTCTAGCTAATGTTAATGCTGCCTCTAGATCTGTTTCAATAGTATCTAATCTAGCCTCAACTCTTCTTAGTTGTTCTTGACATAGAGTAAGCAACTGTTTTAGTTGGTTCTTGCTGCCAGCTCCATCTACAAGATCTTTTAATCCTTGTGTTGTTTCTTCAGCATTCTTAAGCCTAAGCTTTTCTTCGTATGTAAGTGCCATTATTTATCACCTCTAATTGATTTTACTACATGTTGGATTTGTTCGTCTGTAAGGTTTGGGCTCGATGGAATACATACGGTGGTTTTATATTTGTTTTCTGCCATATGGTTTCCAAAATATGGATATTTATTGAAGCTTGTTTGTTTGTGATTAGGATAGAAGAGCGGTCTTACTTGAATTCCAGCTCTTTTGCATCTTAAAGATACCTCTTTATAGGCCTTGTTTGTCTTGTAGGCATTTAACCACCCGTTTCCACCTTCTTGATAGTACATGTTCTCTTTGCCTAGAAGTTCTACATATTTGTCACGTACACGTCTCTTCTGCTTTAATGTCTCATCTATGTTTTCCATTTGCCCACAGGCTAATGCTGCGTTTATATTTGACATGCCCATATTAAAGCCAGCTTCATCATGAACATACATCTCAGCATTATCTTTTGACTGTAAAGAGAAATACTTCATATGATTTCCAAGTCTTTCTTCTCTTGTGACTAACATTCCGCCTTGTCCAGCAGCAATAAGTTTGTTGAAACTAAACGAATACATTCCAACTGTTCCTCTTGTACCAGCATAACAATTACATTTGTCTATAGATCCTAATGCTTGTGCTGCATCTTCAATTACAGGTATACAGTCGTTATAGGCAAGACTTTTAATTGTGTCCATGTCGCATAAGTTTCCTAGTATGTGCACAGGAATAATTGCTTTTGGTTTTAGCTTTTCGATAGCATCACGTAAAAAATTTATATCTATTTGTAGATTATTGTTACAGTCTACAAACACTGGAGTGGCACCTGTCTGAATAACTGCATTTACAGTAGCTACAAATGTCATTGACGGCACTACTACAAAGTCTCCTGGTCCTATACTAAATGTTTTTAGTGCTACCCACAAAGCTCCTGTGCCGTTTCCCATAGCTACAGCAGACTTAGTTCTTACAAAGTCTTTAACTTGGTTCTCAAGTTGCTTTACGTAGCTTCCTGAGTATGATAGCCATCCCGTGTCTAAGCAGTCATTCACATACTCTTTTGACTTAGGCGGTATTACTGGTTCAAGTAGATTTATTTTGTCCATAGTTTTGTCTGTAACATTTCTTCTAATATTAGATTGTGTGTTTTGTAAAAGTCATAAACATAATCAGGTGCAGCTTCTTTTTGTTTATTCTGGCTCTTTCTTGAATGAGCAGGAACTATCGTGTCTGTCTTGTCTACTTCTAGAAAATCAAACAAATTATTCAATACCTTTTGTGGCCTCGTAAGCATGTCTTCTAATATAACTACACGTATATTCTCATTGTTGAAAAAGTTCTGCAAGTTAAATAATGATTTCCAATAGATACCTCTTTCAATCATATGATAATCTGGATCTGATACCTTGTGCCAGAATTCATATATTGTTGGATATTTTATATGCCAATCCTTGTTGATACTTTGATTGTGATAGAAATGTGACACTAGTCTTTTAGCTGGATTTCTTATCATCACGATGAGCTTTACGTTATCTTGAAGCACAGAAGCAATACGGTCTAATGCTAATGTTCTATTAAGATACATAGGTGTTGCTTCACCTGTAATACAGCCTTCAGGGCATTCGGGGAAGCATGACTTGTACCAGTCCCAGCCTCTATGATAATTACGATCAAAGAATCTGAGTTCTTTTACTCCGAGCGGCACACTAGCATCAACAATCCTATCATTCCCATTTCCAACTGTTGGCAATATCTGTGGGTGTTGAATAAGATTGTCATACATTGAGGTGGTACCACACTTGGTCTCACCAATAATAATAAAGTTTGGAAGTGGCATTTAGTCCTCTTTTGGTTTTTTTAATATCATGAGACAGATTGCAGATGCAAATCTTCCTGTTGAGTCTGCTATTCTCTCGGCTTCTTCTTCAGGAGAACAACATTCTATTGGAAATTCAGATCTGTGTTCCCATTTATCAGGACGCCTAAGAATGTAATGTTCTTTCTCTACTTCACATTCTGCTTTTATTGCTTCAATCATCTCTTCGTTATATAGCAGCTTATGTCTTGGTGCTTTTGTTGGTGTCCCACATGGAATAGTAAATATAATAATGCCGTTCTCTTTAAGCAGTGTTGTACAGTGCTTGAATACTTTCAATTGTTCTTTCCACGGTCCATCTTGCCAAGTCTTTGTGTTGTCTTTAGAGAAGAGAGGCAATGAGATATGCTCTAGAGTAGACATCAATATGATATTGTCAAATGTTCCTATGGACTCTGGTGTCACGTTTCTTACATCTGCCTGCACAACAGTACAATTCTTCCTGTTGGAAACACATTTCCTTACGTCAACAATTGTCATCTGGTGACCTTTATCTAGAAGTTTGCTTTTCCATTCTCCTTGTGCTCCACCAATATTAAGAATGTTTCCACTCTTGATGTTGTTCAATATAAAAGGTACTTCTTCTTTTCGTGGTGATAAAAACATATGTGCCTCTCTATACAGGGAACAGTTCTGATGTCTGCTCAAAGCCTAGTGATTGTAATTGATCTTTGTCTGGTGTGGCAATAGCAAACCAGAAATTAAAATCTTCCCATGGAATAGAGGATGCTTTTGCCCATCCAATGTAATATCCAGAGTCATACAACAACTCTACTGCTTTCTTCCTGTTCTTAAACATCTCATGACTCTTGTTAAACATTGCTACTGTCACAATTGGTTTGTTCTCCAACAGTGATTCTGCTGTCTTTAGCACTTTGTGCTCAATGCCATTGATTGTGAGATGTAAGAGGTCAACTGGTTCTTTGATTGCTGCGTCTAGTGTTATTCCTTCAATAGGCACTAGGATGTTTCTATTCGAACCACCTATATGGTTTGATCCACCAGGTGTTTTCTTGTAGGAAGAGAACATGACCTCTTCATTCTTGTCCCATACTGCCTTAGATATAAGCTCTACATTTTCTACATTGTTATTCTCTATATAAGAACTAACAGCAGGAATGTTGATTGGGTCTGCCTCAAACAGTATGACTTTCTTAGCAAGAGTTGCAAATATAAATGGGTCAGATATTCCCATGTCTAAATACATCCGTGCACACCCACAACTAACTATTGTGTCTGTATTCGATACAAAGTTATAAGGAAAAACATGCTTGTTGATATCTCTAAGGTTCTGATATGTATTAAGATAATGGTTGCCAGTCCTAGATGATTCTTTTGCCCAGTGTTTGTTGTTTCTGAATTTCTTATAGTATTCTTGTTGTTTTGTCGTGTGGTTTTTCTTTATAAATACTTTATCCATTTTATGCCCTCAAGATTTTATCTAGTCGCTCTATGATATTTGCTCTAATTATGTTTTTTCTAATCTTTTCATTTACATCTATGACAACAGAAGAAGCTCCATCATCTACAAAGATAGATTTGATCCATTTGCTATGGTACTCTGGATTCCTGTGCATTGCTATAAGTTTTATTCCTCCTATTGAGGCAGCACACCATAGCCCAGAATGATTAGCAATTAATACCTTCGATGAGTGTATTATTTTAGCTGCTGTTCTGCTATTGGTCTTGCCGATAAGATTGATTAAACCTTCTCTCTCATAGGGGAATTCTTCTTTGATTTGATCTAGTCTATTTCTTGTTCTCTTGTATGAGCCACCTAAAACAATTACTTTGATGCCATAGTCTTTGATAATACTATCAACCAAAGGAAAAAATTGTCTTGGTTGCATGGGCATTCTTTGTTTATCACTGGCGAATGGATGTAAAACAACAAATGGTTTTTTATTTAAGATTGTTTTTAAGAACTTGTCATCTTCTTCAGAAGTATATATCGTTTCATTCTTTCTCTTTGCCCATTCCTTCTCTTTACCAAATTCTTCTAGCTCTATATATCCTTTTGCTTCTTTCTCTTTGTTCTTACAGTTCCCTAGCCCTGCAACCCATGGATGTGTTTCAATCTCATCTATATGTGGATGGTATCTAAAGAACTCTGGTCCTTGTGGGTTGGCAGGATGAGCAATAAGTTTTACAGTTGAGTTAGGGTATTCTTCTTTAAGCTGTTCAATAAAACCAAGTCCATATTTTTTGCAGTTTGGGTTGAAGTATCCTAGATAATGGTCTCCCATTCCTCCACAAGTATGTACATAGAATTTACTATGCATTGTCTTCTATCTTCTTGATTTGATCTAATAAATTCATTCTTGCTGGCCTCTTATAATGCTCCCATTCTTTTCCTTCTTTGTCTTCTTCTGTCAGCTCAACTTTCAATTCATGCCAGTCATGCAATACTTCTAGTGATATTTCGTTATATCTTTCCATTCTCTTCTTGACAGTCTTATTATTCAACCTAGAGTTATCGTAGAACAACAACATGCAGTTTACATCTGATCCCCACATGTTATATATCTTTGTTTTCATTGTTTTAATTGACCGTATAACTTCTGTAAACAATGGTTCAGAACGTTGCTTTACAAAGCTATATTTCCTTAACCACTGTCCTTTAAATCTAAAAGAATGAATGACGTCGTCACCTAGATCATAGAATGTGCTTGTGGAATCATGAAATGGACTCCATAAGAATGTCTCAATTTCTTTGGGAGTCTTGTAGCCGACAGGTCTAAGGATTCTAATGTCTTCCTCAGATACTTTGTTTGCATATGGCATGATGTATTTCTTACCAGCTTCTATCTTGCTGTTGAATACATCTAGTCCTAATCCCATAGCGTTATATGTTTCGGGGAATCCAAGAGTAACACAATCACATAAGCTATATCTCTTCATGTATTCTAGTGAAGAATTCTGAACCCCATTGATTGTTTTTTTAATAAGAGCTTCATCCATTTGCCTTTGCCTCAAAGTATTCGTCTATTGATTTGACGATCTTCATCCTGTAGGCATTTAGATTTACTACTTTGTCACATAACTTTTCTATTTCTTTTGCGTCTAGGCTATCTGCTTCTGCTTTTTGAATTTGTTCTTCTAGATGCCAAACCTTAAGATGAATTACACATAATTTATCAACCATTTCTCCGATACTATATGTTAGCATTTTACTCTCCAGAATAGTTGACTTTAGATTCGTCAACTCCGTCATCAAATTCTCTATCTATCTCTGCTCTAATTGCAGATCGACTAGAATTAAGTTTTCTAACTGCAAGGAAACATTTAACTCTTTCTTCTGAAGAGAGTCCTTTGATTGGTTTGTTATCAAAGTCTTTTATCTGTGTTGCTTCATGCCACAGTTTGTTATTTATATCAATTAACCTGTCTATGTTATTTCCAGTGCTCATTGTTTTATCTCATTAAGATCGTTAACTACCATGCGAGTAACTAATTCTTTGAAGCTAATAGTTGGTTCCCAACCTAAAACTTCTTTAGCCATTGTTGGATCACCTAGTAGTGTTTGTACTTCTGTTGGCCTAAAGAACTTTGGATTAACATCTACACGTACAACACCATTTATGTTATACCCTTTACGATCAACACCTTCTCCTTTGAACTTAATGGGCATTCCAATAGCATCAAATGCTGCAAGACAGAAGTCTTCTACAGAGTGTTGCTCTCCTGTGGCCATCACAATATCCATTGGCTCATCTTGCTGGAGCATCATCCACATTCCTCTTACATAATCAGGCGCATATCCCCAGTCTCTTAATGCAGATAGATTTCCTAAAGATATTTTGTCTTGTTGGCCACGAGCAATACGTGCCACTGACATTGTGATTTTTCTAGTAACAAAGTTTTCTCCACGTCTCTCAGACTCATGATTAAACAGAATGCCATTACAGGCAAACATGCCATAAGCCTCTCTGTAGTTCCTTGTGATCCAGTATGCATATAGTTTAGCTACTGCATAAGGGGAACGAGGATAGAAGGGCGTAGTTTCCTTCTGTGGAGTCTCCTGTACTAGTCCGTACAGCTCAGATGTAGAAGCTTGATAAAACCTAGCCTTTGGGCATAATTCTCTAAGGGCATCTAGCAGCCTAATGGTTCCAATGCCATCAACCTGTGCACTATATTCAGGTACATCAAAAGAAATCTTTACATGTGATTGCGCAGCCAGGTTATAAACCTCATCAGGCATAATTTTCTCAATTAGTCTTGAGATATTTGAGCCGTCTGTCATGTCTCCATAATGCAAAAACAATGTTTTGTCTTTTATCTCTGGGTCCATTGACAAATGATCAATTCTTTGTCTCACATAGCTGCTTGTACGACGAATTATTCCATGTACTTCATAACCTTTATCAAGAAGCAATTCAGCCAGGTAAGATCCATCTTGTCCTGTGATACCAGTTATTAATGCCTTCTTCATATTAGCCTCACTATCATTTTGCTATTTGATTCTTTAATTATCTTATCTGCTTTGTTATGGTTTTTATATTTACCATCATGTATTTTATAACATCCTTCAGACATTTTGTCAGGCACACATATTATTGATTTTATACCGTGCATCCATGCTGTTACACCATAACAAGACCAAGTTCCAACAAACAAATCAGCATTAGTTACTAAGGCTAATGAAGTTCTTGCATTTGTTTTGCCTATTAGATTCGTGAACCCATCTGTCTTAGGGTACAAGAACTTCTCGACTTTATTATACTTTTCTTCTTCTCCAAATGATTTTACATAGCTTCCGCCAAGCATAATTACATTGAACATTTTGTGTCTTAATTTGTCGACAATAGATCTATAGTCCTTTGGTGGGATACAAACTCTTGCTTCTTCTGATGCAAATGGATGTACTACAGCTGTCTTGCCAACAACTAATTGATTTACTAACTCAACTTCTGAGTTCTTTAGATAGAATACAGGTCTATTGTGTGTTAGGTTAGACCCGATAAGTCTTGATTCTCCTTGTGCATACTGATGTATGACTTCGTGATGCTTCCAGTTTTTATCTCTCATCTCTCTCTTTGGAGGATGTTGTTCTACTTCATCTATATAAGGGTTTAATTCTACGATTTGATGGGCTAGAGGGTTGTGTGAGACTACGATAGCCTTGATACAAGTATTAGGGTTCTTTGTTTTGTAGTCAGCAAGAGATTGCCATGCTGGGTCATGTAAATACTGATAAATTACATCCCCAAGCCCTCCAATCAACCCTAAATATACTTTATTTTGTTTCATTTTGTATCTTGTTAAAGGCTTCTTCTCGAACCTTCTTGAAGTTTGTGTCTTTTGGATTATGATATGGTCCTTTGGTTGTTATCATGTCACATTTTGCTCCGTCCCATCTTTGTCCTTTACTTAGTTTCTTATTAAGTTTCTCTACGTCATTTTCTTGGAGCAATATTGTTGTGTGCTTATTGTACAGCCATGAAGCACAAGAGTACGCTGACCACGAACCCAAAAAGCATGTTTGTTTTCTTGCCAATGTCAAACATATACGAGCATTTGATTTGCCAATAATATTATGCAGTCCACTTCTATTGTAATCTAAGTATTCTGTCTTTAGTTCTTTGTGGACTCGATTACTTCTTGTATAGCTACCGCCAATAAGAACAACATTTAATCCAAGTTTATCTATAATACTATCGATCAATGGTATATATTCTTCAGCTGGCAGTGCTCTACGATGTGGCTCTCCTGCAAAAGGATGAAGAAGCACAAAATTTCCACTACTAGTTATATTGTTAACAGTTTCTTTGTCTGTTTGACTTAAATAAACATTAGGTTTTTTATCTTTTAATTTTTTAAGTAAGTCTTTTTGTTTATCAAGACGTACAGCATCTCCTTTGTATTTTTTCCATAATTCTGTTGCGTCTAATACCCATCCAAATTCAACTATTGAATCAATATATGGATTATTTTCAATAAAGTCTAATGTTTGTGGATTATGAGTTGCACACATAGCTTTTATTTTAATACTTGGATATGTCTTTTTTAAAGACTCTATATAACCCCATCCATTTTTACCGTTTACATACGTATAAAATACATCACCAAGACCACCACCTAAAGTTACAAATACAGAGCTAGGAATGTTTGACATTTTTATATTCCTTTAAATTTTGTAAGTGCTACTTTAATTACTTGTTTAACATGAATATTTTCCATACATCTAGAATAAGATTTTACTAAACCAGTATGTTTACATTTTGTTGTGCCATTACGCCAACAAGGAATACAGTCTAGATTTGACACAATAACTGTTGTGTTCTTATATCCTTTACATCTTGCTTTGTAATCAATAGGACCAAACAATGCCACTGTTGGTATATTTAATGCTGCTGCAATATGCAAGTACCCTGTGTCTACAGTGATAAGACCATCACATGTTGCCATGGTACTAATTGCTTTTCTTAATGGAAGACCACGAGCATCTATAATTCCAGGGTAAAAGTTTTTACGTTCTTTGTGGAATATTGCAATATTAAACTTGTCTTTCAATGCTTCAAATAGCACTGTGTAATTCTCTTCTGGCCAGTCTCTGTAAAGTTCTGTACTGTTAGTTGCAATAGCAATAGTCTTTTTGTTTGGGTTCAGTCCATTTTCTAATAAAAACTTTTTTCCTTCTTTAAGTTCTTCTTCTGTAAAATGTATCCTTGGTTTAAGATCTTTAATAATTTCTCTTGACCCAAGTGCTTCTGCATAAATTTCAACTCTATTCTTTTCAACAGGCTTTCTGGCTCTTAGTCTTGCTACTTCGTATCGCGCACAAGGATGAGAAATATCAAAAATCATATGATAGATTTTTGCATTTATTGGCTGATTAATATCAAGCACATGGTCAATATATGGATTGTTTTCTAGTACTGGATGTAGATTTTTATTTACTGCAACATGTAATTTCTTGTTAGGAAACTTTTCCTTAAGTGCTTCTATGCCTGCTGTAGCCATAACAAGATCGCCAATGCCTCCTGTTGTTCTTTTGACTAATATAACAGGATCTTGTCCCCCGACTGTAGTCATATTTTTACCATATTCTACTTTCGTTTCTACAATATATTCATTTGCCATTTTCTTTATTGCCACGTCGTGTACCATTTTTGGTGTAAGTTTTGTTAGACAATCAAATTTTGTGTTGTTGCTTCTAATACACATTGGAGTATACCAGCAATACTGACAAGACAAACCTAATGTAACAGCATGTGCATTTGTATAATGATTAATACGGCTCTCAGGAGGTATTGGCCCAAAGATAGCAACAATCTTTTTACTTAACGCACCAGCAAGATGAAGAATACTACTGTCTGGACAGATAACTAAATCAGATTGTTCTATAATCGCAGCTATGTCTACAATGCTTTCATTCTTAATGGCCCATACCCGTTCTCTTGATTCCCATCTATCTGCTTTATCTCCCCAGTCACACAAAAGAACTCTAATGCTTGGGTCTTTTGCTAACATATCAGCCAATTTATCCATATGATCAAGAGGCCATGTTCTTCTGGCGTCGTTACTTCTTACTTGAATTACAATTAACTTTATATCTTCTCTACTTTTTGCTGGTCCAAGGAAATCAGCTTCAATACGCTTTGTTGCCATCTCTCTTTCTTCATCAGTCACTTCATATACAGGAACTGGATCTGCACCTACGCATACACCTACAGCTTCTGCAAACATATCAATTCTGTTTGGAGGTATTTGTCCTGCTTTTTCTTTTGCTAAACCAGTAGCAGTAACATCTACACTATAGGCATAGGTACTTTCTGCGATTTGCGAATTTGGTATAAGCTCATCAACATATGGGTTATGTCTAATTATATCTCCTAGTGCTCCGTCTGCATACTCTAGGTCTGTAGCATATATTAGATGACAATCAGGAATTAGTCTTTTTATTTCTTTAAGAAGAGGTGTTGTCATAATGACATCACCAATGCCACCAAGTCTTCTCTTAACACAGATAACAGGATTATCAGATGTTAGTTTATCAAGACGAATCTTATTATTTTCATTTTTCTTTTTGGACTGGACGTTCACTACTCTAGCAGGTACATTGCCACGCCTGTTAGGTTTTATAACACCATGAACACGTTGAGCCATTAGTTAGCTCCTTTGGCAGGAAAATTAGTTTGAGTAATATTCGATTAGAATACCAGGTGTAAATAGCTCATCATTCTCATAGTCTTCGTCATCTACCATGCCAAATACTTCACTGACTGCACGAAAGTTTCCAGGCTCAGCACTATGAACTGTATAAATAATTTCTGTTACATTGAGAGACCTGTCAGACAAAACATCAGACATTTTCTTTGCAACTTCTGTATGGAAACGTGGCTCTAAAGAAGATAGGTTTCTTGTTTTTAGTGTCTTAATAGGCTTAGCATTGACGTAATTCCCTAGTTTAATATGAACCTTAAAGATATTTGGTCTGTATCGCATCATGGTCCGACAAAGCTGTTCACATTGAAGTTCATCCATTTCTCTAATATTAACAAATCCAGGAAGAGTCCATGGTTTTGATTCTTCTGTAAATGACAGTACTTCGGTTATTTGTTCACGTTTAGCGGCCGTAAGTGCTTTTACAATTTGGTTTTGGCTCTGTGCCATGTCTGCTTCTTCCATGTGAGTGGGGTTACGAAAGAAAACTCCTGTTGGGTGCATAACATCTTCAGGTTTTACGTCTTTGGGTAGTACCATTATATCCTCCAGTTACTAAGGCTTCCTTTAGTTCTGAGAGCCTTATATTCATAGTTGGCCTGCTGACTTTACAGCTTTTGGCTAGGTCTTTTTGTGTTAACTTGTCGTTGTCGGCTACAAGTATCTTATATATATAGTATTTTTCTCTTATTGTAAAGAGTTTACCTATAAATCTATCGGTAATAAACATTTCTGGTATCTTCCAGTAATATTCTTCATCTGTTTCATATAAATCTTCAGTTGTTTCTGTTAGTCCAGAAGGTATTTCTCTCTGAGACACTCTCTTAAGCTTTCTTAGTAGATGATGTACTTTCCACGGAATAGCTTTCCTTAGATAAGGAATGATACTGCTTTTCTCTTTGTCGAAGTCATCAAATATCTTACAGCAGAGCAAGTACAGCTCGCTCTCTGCCTCGGCAGGTTCTAACAGGCAATCGTCTATCATAGTATCTCTAACCCACAACAGAAGAGGCCTCAGAAGCAGATAGAATACATACTGTCTCTCATTCTTTGGTTCTGTTATCTGATAGAACAGTGCACTCTGATAGTCTCTTAGTAGTTGTGCTTTAGCTGATGGAATTAACACGGTCTATCCCAAATGTCTCCTAGGAATAGTTGCTCCTTCAGAGACTTCAAAGAAATCACTATCTTTTATGACTAATATAAAAGTTTTTCTTCTGCCATCAAATGTATACTTGGTAAACTTTACTAGTTGCATGCCAGTATCAAAGTCTTCTTGAAAATCTATCTTCAAGTCTCTATCGCCCTCAATCATCATTTAATTCCTCCTTATGCCACCTCCATGATCTTTCAAATTTTGACAAACATATATTACATTTATATGTTTCCGTACAAACATTTTGATCATAAGTAAAATATCCAATTGTTGTTGATTCGTTAGCAATACATTTTAGATGACCTTTACATTTAATATTTGGACAATTTATTTTTTCCATTCTTTCTTCCTCCAAGAATACTTATCTTGTAGGCCGCACTTAGTGCACTGTAAGCCTAGCATGTCTGAACTTGAGTAATAATGTTCTTTAAAATCATGTTCACATGTTTCTTTAGGGTCCGTTCATACAGGACAATGTCCTTTTATATAACAATAGAAATAATTATGTTCTGGATTCTTTGTGTAGGTTCGACACTTAAGACAATCTCCTCTAGGTTCCAGCTTGTCCATATCTTCTGCTTCTACAATACCAACTCCATCTACTTCTTCTCCATCAGCACGAGCAGTAAACTCAGTATTGCCATGTTCATCTTTAACAGGAAGCCCGCCAGGGTCATATAGCCTAAAAACATTACCAGTTTTAATGTCTTTCATTTTGATGTTGACCCATTCATCATCTTTTAGAACTTGAACAATTCTTTTCTTATCAGGATCTATTCCCATGTTGGTATATCCTTTGAAAATCTAGCAGTCAATTCATCATATAGCATAGTCTTGTATCCTAGCTTCTCACAAAGCTCTATGTCTTTCTTCTTGTATTTATTGTAGACGACTACAGTTGTTCTAGAGAACTCTTCTGGATAACATCTTTTAAGACGTCTGAGTTTCTGTCTACTCTGTGGCGTCATGTATCCTTTGATCTCATAGAAGCCAGCAGGAAGCTCTGTACAGCCCTCTGTGATCTCGAAGTCCATAATATATACATGAGGTTTAGTTTTATAACCAGGGAAGCTGAAGGCCCTCTCCTCGTACTTCCAAGAGACACCTAGTTTGTTCATGATTCGTGCAAAATTTGCTTCGGTTGCAGACCTAAAGCTATATGTAGGATGAATATCAGGCCTAACACCCTTCTTCATTTTAGAATAGCTAGCTGCTGCTGTTTGACGGGTTCTTTTCTTCTTGGTGCCCTTCTGACACTCTACACAAGTTACCTTAAGATCCATCTTGTAGCCTTCAGGCAGATAGAAGATACCTTTTTTACACACACTACATTTAACAGCTCGATTTACCATTAATATTATTCTCCTATTTCTACCATGTCTTCAACTAATTTAGCCTGATAGTCTGGATTGTTACTTATGCTATCTTCTTCAGTATAGGCATAAACTATTTTCACCCTAGTATATCCGTCTCTTGGCTCAAATCGTACTTCAATTCTGTTTTCAGCAGGCTCACAATATCCCTTATAAATTAGGTGTCTAGTTATAGCTTTCTTACATACTTCAAGATGGTTAATAACCATATCATATGTCCAGTGAGGATATATCTTAATTGCTAAGCCACATCTTTCAAAATTATCATTTATCTTATTCATCAAGAACTCCAGTAGCTGGGATAAATGTCCATGCCGAACATACAAAACCACACTCTGGACATTCTATGTTTTTCTCAAAGTCATCATCGATACGACCTTCATATTCCCACCTTGCTCCACAATTTACACATCTTACTTTTGTTATTTCTTCAGCCATTACAATAAACTCTTTCTTTTAGTAAATGGATTAACGATTTCAATATCAATATCTGGTACTGTCCAAGGAACTATCTTATTAGCAACATAAGTTATTGTTTCAATTTTGTCTGTTATAACTTCGTTAATAGGCACGCCATAACCACTTTTCATTAGTTCACAGCCAAGAATCTTCATAAAAGATTGTGCTCCATATTCATTTGTACCAATAAGAATAATATCAATTGTAGGCATATGTCCAAAATCCTGTTCTTCAGTATTATAAAAATTTCTTTTTGAAAGAACAGCTTCTAGGTTTTCTTTGTCAAAGACAACTCCAATTAGAGAGCCTGCAATTGTTCGTTTGCCACGTGCAAATGTTCTTGGATCTGGGCTACCCGCCATATAAATAGGTGCCATTTCACGAGGGAAAACAATTCTGTTATTTCTGGAACCCTCTGTTCTGTATTTTCCTTGTTGGCCATTGATATTTCCTATTTGATTTCTGAAACCCCCGACCTTGTATCTTAGCCTTAGGTTTCTTTTGTTCATAGACACCTTCAGGAACACGTTCCAGAGCCGATCTGATACGTGCTACAAGCTTATCTAGGGTAAAGTTCTTCTCATCGTGTTTGACCACTACATAGGCCCACAGAGCCTTCTCAGCAGCTTCTTGTTTTTGCATGTCTAGGTAGAGTCTACGTAAAAAGTTTCTCTTAGCTTCATCTTTAGTTATGCCACCAAAACATACAGGACAAAAATGTTGTTCGCCGTGCACTTCTATTACTACATTCAAATTAAGAATAACCCAATCAAATTTCTCTTTATTTGAGTGATAATCTGGATTGACCATAGATACATGGTATTCTTGTCTGATTTCATAGTGCTTAAAAGGTGAATCATTTGATACAAGAAGCTCTCCTATATGCTTATGTAGCTTAGAGGCATTCTTGGCAAGCTGAACTGGTGTTCTAGTTTTCCTCATTCTCCATCCATTCATATATCCAATCAGGGAGAATAATATCAATTTCATTATCATTCTTTTCTTGAACAATAATTGTATTGTCCTTGTCCCACTTCTCTTTATCAAGAATTTTTTGCTCTATGCATTTAAGAAAGAAACTATTGATAGCGTTCCCAATTGCTCTTAGTTGCACGTCTGTCATTTTTTCACCAATGTAAGGCTCTAAAGACTCTTGCAAAGTTGAAATGGCTGTTTTCTTAACATTCTTAGTAGGTAATTTTTCAGGTATTTTATCCATTAGATAAACCTTTCCTTAGTAGGCTTCATCATTGGGGCAATGATTTCACAGAATCCTTTTGTTTGTGCAAAATTAAGTAAGCTCTCAAACAAATTATCATCTGCTACTGTCTCTAGATGGCCACCAGTAATTTCTTCTATGTGTATACTCTGACGCACTTGGTCAATAAATACCATAAATTCTCGTGCATTCCAGCCCAAAGTAACTCTATGTTCCCATCTCCAGAAGGGCAACAAGTCTTTATTTTTATCTTTAACATTCCACGTAGACGGCATATGCGCTGTATCAGCAGAATCTATTGTCTTAAGAGGGAATCTTCTTTCATTAAGTATTTGAAACTTGGACACGCTTTACACTCCTTACATTTCCATCTATTACCATAAGATACTCCATTGCGCATACTATTCTCAACATAAGATATCATTTTCTTTATATTCTCTATGTCAGATGGTCTAAAAACAGCAGAAGTTACGAACAGTTTCTCTGTATTTTCGTCAACTTCAACTAAAACATATTGTATTGTCTCTTTGACACCTCTATGAAATGCCATGGCAGTTGCAGCGATTCCTGGATCTAGTCCAGCATCAAAAGTTTTCATTCCCTTCTTGCTAAAGTCTATTAACATCATGTTCTTGTTTGATACAGTAAGGTCTACTTTCATCAAATCAACGTGAGCATGAAGGACACTTTGTCCTACAGGGACTTGTACGTCTATATCTACAGCTACAGTTGGATGTAAGAAATCTGAGATGTCATATTTGCAATAGTCCAAGAAGTAAGGTCCTGCTTTGACTGTTTTGTCTTGAGCTTTTTTAAATGGAATCTTATGAGTTGCACAGACAGGCCACCAGGTATTGTCCCATGCCTTGTTTATCATTCTTGGGTTGATTTCGCTATCATTTAGCAAACAACCACGTTCTGCTTCCACAATGGCATTGCCCACACATGACTCAAACACAGTACTTTTCTCATACACAAGGTATTCTGACCCCTTAGGGAGCATAGGACAGTACAAGAAACATGCTATGTCTGTTGGAGTAAAAATCATTACTCTGTGTCGTCGTATCCGTAGCCATCTAGGTCATCGTAGTCTTCAAAGTCTCCCATACCCCAAGGATTTGCCACAAGATTATCACCAGATGCCTTACAGTAAGGGCACTGATCTTTATATTTGTTTACTTCTTGTCCACATGCACCACATACGTAGCTTTTAGTCATTCTTTTCAACCTCCAGATTGTTATCAATTTGTTCTAAGATGTCGGCTATATCTTTCACCTTTTCAGACGTGAACTCCATAGCAGCATCTAAGTTATTAATAACAGTAATGCCTGTTAGCAGTCCACTTGTTTTTATAATTTGTTTCATTAACACCTCTTAATATTGTTCTGTTGCATGATTCTCTTTTAGATATGCTAGCCTGTCTCTTTGTTCTTGTTCGGCAATCTCTATCTGTACTGAAGACATTCTGGCACCAGCTGGATGCAGGTCTAAGAACTCTCTGCCTTCATAGCCAGACACTTTGTTCTTACCGAACTTACACCAGATTCTTGGCAGTAATTTACCGTCCTCATCTTGATGCACGAGCACAGACTCCTGTTCTCCCTTGTGATGCATGTCATTATGCAAGTGAACAATAACAGTAGAATCGTAGGCCAAAGAACGTGACTCTGCAATGGCTAGATTTGTTGGTTTCTCTCCTGCTTGTAGCTTTCTGTACTCGACAGTACAAATAATAGTAATATTATGTGCTACGGCCATATTTTTCAAATGATTTGATAGTCTTTTTACTCTTTCGTGTCCTTGAATTTCAGAATAATCCGGTAACTTATGAAAGTTATCAATAAACAACACAATATTCTTTTCAGGATACAGTTCTCTGTAATACCTAACTACATTCTCGGCATAAGAAACAGAAGATCCGTCACTTGAGTCTTTTACAACTAGCTGACCGTTCTTTACCATCTTTAAGACCTTGCGATAGGCCTTCTCTCTGGCCTCATGCACGAATTCACAGCCTGGCTGTAAGGCCCAGTAGTTAGGATTGCTAACCATGTTAAGTGTCAGTCTTTTATCTTCAGAAGCGTTGCATATCCACTTGTAAATGATAGACTTTTTAGCATCATCAATAGAATGGTAGATACAAATAGCGTCATTCTTCTTATCGTCAGCAATTTCATATGCCAACTGTGCACAGAAAGTAGTCTTGCCAGCTTGCTCTGAGCCTCCAACAAACATAAGATTGTCACGTTTCCAGTCATCATCCATTCTAGCGCCAATACCACCAAGTCCATCTGCCTTTAAGAAGAAGCCTGCAAATTCTCCTGTCTTCATTTCATCTGCTTCTTTCAGTGAAGCAATAGCAGAGACAGTAGAAGACTCTTCGTTCTCTACCTGCAAAGACTTATTGATGTCACTAATAGCATTTTGACACTGGGCCAGTGCTAACTCTGCATCATTTGGATTCTTCTTTACATCTGTAAGCAGTGCTTCAATAAGATTCTTCTTCTTGGTTTGAACCTCTGCATCTTTCTCGTTCTTTTGTCTTCTGACTTCTGACACAATAGTGGTAAGGTCATAGCCAGTCATCTTTGCTACTTGTTTAGCCATTTCTTCTTGTCGAATATGGCTCATCTCAGCAACAATGATTGGAATCATTTTCTCGGCTACTTCTCTTCTCTGGTCGTCATCTAGATCGCCACCAAAGTCTTCTACGAACTTCATCATTCGCCACTCGAAGGCAGTCCATCTTTTAAGCCTTACGAATTCATCGAATCCATGTGTTCTGATCAATTCATCTGGGTCTTGTCCAGCTGGCAGCTGACACAACTTAACCCTAAAGTCTTTCTCTTTGCCAAATTTTTCATCTAAGGCTTTTTGTGCCGCTAGCTCTCCTGCTTTATCAGAGTCATATACCAAAACTATATTGAAAGAGCCATGTTTCTTTAACAGTGTAATATGATGGTCTGTTAGTGCTGTACCCATGCCACAGCAACAGTTCATAAGGCCATGATGCCTGGCAGTGATTACATCTGCCTGGCCTTCAAAGATATATAATGGGTCTGGAGCTTCTTTGGCAATCTCATATCCATAGAGTCTTTCGCCCTTCTTAAAGATTGCACACTCCAGGCCAGTACCTCTTGTGTTGATGTACTTAGGTCCACTATGACCATCTCCATTGTATTTAAGATTTTTAGCAGAAAACCCTACTGGTCGTCCCTGGTCATCATATACAGTAAACAACAAGTTGTTTGAATTGAATAGATTTGATCTGTCTAGGTCTATTCCGCCAAGAAACTTAGGTTCATAGCCCGCAGCTTTTAGTTTCTCTCTAAACTCATTAAAATCAATTGTACCAATGCCCCACTCAGCTATTTTGTTTTTGTCCCACCCTCTTCTGTCAATTTCTTTGTCAACTACCGAGTAGTCTCCAAAGTTTGGGTCAGCTACTAGTTCAGCAGCCATTTTATATGCCTGATATGTACGGTATTCATAAAGTTCTTCTGGCGTAAGGTCACTTAGTTTGACCTGAATGCCATATTTCTCTGCTAAATATAATACATTGTCTTCTATATATCCAATGCCAGTACTAGGTTTTCCTTCAATACAGCTTGCAGCGGCAAAGATGTCAGCTGTATAACCACAACCAAAACAGAATGCTCTCTCAGGTACTTGTTTGCACGTCATAGACGGAGAAGAATCTGTATGTTTTGGGTTAAGACAGCTAAAGTTTTTTGACGGATCAATCCCATGTTCTTGTAGATACTGTTCTAAGTACGGTCTGATTACTCTTGTAGTTTCTTCAAGATTGATTAGTCTTGGTTTCATATTATATTCTCCTAATAGGTTGGGTTAAATAGTAAGGGCGCTACCCTGCTAAGAAGAGCAGGTACTTGGCTAAAATTACCTACCGAGTGAACTGCTTCAAATTTTAAGAACTCTCTGTTCCATGGGTGCTGCACAACAATAGGCATAGCTGTCGAAAGATTTTTAATAACTCTTGGGTCGTCATCAATCATAACATCAACATCAATCATTCCTTTGATTTCCATAGAACTAACCAGCACGATTTTAGGGTGGTATCCAAGATGTTTCTTTAACCAAGAGTATTTTTCTCCTGGACAGTTTTCCCATTCAAGAGGTTTTGTGACAATAGTTACTTCATGTATTTTGCTAAGTTCTTTAAGTGCATCAATTGCACCAGGATATGGATCTAAATCTTCGAAGAAACCTTTAGGTGCAATATGCTTATAGATATCTCTGCCAGACATTTTTGACTCCGGCAAATGATTTAATATCATTTCGCTAAGCCTAGGCTCTAGCATCTCTTCATATGTAATATCAATATTCCATTTCTTCTTTACATTACGTAATGCTGCACTTGTGAAGTTTGCCAAAACTCCATCCATGTCTACTCCAATTTTCATATTAGCCTCTCTAGTCTGTTGCAGCTGCTGTTAGTTCGTCTTGCATACATTGAGCCTTGTAGTCACAATATGAACATTGCCAGTCGCCAACAGGATTCTTTGATGAGTTCTTTGTCCAGGCCTGGTACTTTGTTTTGCCGAGTCTGCCATGTGTCCACATCCACTCTACAGTTTCGTCGTCCCACTTACCAGAGAAATCTTTACCAGGAAGTTCTTTATTTTTAAGCTTTTGTAACAAAAGAGTATACCTGTCATAGATGTCCTCAATGGTATATGGTTGAAATACTTTATCTGGGACAAAATAGTTCCAGTATTTGCCATCTATTTGTTGCCACCATGCCTGGTGTTTGCCGTCAGGTCTTTCGTCAAAACCTACACGGAACTCTACTCTATGTCCATCTCCACGCTCAATGTAATATAGTCTAAACTCTTCTAGTATGTCTCTGTACTCCCAAGCATAAATGATTGCCTGCAAGAACTGTGGTTCTTTAGGAACTCCAGGAGTTTGTTCTCTCTTGGCACCAGTAACCATTTTGTTGGCATAATATCCGTAGAAAGATTTAACTTCCATACCAATAAGCCCACCAGTATTAGGGTTCTTTAATACTGCATCAATTTCTCCTGATAAGAAATGGCTCTTTTGATAGAACTTAATGTTATTGTCATACCAAATACTCATTTCTTTCCATCTGTCTACGATGCCTTGTTCGTCCCACTTGCCAAGATGTGCCTTCTGCATTAGTCCTGCCGATGCACTTTCTGTCTTGCGTACTTCCATGCTTCTATACCATGCAGCTCGCATACACTTGCCGACAACAAGCTTTCTGTTGTCTTCTGTAAATTCAACTGATGCTTCTGTTGGATGTAGCCCTGGTCTATGCCTATAAAGCCCTTTAGGCTTAACTACATATGCGTCCTCAGCTGCTACAACTGAGAACTCTTGTGTATCTGTCATTATATTATTGCCTTTCCTCTACCCAGCGACCGTTTTTCTTAACTTCAACCTTAATGTTTTTTGTTATTCCACGATCTACTTCGTCTTTGGTTAGTGTCAGCTGTCCTGTCGCTCTGGCTGACTCTATTCTTATCCACTCTTGAAATTCTTTTGACTGTACCATTCTACGAAAAGCAATCTTTGTATTTTGAATTTTGCTTCTATGTTCTTGGCAAGAGCCTACTGCTCCACTTGGTGGGTGCTTACATCTACAACTGTTTTGGCATTTGTTTCTATGTTGTCCGCCAGCACCTGAACCACTAAAGTATTCAAGTACTAGATCTTTCTTTGTTACTGAGAATAGAAGTTCTTTTGTCATTTTTAAAATAGTCCCTGGGCACAATCTTTCCATCTACTACAAGGACTTCTCCTTTGTGGAACGAATCGCCTACGATTTGGCGTAAGGTCATCATGATTCCACGGTTATTTTCTGTATGTGCGATATGCTCTATAGATGCATACAGAATATTAATGAAATCAACCCATTGTCCCTCAGGAATGTTAACTATCTTGTCTGTCACTTGGAAACCTCACTACGTTATTGGCTCTTTCAGAAGCCAAAACTACATCACTATGCTCATCTTCATTTGTTTCGTCTAGAGTTGGTGGCATCTCTGGTGTTTCTTCTGCTGTTAATACTTCTTGTGTGCCTTTGGCCTTTGCAACCTTTTCGGCTTCTGCCATTTTGTCTTGCATTTCTTTGGCCATCTTTTGCATTGGTTCAAAGACATACGTATTATGATATTTTTTGATCTCTTCTTCTGTACAATGACCCTTCTCAATTAAAATTCTCATTAGCATTTGTAACCCAAGCCCTTGTGCCTGAAGCTCATGAGACATAGCAACAACACCACTCTCTAGGTGATGTAAGTACCCAGTAATGTTTTTCATTTGCTTAACTAGCTTGGCTAGATTTCCAACAGGGTTGTCCTGTGGTGTCTGTCCGCCAGCGATTTGAATCAACTGATCCATGTCTTTTGTGTCCATATTATTCTCCTAATGACATTCTAATGTCTGCATCAACAGCTGTTGCAGTACCATAATAGACAGGTCTGCTTTTGTCAAAGTGAACTTGACCCTTGCTGTTCATATAAATAACTGCATATCCAAATGCTTGTTGGCTATATGCCATCTTTGCATCTGCTTCATAGTCCATTGGTACACAACAACAGCCTTGTTCAATTAGCATTTTACCTTTCCAAATAATTTGCCCGATCTTATGTGTGTGTCCAATAACAATAGCATCATAGTCTTCTTTCTCCAAGAAGTAATCTGCAACTGTTACAGCTGAGCGCATAGGAATCTTACTTCCGCCTTTGGGGTGTGCAAAAATACAGTTTCCTACCTTGGCATACCAGCCTGACAGCCCACCAGTATAATGCACATTACTAAGGTCGTACATTTTCTCTAGCTTGTCATATTTATTAAATCCATAACCATTAGCAATACGTTCTAGCATGTCAGGATGAGTCATAAAACAAATACCTGGATCTAGATTACTTGCAAAGTAAGACTCTAGTCTGTCATCATGATTCCCTCTAGTAAGTACTACCTTTTTAAAGACTTTAGAGAATTCTCTAACATACTCTAGTCCAATTTCGTACTCGTGACGGAGCATAACGCCTTTGTTCTTGGGCCACTTGGAAACAGAGAACTGATCTAAGATGTCGCCATTAACGACTAGCACTTCGGCATCACTGTGCTTGCTGATCATGTCGGCAATAACATTATCGTTTACCCATGGTATATGTAAATCACTAATAGAAACTACTTTATGTAGCTTGCCAGTAGGATTGCCAATCTTTTCATATCTTTCTGTGACGATATTAAAGAGACGTTGTCTTTTGTCTTCAATTGCCAGCAGAGCATCACTATGTTCTTGTTGTACATCCAGATTAATATGTTTTTCCTTCTTGTCTGACACGGCAAAATCTTCTTTCTTTTCGTTTCGTTTAAAAAACTTTCTGATAGCTTCAGGTGACCTAACATAACCCTTGGCCAGCAATGCTGCTGATACGTCTCTATACATTTGGTTCTCTTCCATAAGTTCCATCACTAGAGCTTTCTCTTTAGAGGACCATGAGCGACTTTTCTGTTTCTTGTACATTAATATCCCATCCTTTGTAGATTGTCACAATATGTAGCTGCACGCTGCCAAGAACCAACATCTTGATTCTCACTTGGTTTAAATGTGACAGTTGTTCCGTCTCGTAAAGTAATACCAATGTCTTTAATCATATTAGACACGTCATTATTAACCTTTCTAATGCCAGAAACGGATATACTAATAATTGGTGGAGAGTCCTCGTTGTCTGAGTTCTCTTTATGAATTCTGCCTTGCAAGACACACACCATATCTTCTTCGATACTGTTTTTGATTTTCTCCCAACCCCTTGAAAAAACTGTTGCCTCCATGCGGCCTGTACAATCCTCTATGATTAATGTTGCATAGTTTTTTCCTTTACGAGTTCTTTTCTCAGTAACAGACGACACAACAACAGGAATACTAATCTTTTCCTTGTCTTTAGCTGCACCTCCGCGTAGACCTGATATAGTATATTTAGCTAATCTCACCACACCAGGATAATCGTCTAATGGATGTCCTGTCAAGTAGAAGCCAAGTGTCTTTCTCTCTAGCTTAATTCTTTCATATCTACTAAGAGGATCGGTAGCCTCAATATGTTTAAGTTCTGGTTTGTCTGGTAGCTTTGGCAATCTACGAGGAGGCTTATGGCCCTCTGCTACAGCGTCTTTAATCTCTTGCTCTCTAGCTGCATATCTCTGTGCTCTTTCTTCCCACTTTGTCAATTTGTTAAAGTGTTTGATTAGCATTTCTGCATGATCTTTGATTTGATTTCTAGAAAGATCTGTGATCTCTTCTAACGCGCCGCATTCTGCAAGTGCTTCTAGAACGCTTTTTTTAATCTTTGCTCTAACAAGATCCTCCAACGTGCCAAACTCAATGCCAGTCCGAGCTTCTACAAGGTGTTCAACTGCCTTGTCTCCAACTCCTTTTATCCCTACCAGGCCAAATAGAATTGTACCTTCGTCTAATGTGAATTTAGATCCAGATTTATTTACATCAGGAGGAAGAACAGGAACTCCATCTTCCTTGGCAGCATAAATATATTTAACCATCCTGTCTTGGTTATCAATTGTAGAGTTCAATAGCGCTGTATAGAACTCATGAGGATAGTATGCTTTAAGCCATGCTGTCATATATGAAATCATTGAGTATGCAACGGCATGAGATTTGTTGAACGAATAAGAGGCAAAGCCTTCAATGTCATCGAATAGTTTTGATGCCACTGCTTCGTCAATATTGTTTTTAATACATCCACTTACAAATTTTTCTCGCTCTAACTTCATCTTTTCAGGAAGTTTCTTGCCGATAATCTTTCTCATGTTATCAGCTTCAGGCAACGTGTAGCTAGCTATATCTGTACAGATTTTCATAATCTGTTCTTGATATGTCATAACACCATATGTTTCATTAAGGATTGGTTCTAGCTCAGGAATAAGATATTTTCCTTTGTTCTTTCTGCGGCCCATTACATAGTAATCAACCATGCTTTTATTATCGTCATCTTTAGTTCCTAGTGGACCAGGACGAAACAGAGATGTAATAGCAGCTAGGTCTTCAATAGACTTGGGTCTTACCTGTACACATAGATCTTTGAATCCAGAAGATGTTTCGAATTGAAAGATGCCTTCAAGTCTTCCTTGTTTAAATATTTCATCATAAACTTTTTCGTCTTTATCTTCGATGTTATCAAAATCTATTTCTACTCCATGTGTTTTTTTAATGAGATCAACTGTATCTTGAATAACAGTAAGATTTCTTAGTCCCAAGAAGTCATACTTAACAAGACCAATATCTTCTACGTCATGCATATCGAACTGTGTTGTAATCTCTTTATGCTTGCCAAGAAACAAAGGTGCTCTTTCCATAATTGGTGTATCAGAAATAACCACACCAGCAGCATGAACGCCAGCTTGATTGTGTAATCCTTCTGCTTTTCTTGCCATGTCAATTACGTCTGGCCACTCTGTTTTTAAGATTTCAGGAGAGACTTCTATTACATCATTAAATTTAGCCTGTTTGCCTGATACGTCTGGGGGCACCATGTTTGCAAGAACATGTCCTACATTTGGGTCGTATCCCATTACACGTGCAAATGCTCTTAATGAACCTCTAGGTTTAAATGATGCATATGTGCCAATCTGTGCAACCTTATCTGCTCCGTACTTGTCTGCTACATACTTAATAACCTTATCTCTTCTGTCTCGACAGAAATCAACATCAATATCACATAATCCACCACCATCATTATTCCTTGACACAGCTGAATTTGGCTTCTCGTCTGAAATTCCGAGCCCATAGAGCACCCATGAATTATTAGTATTTGTGTATTTTTTATTTGTGCTTAATAAATAAGATACATATGCTTTCTGTTCGTTTGTTAATTCTAACCATTCTGAAATAACATTAGTCTGGTATTCTTTTTTTATAATTTTATTTTCTATTCTCATTTAATAACTCCATAAATCTATTCTTTTTCCGTTCTAGACATATAGTAGAATTAGTATACAAGAAATGATACACACGACTAACCTGTAAGCGCCCACCAATTTCCAGCGATCTAATATTATTTTCTCTGCTTAGGTGTCTTTGTTGTAGTTTTGTTTTCCCTACTGAGCAATTTTGTATTAGCTTGTTCTGTACCATAATTAAAAAATCAATAGTTCCAACAATTTTTATAGTTGGCCCAGTTGTGATACAACCATCTCCATCAAAATAACCTCTAATAAAATGATTATCTAGATCTTCTGATATATTAGGATATGTAATGTCAAAAGTTTTTTTTGGTTTAATTCCAAACTTGTTTAAATCGAATGCAAGCTTGTCAGATGGAACTAACAAGCGTGTTGATTCTTCTCCTTTATTTGGTCCATAAGAATAATTTTTTATCCTTTCTTCTGGAAGACCAAGTGCTTTAGAGAATTTAAGAACCAATTCTGAGTCTAATGATTTTAGTTCTAGTTTTACAACACTAGAACTTTGTTTAGGTTTTAGCACACAACCATCAGACGCCATAAGACCTAAGAAATAAGCTTTTTCTTCTGTGTCTATTTTTTCAAAATAATCATCAATAAAATCTAAAGCATAATTCTCTTTGTTTGTTCTAGTAATTCCTTTGCTTCTAAGAAGACTATAGACTTTATGATTGGTAAGACTTAATTCTTTTGCAATTTTAAATCCAGCTATTCCCTGTTTGTATAACTCTATTATTCTATTGTTTATTTGTTTCATGCTGCTATCTTATTCTAGCAATAAATCTTTGTCAAATGTGGGGAATATTTTATTTTTAAATTCTTCAATACTAATTTCTTTAGTTTCTAAATTCGGACTTCCCATACGAGCCGGATTAAGAAACCTTTCAAAATACAATCCATATTTTATTGGGTCTACACCTGTAATGCCAGTACAATAACAAACCAAACTTCCAGCACCACTACCTCGACCTGGACCAACAGGAATGCCATTGTTCTTTGCCCAGTTAATAAAGTCTTGTACTACTAGAAAGTAAGTAGGGAATCCCATCTCGTTAATAATTCTTAATTCATATTCTAAACGGTCACGATACTCCTGTGTGCCTTCTCCAAAGTACTTCTTAAACCCTTCTTCAGAAAGCTCTCTTAGTTTTTGTTTAGGCGTAGTGCCATCTGGCAAGTCATATACTGGCCAGATAGTTTGATCATGTTTCCAATCGCACTGACATTTGTCGGCAACAATAGAAGTATTATCTATAGCTTCCCATTCTCCATTCTCAGCATCAAACATTTCTCTCATTTCATCTTTGCTCTTAAACCACGAGTGGTCAGAATCAAAAGAGAGATCGCCTGCTGCTAATTTACATATATTATTATGCAACACTGCATCTTCTCTCTTAGGATAGTGAGAATCTTGTGTGGCAACAATAGGAATAGTTAGTGTATCTGACAATGTAAACAATGCTTGCTTGAGTGGTTTTTGCCATGAAAGATTATGATTCTGTACTTCAATATAAAAATCATCTTTGAATATGTCCCTTAATGTTTTTATATTTTTAACAGCATCTTTAAAATCGCCCTCTATAATTTTGACAGAAGCACGACCTGAGCCACAACCAGACAGAACAACAAGTCCTTCTGAATATTTTTTAAGAAGTTCTATGTCTACTCTAGGCTTATAGTAATAGCCTTCAAGCCAGCCAAGAGAGGTTAGCCTAAAGATATTCTTCAGACCTTCCTCGTTCTTGGCTAACACTGTAAGATGGTAGGATGTCTTTGTGTGTCCATCCAACTTTTCTTTAGTGAATCGGCTTTCGGGTGCCACGTACAACTCTACACCATAGATTGGCTTTACCCCAGCTTTATGACATGCTGTCTTTAGCTGAAGCAAGCCGCCAGCTCTGCCATGGTCGGTAAGAGCAACAGCCGACATGCCTAGTTCAGCAGCCCTTGTAGCAATCTGAGTACAGCTTTGAGCACCATCTTGAGGACTGAAGTCTGAGCAAACCTAATGAGTGTGGAGGTGAATAAAACCACACTCCACACCCGTATTGTTCCTTTTGTCTTTATCTTCCATGATTTTTGTCGTACTCCCAGTTTGGAATTGTGTCTTTGAGTTGTGATGTACAAATGACATAATTTTAAATCTTTCGCTACAGTACTTTTAACACCATCTTAGACCAATTCTCTAAGTTTTCTGGTGGGTTTTCTTTCAGCTCGTTAATTGGTACCCAGTTGAATTCTGCACAAGCAGGATCTTTTGGCTCTGGCTGTGGTATATCTTTGCCAAGAACAACTGTTGACACAAGACCAACATGGACCTTTCCTACATCGTTAGACGGATCATAAAGCAAACCAATAATATCTAGTTTACATTCCTCTTCAGTAAAGTATGCAGGAAGTGTTGTCTCTTCATTTATTTCTCTGCCTATCGCTTCACCTAGTGCGACTAAACCTAAGCCGTCAATTGGATTAACGTGCCCGCCGATTCCAATAGAGAGTTTTTCGTGTAGGCGTCCTTCGCCGCCTTTCTTTGTTCTCTTGTACACCAAAACGTTATCGTCTTTGATAAGTACGGTGTATGGAATAATCTGTTTGTATTTAGGATTGGTTTCTGCTTCATCCCTGTCAATGTATACTGCTGTGTGAATGATTTCTCCACCAAATTTTCTGAGATCTTCTTTAATGGTGGATACCCCTGGGAGGCCCTTAAAATCTTCCATTCTTTGTTCGTCAAAAACAAGTACTTTCTCCTTAGTCAATTTTCATCTCCTTCATTCTTTTATTCAATTGCTTCATAAGCTTTTTCATTTCTTCTTTACTAATTTCTTTATCAGAATGTCTAAAGCAATGTCTAAATCTTTTAAACAATCTTAATATTTTAGACATACTTCCACTTCCCACAAGGACTAGGCTCAAAACATTTGCTGTACCATTCACATGAAGGCTGCATGGCTCCACCAATAATTTGGTCGTAGTCATCTCCTTCTAGTATTTGTTTTTTGATTTCTTTCATGACAGCTTGTGTATCAGGAGCAGCCTTTACACACAATCTAGCTTGTGCCATCATTAATAATGAATTCGCATTAACGTCAAACATCATATTAATTAAAGTATCTTGTGGGTCTTTGTTTCTGTCACCACTAGAAACATCTCTGTCGGTTCTTTGACTTTTAATATAAAACTGTACTCCAATGTGATGTCTTACATAATGAACAGTTACCCAAGACTTAACATCTTCAACATAGATTCTATAGTTAACAGCTCTGAGTGGCGAGTGCGGTACTCCTCCAGCAGACACGACCATTTTCTTAAATGTCTCTAGTGTAGGCTTCTTGACGACATACATGTCTTTGCCAGCAGTAGTTCTCAAAGCCCCTGTCATATACTCTGGACCAACTAATCTTTTAACTGTTACTTTCATTTTATTTTCTCCATCTAAGAGCCAACACTAACATAATTATTGGCAAAATCATTATTAATAAGAACGGCAGGAAGCAACCTATACAAAAGAAGAATACAACAATGATTATAAACAACCAAAACAAAGTTTTAAAGTCATGTCTTTTCTGTCTCATCTAGTGCCTCTTTTATGTTCATGATGTTTTGAATCCTTCCTTGACACGGATAGCGTCTTTAGCCTTGTTGGTTCCGCTACCATGTGGAAAGAAACAAATAACTTTCTTCTTCTGAAGAAGGGCTTGGTCGTTAAAGCAAAGCTTGCATTTGTCGCATTTGGTTCCTTTTGTCATCTCAAGACATGGCATTAAGATCACATTCTCCCAAGCAAAAGGTCTGCTAAATTCTTTAAGGCGTACAATGCTTGCTGCATATCCTCTCTTCATCGCTGCCTTCGCTTCATCAATAGTCTCACAGCTTGCAAGAACAGAAATGCTTCCCCACTTACTACGAGGGACTTGCTTCCACGCATGCGTGTATGTCCATACTGGCTGCCCCTCTTTGGCAGTGTATTCAGCAGCTGCCTTGGCAACAACCTCTGCGGCCTGTGAGGTACGACAATCGCCTACAATATGTAAACGTAAGGGCTTGTCTCCCTTAAGCTTCTTGATAGCTTCTGCTTCTTTCTTGGCAATATCGAGAGGACGTGTAAAGCCTTCTGCTTCTGCTGTTTTGTTTAGCTTGGCTAGGTGCATGCCACAGTGTCCTGTTTGTGCATAACAGCCTGAGTCCAAGAATGGACACGATGTAGGACAGGAATGAATTGGTGCATATGTAACGCTAACGGGACCTGTTTTGCTATTCGCTGACTTTTCTACTGCTTTTACGATTTCCATTTTACTTCTCCTTGTTCATTAACTTTTCTAGTTCTTTTACTTTCTTGCTCATTATTTTCATGGCGAACTCTAAGTCTTCATGTGTATATTTCATACACTCTATTGTCAATTCTTCAATTTCCTTAATCTTCGCCAGCACTTCATCATTATTCTTTTTCATTTGCAATTCCTCTGTTCTCTTTGATTTGATTTAGAATCTCTTTCTTTTGGTCTGGGTTTTCATTGAGCCACAAGATAGCATTCGCTTCGCCTTGTGCAATGCTGACACCTTCATGTTTGTACCAAGACCCTGCTTTCTCAATGATACGGTCCATAATTGCTAAGTCTAGGATTTCACTATCGGTATCTATTCCTTTGCCAAACATAATGTTGAACTCTGCAACTTTCTTAGGCGGTGCAGTCTTGTTCTTGACAACTGTTACTTTAGTTTTGTTGCCGATTATGTCTTCGCCTCGCTTTAGGTTTCCAATGCGTCTGATGTCTAGCCTTTGAGATGCATAAAACTTGAGAGCATTCCCGCCAGTTGTTGTTTCTGGGGAATTGTGTACAATTACTCCGTTGTATTTACCACCAACCATATAATTATGGTTACCTTCTACTGAGATATCAAACTTACGTTTGTTTCTTATCTGACGATTTGATGCTTCTCTAATTTCTTTTATACTTGCCTCTGTTACTTCGAGTTTTGGTGCATTAAACAATTCAAATTCTTCATATTGTCCTCTAAATTCTTCTGGAAGCTTATATTGCATGCATTTTGGTATGTATTTATATATGCTCCTTGCAATATATTTCGTTGTTTCTTTATTAAATATAATACTCCCATCATTTTGCCTATAACTGCATTCAAATCCTAAACTTGATAGTTTTCTTGCTACTTGTGTTAGTTTCCCTATATTGTTTTTAAACCTTTTCATTGATATTGTATATCTACAATGAGAATCGTTTAAATCCAAATGGCCATCGTCCATAATCCATAATGCCATGCTTAAATCTGAATAATCTCTTAGCATATACATTGGATCTCTATTGACCAATTCTTTCTTTATCTTTGCAAATTCATAAGAGTACTCAGAATCATATCTGTATCCTTGTTGTACTTCTCTTTCTGAGAAATCAATAAATTTTGATAACTTGTCTAGTTTCCAATTGGTGTATTCTCTATTTTTGTTGTCTTGAATTCTTATAGATCCTGTGTTCTTGTCTCTTATGCTAATATGACTATCTCCTATTAAACAACCATTTAAGAAATTTCTATATGAACAATTAACTGTTTCTGTATATTTAGATATAAGTTTATCTTCGAATGATAAATCTTTAGCTTCTTTCCATCCTTCTTCAGTTAGTATTTTGTGATTTGGTGTACATGTAAAACCAAAACGTCCTCTTCCATCAATTGATTCTGTCTGAATATGAAGAAAGTCGTTACGTGTTTCTACTTTACCATTGTCATGCCAGTCAATGATAGGTTTAATTTCCAATTCTTCAGTGTCTTGGTTTAGACAATACACGTTGCCACTAATTTTTTCGTCTACAACCTTGCCAATTGGCAAACTTCTACCATCTGCAAAATTTACTAATGTATCATAATGAAAACAGCCAAACATAACTCCAATCTTCATACGAATCTGATTAATAAAAATAATTACACAATTTGTATGACTACATTGACCAGCAATCTTTCTCATGGCTTGGCTCATCATTCTAGCCTGTAGGCCAACATGTGAATCGCCAATGTCTCCTTCTAGTTCTTTCTTAGGGACAAGAGCTGCTACCGAATCAACAACAATCAATCCAACTTCCCCTGATCTAACAAAGGTATCAACTAAATCTAAAGCTTGTTCGCCATAGTCTGGTTGAGAGATTAACAAGTTGTCTAAATTTACACCTAATGTTTTTGCATATAACGGATCTAAAGAGTGTTCTGCGTCAATATAAAGACAATTTAAGTTTTGTTTCTGTGCACTTGCAACGGCATGCAAACAAAGAGTTGTTTTCCCGCTCGATTCCTGGCCATAAATTTCTATGATCCTACCTTTCTTGTATCCTCCAATACCCAAAGCCATATCTAAACCAATAGATTCAGAACTAATTACTTGATCAGGCTCAAACGAGACCTTGTCAGTAAGTTTCATCACAGAACCTTTACCATATTTCTTGTCAACCTGAGCGCACAACACCGCTAGGTTGTCTTTCATCTCTGGACTCATATTGTCTCCTTAATTATTGAACGTAGCCACGTTGAATAGCGGCAAGAATTGTCAAGTAACCGATGAGATCTTTCACTACATCTTCGTCTTCTTCTTTACTGTTGCTTCTAATTAGACGAGAAATCTTATCGTCAATACGAACTTTGATTTGCTCTTGTGGATCTGCCTTTGAGAATGCTCTAACCGGTTTGGTTGCAGAGTTTCCATACTTTCTATTCTTTGCCATCAACATTTCTTTTGTTTCATCAAGAACTTTGATAATGCCTTTGTCAAAATCTGACAGCTCAGTCTTAGTAGGTGGTTGAAAATTTTCACTTTCCTTGGGTTCTTTCTTTATGGCACGAAGTCCATTCTTCATCTTATTCTCCTTCGCTTTTGCTCTTGCAATTGCAGCATTTTTCTTCTTTATAACTAGTTTCTCTATTCTTATTCTTGTGCCCTTACGAAACCCACTAACATCATAGATGTTCCACATCGCTAGCAACTCTGCTAATGACACATCTTTAACTAAAAATTCACTTGAGATTTCATATTTAGTTAATTTTTCATCTGCTTTGAAAGAACATGTAGGGCATATGGAGTCCCCAGCAGATAAAACACTCATGTTGTCTGTATATATTGTATCTTCGCAACAGCTACACTTGATGTTTACTATGTAGTCATCCATTGGTATACGATGACTATCATCAAACAAAAATTCATTGGCAGATTTCTCAAGCTCAATTTCTTCTTCCTTTAAAGGAATGTTACCGTCTCTCATTGTTGTAAACAAAACAATATCATCAATTGCTCTATGCAATACCTTCATCCAAAGGTCTGTTACAAAGCTTTTACTGATTGTTTCTGTTCTACTAGAGAGCTGTGCAAGACGATCCTCTTTGTCAACGTGATCGTATTTAGGTCTGCTCATTGTGGAATATCTCGTATGTGTCTGTATATGCAATGTTATTCATTGGTTCGCTTGACTCCTCATTGACTTGTTTTGTCATTTGTTCAACTAGTTTAGTAGCTTCAACTCTGTTCCAAGTCATCTTATAATAGAGCCAACTCATAAGACTGTCAACGATATATTTTTGTAAGTACTTAGTATTTACACCATGACCCCATTTTTCTACAGCCAAAGTCATTGTGTACCCTTCTGCTTCAAGCTTCATTCTTTCTTTAGATGGCCAAGGCATTAACATTACTATACCTGCAAGTAAAGAAATTACTGCTGCTATTTTAAAAGACATGATGAATAAAACAACAGCAGTAATGAAGAAAGGAATGCAAAATATTTGTGGCTGTAGATAGAGCCAAAGGAACTTTAATAGTCCCATTTTGTTAAACGTAACAAGATGTGCATACTCATGTGCCAATGTTGATACATTATATGCTCTGCTCGGCATCCAAATTGTATTTCCAAATGTCATTGCTGAACGCCTAAGTTTCTTTGGTAGTATCCTCCAAAAAATATAGTCGCTCTTGTATCTTAGTTTAAAATTCTTAAAACGATGTTTAATTTTTTTAGATAAAGCATCGTACATATCCATTTGTTGTTGACTTGTCAATCAAATCAGCTCCTTAGCTACATCCGGTTGTTTCTCCACATGTTTTACAAAGATAACACGTTCCGCTCTTTTGTGTAAGCCCTCCACAATAAGGACAGCTTGGTCCATCAAGAATAACTTCTTTAATAGGCTCAGCTTTGATAGGTTCATCTTGGTTTGTTTCGTCTTCTTCATTATCAAAAAACTCTACCTGCAACCATCTGAAAATATAATCAATAATTGAAGATGCTAATCTAATATCTTCATTTGCAGTTATGCCTCTAGGGTCAAACTGTGAGCCTGAGAATTTTTCTATAAGTTTTTCTAATGGTACCCCGTATTGTAGACCAATAGAAATAGAAGTTGCAAACGCATCTAGCAATCCTTGCATTGTAGAACCTGATTTGCTAGCTATGATAAAAATTTGACCAGGTTTGCCGTCTGCATATGTGCCTACATTTATGTAGCCTTTGAATCCAGAAACATTAAATTTATGCTGTGGTCCATAGCAAGTATCTTCTAGCTTGCGTCTAACTGGAGTCCATTGTTCTTCTTGAGATGCTTCTGATTTAATTTCTTTTTCTTCTTTGACTTCAGTAAGAGGCTGCATTCCTTTCGAGCCATTTCTATATATAGCAATAGCTTTTATTCCTGACTCCCACGCATACATGTAAGTATCTACAATATCCTCAACAGTACAGTCTGAAGGCAAGTTAACTGTTTTGCTAATAGCCCCATTAAGATGCTGCTGACAAGCAGCCATCATATCAATGTGACCTTTCCAAGAAATCTCATTGGCTGTAGCAAATATAGCCTGTTTCTTTGGATTTAAACTTTCTATGCGTTTCTTTACGTCTTCTTGATAGTGTCTTGAATCTATACTGCCAAGAACAATTTTATTAAATGTTTCTTGTACACAGTTAGGAGTCATTGTTATTGTTCCGCCACCAACAAGAGTTTTTATTGTTTCTAGTCCATATAGTGGTTCTATGCCTGTTGTGTCACAGTCCATCATGAAACTAATTGTCCCTGTTGGGGCTAGTAAAGTAAGTTGTGAGTTTCTAAGGCCATGTTTTTTAATATTTTTCCAGGTCAAACCTGTTTTATCTGTTCCTGTTAGTCTTGCTGCAATATCGGCACAAGCATCTTTATTGTCTTTAAATGCCTCAAAAGACCCTAATTTCTTTGCAAGGCCAATGCTTGCATCATATGCACAAGCTGTCATATATCTGGTAATTTCTTTGGCTTCTTCCCTGGCTTCTGAAGAATCATACGGAAGTCCTTTTAGCATCAGATAAGCACCAAGGTTGCTGAATCCTAACCCAAGAGGCCTTGTTCTGTGTGTTGTTGTTGCTACTTCTGGTGTTGGATAGTCAGCTACATCAATAAGAATATCCATAGCAGTAACTAATACGCCAATATCTTTTTCGAACAAGGCCCAATCGAGTCCATCTTCTTCTCCGCCCCAATATTTAACCAAATTAAGACTAGCTAAATTGCAACTAGAGTTATCAATTGCTGAGAACTCACTGCAAGGATTGGTACTGTTGATTCTATCAATAGATGGTACAGGATTGTCTCTGTTCATTGCGTCATCAAATTGAATACCAGGATCTCCGGTCTCCCATGCAATTCTTGCAGTTTTTGCTAGCAAGTAACCAGCCTCAATGGTCTTGGCTGTTGTTAGGTCTCCACGGTTGTACAAGTCCCAATTGCTTTGGTTTTTTACTGCTTTCATAAATTCATCAGTTACTCTGATAGAATGATTAGTATTTTGAAATGCTACAGTTGTATATGCTTCTTCAGGGTCTGTGCCATTAGCAATAAGAATCTTTGCCTTGTCTTCTTCTATCTTTTTGCATTCAATAAAGTCTAGGATATCTGGATGGTCAACATCCATACACACCATCTTGGCACTTCTGCGGTTTTTACCACCAGACTTAATAGAACCTGCATTAGCATCCCATACTTTCATAAAGCTAAGAGGACCAGATGCTTCTCCTTTATTGGCTAGCTTCTCTCCTTTACCTCTAAGCTTAGATACATTAACGCCAGCTCCTGAGCCAGCACGGAACACAATGCCTTCTCTAGTTGCATGGTCCAAGATGTCTTCCATGTTGTCTTCTACAGGGAAGATAAAACAAGCACTCATTTGATTACTATTTTCTTTGACGCCACAATTAAACCACACAGGACTATTGAAGGCAGCTCTTTGATCAATAAGGATGTCCCATAAATCATTGCAAAAAATATCACTTTCTGTATGTCCGTCCATTGTTCCTTTTGGAAGCTTATCAGTAAAATATCCTTGATCAACCCCCCACTTAGCAACTTGATCAACAACTCTATTGATAATATCCAGAACTGAATTTTCATAGTCCATTGCATATTTTGTTGCTACAATTGTAGCTGCTCTGTTAGACCAAGACTCTGGTATCTCAAAATCTTTTTTAATAAGCTTTTCGTTAATTGTAATGTCTACTCTTCGTGTTTTAATTGTCATTTCGTCTCCAAGTTATCTCTTTCTAGGTATGTGTTCAATATGAATATTGCCACTACATTTGGTTGAATGGAATATTGCTGCTTCAACTGCTTGTTTTACTGCTTCAGCACCAGATTTTGATATATTAAGTGTAGCTCTTAGTGCACCAAGTGCGACATCACTTCCTGCTCCTATTGTTGTGTACTGTTTTGCTTTGTGCATTTGATAATCACAATCTATTGTATAAATACCATTATGTGAAATAATAACCAAACTAACTGGATGCAAAACTGTATCGCCGTCCATTCCGACAGGCATACAACCGTCATTAACCATAGCTTCTTTAAGTACGTCTCTAAATTTTCGTAGGCTTGTTGTTGAGCCTATAGTTTTAGGAAAATGTTTATTTTCTGTAATAATATCTCTAACTCTATATGAATTACTAAAGCCTATGACATATTTTTCTTTCTTTATAAGCTTAGGGCCTAATTCAACACTAATATTATGTACTATTCCATGGCTGTCAGAACCAATCCAATAACCACTTTTATCTTCAGCTGCCGCTATAATCGTCATTATTGTTTCCTTTAACTACAAAGTCCCGGTTGATACGAGCATCGCCACTAAGGGCATACCCCATAAGTTCAAGAAGTTTGCGCAGTTCTGTAAGTGTATCGCATGTTTTGTTCCAAAAGTCTCGTACCACTTTTTGATTTGATATAGCATCATCAAGCTCCTTGGTTGCTAGTGCAGCAGATACTTTACAACTTTCAGCTGCTAGTGGCTTGCCAAATTTTTGTTCGTTTTCATTTCGAGCTGTTTGATAAGCACTATAATGTTTTTCTTTGTGTGTTTGTTCCATTATAGACATCTGAATAGTTTGTTTGTCTCTAAAGTATGCAGCTCTTTGGTACTTCTCAAAGACTTCTGATGCTAGCTTGACAAGCACAGGAAACGTAACTTCATCTGGTATCTCAACTAAAAAATGGCTTTTCCATTCTTCTACAGAATGACCCTTGCCTGTAACACCAGCAATTTTAAAGTTTTCATCTAGGTAACCGCCTAGTTCATTAAGAAACTCAGTAGTATCTTTAAGTTTCTTGGAAATTCTTGACATGTCATTCATTATTCTACCTCTATTCTTATATCGCCTTTAATAACAACCATCTTGCCTCCGCCTAAAATCTTCTTAAGGTTCTTTAGATGGTCTACTTCCTGTTCTGTAATATTAATGTCATAACCCTCACTTCCCACTGTAACTCCTTGTGGCGTCTCTAGATGTGTTGTGATAGGGATCTCTTCTTTTTCTGTTTTAAGCTCTTCAGCAACCCTTCTCAGAGTCCTCATAGCAGATCGCTTATTCTTTACATAACCTTCGCCTGGCAGCATTGTAGAAAGCGCTGGAACTTCCCATAGCACATCGTGGTTGATATAATTTTTTGCTGTAGTACCAAAAACAACACATAGATTTTCATATGTTGTTTCGCCAATATTTTTTAAGTCGTCAATTTTAACGCTTATATCGCTATCAAACAAACTAATAAAATAGTCCTTGATTTTGTTGGCAAGTTCTAGTTCTTCCTGTGAAGCATTCCATACCACAAACGTTACTTCTTTCATTCTTTATCCTTTCTGTTACATCTTATATCTAACTACCTCTATATCTAAAGCCATTGACTTTCCAGGCCATTCCTTGGTTAGTTTGTTGAACCTACTAATACCAATAGCCTTGATCAAAGAAGGAAACGGAGCCAGAAATACAGTTGGAATATCTTCCTTCTCTTTTGGTATACCAGCAAGTGTAAGAAGATTTTGACCTACTAGCTTTCTGATAAGTATTTCAAGCGGCTGGTCTTTGGCAAGTGTGCCATTTGTATGGGTAGTTTCCCAGTAGATAGCATCGTCAACAGCCCAAACTGCACAAACATCTGACTGCACGCCATAAGAAGCTTTAACAGCCGATCTATATGTTTTTAGTAAGAATTTTCTTAGGTTAAGGCGAGTTGCCTTGCTGATAAGTTTCATTTTATCCTCCTGAAAGTAGTTGGTAGTAGAACGCCCCAAACTTAATGGGATAATCTACTATTCTAATGATTATTTCAAGAAAGACAAGACCAAACTATTAAATAGGTGATAGTGGAACGCGCCAAACTTAATGCATTAATGTTATGCGTTATAAGGGCCTTCAGTCCAGGCAAGAATGACAGGAATGGCGGCTTGGAGGAGTGTACCGATTACGATTGCTTCATCAGGAGAGACAGGAACAGAGGCACTGATGTTTTTGCCGTTTGAGTTTTGGTACATGTTGAATAAGAAATTTGCAGTTCTGTCAGACTTGACAATTTCAAGTGTCTTAACATCTTGACCTTTCTTAGCAGTACCAGCACCTTTATCGTGAAGCAACTTAAGTTTTCCATCGGTTCGTTCGAAGGAAGAATGTCCCGGACTTCTCAAATAAAGAATAATTTTCGGGATGTCCACAATACTTAGGGCCATGATGATTTTTTGGTTCTCCCAGTCATAATCATTTGGTCCAACAGATGGTGCCATTTCTAAAAACAGGACACCTTCTGATTTTTTTGGATCTGGATTTGTATAAGGACGCTTTAGGTTCAGTCGCATCGCTCCTGACTTGCCTTTGATTCCTTTGTAAATCCTGTACTGCATCGGTGCTTTTTCTCTTCTTGCTCGTTCTTCATAGTGTTCAGTCATCTTTCGTTTCCCTTTCTGTGTTGGGCAATGCCCATGTTTCTTTCATCCAAAGTGATTGTGCCATCAATGCATTACCGAATGTTGGCTCTTCTGCATATCTTTTTAACACTTCTTCACTGCTCTGTAAACTACAATCTTCTAACGAAGCCCCTATTGAAAACAAAAACTGGGGTAAAACATTCGCTATCTCCCTATTCGTCAGATTTTGCTGGTTTAATGTCTTGCAGAGCTGCCTTGTTGCTTTCTCTTCTTTTGATAGCTTCTTTGAGGTCATTTTCACACCGTTCTGTTAGGAATTGTTCGAAGGCTGAAGGAGGAGCTTCTTGTAGCTTGTGTTTTGCAACCGCTTTCGGGCACTTACGACACTCCCACTCCCAAACTGGTTTTGGTTTGTTGTCATATTGTACCAATACAAGTTGCATTTCTACTTTGCATTTGGAACATCGTGGTAGTTGATGTAGTTTGTACTCTGACTGAGCATGTACACATCTAGACATTTTTATTATCCGTTCGCTGTGGAGAGAATCTCTCTAGTTGCGGCCAAAGCATTCTCAATAACTTTTGTTCTGTGTTTGATTGAGTCTACTCTGTCCCATATTTCAGTTACCGCAGCGTCCAGTTCGTCATCAGTAGCAATTTCGTTAGAGTACTTAAAGGCAACAATTGACAGTAATGCCTCTAGGTTGTCCATCCTTTCATCAAAAGTTAACATAGTCTGTCTCCAATTGTTGTATGGGCATACTCACTTGCCCGTTCTACGGAGAGCTTCAGTGCTTCTGTCGGTGGAAGACCCTCCTGAAAACAATAGTAGCAGAAGTTGACATCAAATACATCTCCGCATCCTGTAACATCTGGAATTCCTTTGTATCTGTCCTTACTTGGAGTAGAGTGGAATGTTTCATTGGTGACAGAATGCAGGGTTGCACCTCTTTTACCTTCAGTAACAATTACATTCGGTATGTTGAGGTTACTGCAAAGATCTTGATAATTGTTAAAGCCAAGAGCAGCACAAGCTGCAACGTATTCCTTTTCGTTAAGTTTAAGGTAAGTTGACATCCTGAATTTTGATGGACTGCATCTTGTGTCGACATATACCGGTAGGTTTCTTCTTACTGCCTCGGCTATCATCTTTTTAACTGCTTCTAGGTTAGAGAATATGCCTTTGCGATAGTCCAACATAATAAGACATGTTGCTTTATCTAATAGTTCTTCTAAAACAGGGGATAGTTTGTCAGAAGTGACAGATGGGAAGGTTACTACTTCGTCGTTGTCGATTCTTAAGAGATGATAATTTGAATTTACATCTATGTATCGTGTCTTAGTTACGTTGTCTACAGACTGAAGACTATGAACGTCCATGCCTTTGGCTGCTAGCCATCTTGTATTGTTGTTACTTGTGGCTGTCAAGAAGGTAAAAGGATAGCCTTGTTTTAGAGCATAAGACGCAGCAAGGCTTGCTCCTCCAGGACTGCGATGGGGGACAGAAGAAGTAAGATATCCTACAGGAATTGGTGCTTCGGGAGAAAGTTTTCTGGCATCTACATACCAAGTTTCATCAATTATTGTGTCTCCCATGATCAACATCTTTCCCTCTGCTCGGGAAGATTCTGTAACTATCATTTGGACTGTCCTCCGTTGAAGCTTCAATAAATACTGCCGTCTGGATAGCACCTTCTGGACAATAGAATGTATGTGGTGTGCCTGGTTTAAGTGTTACAGCATCTCCTACCACAACAAGATGTGTAACACTTCTTTCTGCATTTTTAGTATTGATTGTTTCAACAATCATTTCTCCAGAGACAAGAACAAATGTTTCTTCTTTGTCTTCATGAAAATGCATAGAACATTGTGTATCTGGCTCAAGGGTCATAATTTTTACACAGTATTTTTCTGTGTTTCTAACTAAAAATTCTGCTCCCCATTTCTTTTTGGTTTCATGGTGTTTTTGTGCTAAAGAAGAATGACTTTTACAAATCAACCTGTGCATTGGATCGTAGCCTCTTTCGTCTTTCATTCTTTTCCTCTTTCTTGTGCAGTTCGTGTTGTTGAAACTTCAATACCATTCTCATCTACAGTTCTTGGCACAATAAGTATTGGCCATTTTCCATAGCCAGTGATTTCTTCAACGGGCCTATCGTGTCCACGTATAATCATATCAGGCTGAAATCTTTCAAGTTTCTTTTCTAGTTCTTTTTCAGTACCAAAGATTTCTACCTTAGTTCTTAGATAGTCTCTGTTCTTTTGGCACCACTTGTGAATAATTTTTTCAATATTGCTACCCCGTGTAACTACATCGTCATACGGTCTATGGGTTCCTTTCATTTCTCTTACTGACTTGTCAGAATTTATCAATACAAGTAGCGTTCCGCTTTGAGCATACTTAAGGCCCAAGTGTATTAGGTTTATATGACCTTTGTTTATCAGATCGAAACAACCATTTATTACAGTTTTCATTCCGCACATGCCTTTATTCTACAGTTGAAACCTGTAGAAGTCTATTACAGATTTACTAATATTGCTAAGTGATTCTTTACTGATACATCTTAGCTCATAAGGACAGCCTGGATCGTCCCAATAACCAACCATAGTACAAGACTTATATTCCAATATTCTTTTTCGATAATCTATATCTTTTTCTCTATATACTTTTGACAATTCAATACCAAGATTAGTTTCTCCTATTACTTTGTCCCATTTGGGATTGATATTTGGCATGAACTTGTGTTTATGAAATAAGCTTAGCATTGCTCTATCATATAGAAAACAATTTGGACTTATATAGTCTGAAACGTGCCTATATGGAATTGTATAGTTTGTAGAGCTGCCAGTATCTTTAACCATAAAGTTAATGTCTTTCATAGCTTGATGACAAGCGTCCATGATATCTGAAATACTAGGGTCTTCATGAATAACATGTTGTCCAAATGGAATAGCGTGCAAGAATGCTCTGCTTCTCCAGTCAATCTCTCTGCTGGTTATCCATTGTGTCCATTTGAATAGGTCTGCCATAATGACTGGACAACTATTATTTCCAACAGAGAAGACTTTGAATCCAGATTGTTTATGATAGTTAGATAGCGGATTAATAAGGGCTTCTACTGTATCCACATAAAGACAAAAGATGCCTGGTGGACAAGACTCTAACCCATAAATCCTATTGCCAGCAGGGTATACTGCTACCAAATGTGTACCCAACTCTTCTTCTCGGAGCAGATCTTCAGCTTCTATGCACAGGTTATCCCATAGCATTTGTGGCAAACCGTAGTAGAACTCCTGCATGGTGCCTCCTAGAAATTATAAAGGATAAGGAAAGTTAAGACATACCATTCTAGAAGGGGATGTCGTCGTCATCAATTCCTCCACCGGAAGGAACTGATGAGCCTGTTCCAGAATTATTAGACCCTGTATTCCCGCCATCTTTCTTGACTTTCAGTGCTGCCGCATAGGCTTTTGCAACCTCTTCAGTTACATGGTCCATGAATGCTTTAGCATCTTCATTCTCGAAGTCCATGCTTACGAGAGGGCGATACTCTCCTTTGTCGTCTTTCTTTGAAGGAAGACCAACTTGGATTCCACCATTGTTTCCCTTAAAGATTTTGTATCCACGAATGGTCATACATCCGTTTCCTCCATCTGTTAGGGAAAAAATAATGTCTGCGAACCCTAGAAGTTTACCACTCTCAAATGCGTTTGCGAATACTTTTGCTACTCTCATGCTATACCTCTTCTTTTAGCAAAACCATTTGGTAATGCCACATAAATCAACCAAGTTGTTGTTTGAAATGCAGAACATAGTTTCGAAATGGCTGCTTGGCTGATTGTTAACTGTCCTTACGGACCAACCATCCGAGTCTACATATGCTCTAGCTAAAATTGAACTATATCTTTGTTCTTTTGGTAGCACAAAGATTGGTTCAGCACAAAAACACAAGCCATCAAATAGGCTTACGTTTGAATAATCTCCTGGTGCATTACGGATAATGGGTTCTTCATGAAGCGAGTACCCAATCCCATGCCCTGTTAACATTACTATTGTCTCTAAGTTCTTTTCTATTGTTTTGTTGTAAATAATTTCTGCTATTCTGTGTGTTGTCAGTGCTTGTTCTTTCTCTATTTCTACCAGAGCTTCATGAGGAGCTAACACCCAAGAAGCAAAAGGTTTTTTATATATTGTTGTAAACGCTGAATCAAAAAACAGTTCTCTACCTTTAAACATTAAGGACAAACCAAAATCAACAGAAATAACATCTCCTTCTTTGAATTGATTTGCATTTGGCCTACAGTGAGCGACTGTATCATTTACTGATACACAAACTCCATAGCCAAAACATTCTTCAAGATAATTTGTCTGTTGTATGAAAGGGTACTTGGCAGTGCGCCAAACTTTATTCTTTATTTTTTCAACAAGCTGTATATATTCTAGTTCTAATTCAATACCATTAGTAAAGTTTCCTTTAGAAAGTGAATCAAATAACTGATGTAGAATATCACCGAATATTTTACCGTGCTCTATATAAAATTGTAATTCTTCTTTAGATTTACGAACAGGAAGTTTCGACCGCATATAGCTCTCCTCTGTCTATGTTCTGTCTGTGTATCTAATCTTTTTGAGTTCTCTTTTAAGCTTCTTAATGCAACGTTTGAATTCTTCGAGGGGAGTTTCTATAAAAATATCTCCATCTTCGAGTATGCTCATAAGATGTGCCACCTGATATTCGTCAGGCTCTTCTTTGCCAGCTTTCGTGACAACATCATCTGCATCGTCTATTGAATCAAAAACATCCCACCAGTTCGTACCATCATCTTGTGCGTAACTGACAGCTTCAATGAGTTCTTCTAAATACGTCAAGCTCATAACACCTCCTACTGCCAGAATACCATACTTTGAAATAAACTAGCTCTTCGTTGCAGATTTGATTCTGGTGCTATAGAATTTTGTTAGTCTGACCCTTCTTCGTGCCATCCATATCTGCTTGCATGTTCCATCTTTCTTGCGCCCAGCACTTAATCCTGCTCCATATAAAGACAATGTTTTTGTCCACTTGTCAATGCCTTTCTTGTTTGTCTTGCAGAACTGTGTATGATATGCAAGCCAACGTACACCAAGAAGCAAACCTAATCTAGGATTTCTTTGTACCTGCTTTTTCGTGTACCCATTCAGTGCTAGTTTGCCATGAATCTGTAACAGTCCTACTTCTCCTCTGCTCTTCCCAACTACTTTTGGTCTAACACCTGATTCAAGAGCAGCCATAGTTGCTACAACAAGATGTGTATGTCTATCATTAGGCAACCTACCGCCAATATCTGTGTCTTGTTCTTGATACATACGTACTGCGTCTACAAGATACCCTGCATATGTGCCAAAGCTTGCACGTCTCTTGTGTTTCTTGCTTATGCTCTCGTCATCATAGTAAGCATTCCACAATGCGACTACTTCTTTGATGGCAACATCTCGTGTTGGTCTCTCTCCTTTTGTTGGCGAGACTACCGCTTCTTCTGCTGCTGGTGAAGCTTCTGTTATATATTCTGTTACATAAACAATTGTTTGTTTGGTTTCCTCAGGAGTCTTTATTCCTTTTGTATTTACTGTACAACTCAGGAAAATAACTCCTGAGACTAAAAGACACGTGAGTATAAATGGCATGATTGTTTTCATTCCAAATCCTCCTGTAAGTTATTTATATTAAATTATATTAGAAAGTTAGAGAGTATTTATCTATTCCACTTGCAATTGCTTGTGCCATACTGTTTATTCCTTGTTGCGTTAATAACAGCTTGATATCTTTTATGTTATCGTGAAACAAACATTCTAATAAAACTGCTCTACCATTACATGCCTGACGTAGAATCAAGTAACGGTGCTTAGCTATTCGTCTGATCTTTAAACCTAATTTACTATTAATTTCTTGTGTTAATACTGTAGATAAATCTACTCCATTAGGTGCTGAAGCCCAGAAACAAGCTGTTCCTGATCCAGTGTGTGTCTTGGTAGCATTTGTATGGATAGACACAAAAATATCTGCTTGTTTTTTATCTGTAAAATCTTTAATCCACTTCCAAGACTTCCAGTGTCTTTTCTTCCATTCATTGTCACTTAAGCTTGACAAATAAACACCAGCATTATGCTCATCTGTTCTTGTTATATATACCTTATGTCCTTTGCATTCTAATTCAGCAGCAGTCCTTTTTGCTATAGCCAACGTGCCTAGATCTTCTCTGTAGAAATCAGGTGCGTTATCATTCTCATGAGGATACATGCTTTCAGGAAACTTTTTACTATCTACAATGATAGCTTCGTCATCCGTACAATCTATTAAAGGACGAGAATATTTACCTTTTTCATTTAGTCCATGTCCTGGATCAAGTACTATAATTTTTCCCATAATACACCTCAGCCCTAAATATAGTCTCTCTAGGTTAAGATGTCAAGATGGCTAGTGTAGGTGCTCTTTCATCATACGCATAACAAGAGCTTCGATTTGATTGTAGGAGGGAGTAGCTGGCAGTTCTGACTTCTCTAGCACGCTATCTAACTGTGCTTCAAGCTTATCAGCATATTCAATAATTTCTTTAATGTCCATTGAACCATTCTTAATATTGAGAATAGTATCTGCATTGTAAAGAGGAAAGGTTAAGTATCCTTTCTCTAGTAGTGTAATGCCTTCAGTTAACAGACGGATAAGATGTGATGCAAACTTGGTATCATATCCATACTTAAGTACAAGCTCAGATCTGTTGGTTGCTTTATCTAAACATTCCTTAAGCATCTTACGTGCTTTCTTTACGTAAACTCCTGGCTCGAAACAAATGTCACCAACATGAATATGCATTCCACTTGATTTTTTGGTAAATAAATCTGGATTGCAATGCATTGGGTCTTGGGACGCCTCTATATGACGATCAAATACTTGACTCATAGTAGCTTTGTCATGAAAACTATTTAATAGAGCATATCCTTCTCGTAAATCATTAAAATGATCTCTACGGATAATCATCTTATGTTTTTGACTGTGGGCATAACCAACAAACTTTTTAGCAGCTAACTTGCTAGGAAACAAATGCCTATTGGCTAATAGTTCTTTACCAAAAGAATTGGTATCAACAATATTCTCTTGGTTAACAAATAAAATCTCAATAATGTTAGGGTTGTTTGCTAGTGCTAGTGTTACAAACTTTCTAAATTCATACAGCTTACGGTCAATAGCATCAGCAGTGTTCTTTCCGTCAGGCCCTTTATCTTCTGTTCCAAGGTCAACTTCTTTCACTGACTTAAGTCCATACACATACTCTGCTGGTGGCATAAAGATACCAACATAATCTTCATCTGATTCAGGAGTACTTGTACCATATAAATGAGACCCAGATCTAATTTCTAGAATTTTATTCTCTTCTGCTGCTTTTCTTAATTCATTACTCATTTAAACTCCACTAAATATCTAGGTGTACACTGTGCTTCATTGTATACAATATACTCATTGTTTCTTAAGTCGATACCACCTTCAGCAAATAGAGAATCGTACTTGCCTTTTTGTTTAAGCTTATCTTCTGTTAATTGAGTCATCCACCCTTCATGTTTTTTCTTGTGCAGCCAATTACCAAGATGAACATCATACAAACACATAATAGCTACATCACTTGACCCTCTAGCCCAATAACTACCACGATATGACGTATAGTTAAATGACTTTCGTGCTTTATCGGCAAAATATAATCCATAACCAAACATCTTGCCTGTAACAACAGCATTTGTAGGTCGAAGCACTAAGCCAGAGTCAAGAATACTCCACCAGTTTTCATTACGAGAACCATGCCAGAACAACATGCTCTTTTTGTTCTCAGATTTCTTTACCCATTTGTCATATCTGGCACGACACTTCAAGTTATCTACTTTGTATGCTGTCTTAAAGTGAGGACCAATATCTCCAAGGTTATTCTTAATGATCTTGACATCTTCTGGTGTAGCAATCTGAATGTCTAGACCCATAGCATCTAGAATAGTACGTTTATCTTCCACTGTGTTGCTTTGTTTAGCAACTGCCACATTAACTTGACCCTTCATAACATCAAGGGTTGCTTGTTCATTGCCAATAATTCTTAATGGATCATGGCCACCCACTGTTAAATGTTGTTTAACATCTGACATTCTTCTTGGAATAACTTGATATAGCTCTAGCAGTTGATCATCAAACTTCTTGTCGGCTTTCTTCTTCTTATTTATCATCTTCATAAGATCATCAAGTAGCCTCTGTGCTTCATCTACCTGTGCTTGTGTAACCGCATCAGAACTTACAGTATAGTTAGTACTAACAGATTTGTTTGCAAACGCCTGTAGTTTAACAACAATAGCATCAATCTCATTGTTAGTAATGTTCTTAAAGTCCACTGACTCAGACACAACACGAAGTCCTGTCACGTCCTTGTAGCCTTTTTTTACTTTTGACTTAAGCAATGAATCCCATTTGTAACTAGGATAGCTAGCACGGCATTCAGTAGAACCTACACGACCATACTTTACTTGAATCTCGCTGCCAACTTCTGTCATGTCATAGTATTTATTATTGTTAGCACCAGTTACCATGATTAGTTTTGCTACTCTGCTCATTTTATAGCTCCGTAAAGAAACAATTTGTAGCTGTATGGATTTTATCTGTTAGCTCCCAACAACAATCTGGACAACAATCTTCAGTTCTGTCGTCTACTGCTAATAACATTTCCATATCTTCAGCTGGCTCTACAAATTCCATTGATGGATCATATTCTTTTCCACATCTCATACATGTCTTCATTATATTTTCCTTTAGAGGAGGGGAGGAGATTCGAACTCCCAAGGGTTTTAAGGCCCCACTCGCTTTCCAGGCGAGAGCCCTACCGTTAGACGACTCCTCCTGTTTATCATTTTAATTCATGCTGAAAAATATACAGTTCTTTCTCTTCTTTGATAATATATCGCCAGAAACTAGGATACATTTCAATAAGCTCATTAGCTTTTTCTTGTGAACGTGCTTCTATAATCTTATCTAAGCTTGAATGATAAAACTCATACCCAACAACACAGCCATATTTTGTCTTTTCACCAATCTTATACATTATGCTGCTGCCAGTAGTACTTGTGCTTTATCAATTAGGTTCACACCAGAACCAAACATTGTATATTCAAACCTACGCTCTTGTTTGTTGGTGCCTCTAGAAGAACGATAATAATTAGAATACTCTGTAACGGCGTTGTAAGCTGCCCAGGCCGTCCCTGCTACTCCAGGTAGGTTGTTCCCAGTGCCGTCCTCAAAGAGCCTTGTGACCTCACTACGAGCCCTCTCAGTAGCATATGCTCTCTTGACAACGTTAGGCGAATCAGGAAACAGTCTCTTAACAAAGGTGTCTAGGTCAGCTGTGTTGATTTGTTTGTTAACAGCAGTTTTGCTAAATGCTTCAAACATACTAAAGTTTGTTTGTGCTAATCCAAGTACTTCTTTTGCTTCATACATTGAATCTTTAATATTCTTGGTATGATAAAGACAAATACTATCGCTTCCTTGTCCTGACAATGCAACTCTTGCAGTGTTGGCGCATACAACTCTTACTGTTGTAAACATACAACGAAGAGCAGTACTACCATCATGTGAATTCCATAAGAAGAGATACTTGTCTACTTGATCTCCAGGAACTGCATCAAAGCTTCCTACTTTACCAAGCAACCAAACTCTTTTGCCTTCTCTAAGCGAACCAGCAGTATGGTATCGCATAGATTTATCTTTAACCAAGCCATCCATAAATTCAAATGCATCTACATTCTGTACTGGTTGATACCTATTGCCTACAACACCAAGAATATGGTTATCGGATTCTCTTACAACTGCATGATGTGTTTTTACGTCATGTAGTGTTGGCGCAGGGAGCATATCTCCATGATAAAGACTACTAAGTTTAACATTCCAGTTTAGTCCTGCTGCAATAATTGCTTCTTTAGACGTAACAGGATCATTACCAACATAAGTTCCTAGTCCGTGCCAAGGGACTTGTCCTACATACATCATTGTTTCTACTTCAGCTGCCATTTTCTTTCCTCTTTTCTTTTCTTTGTTTGTTTGAGGAGGGCAAGGGAATCGAACCCTTACTGCGATACAAGTCGCAGACTACGGATTTTAGAGGAAGGCGAGAGACTTGAACTCTCAAGGCTAGCTTTTAACTAGCCCTACTAGCTTTCAAGGCTAGCTCCTCATCCAGCCGGATGCCTTCACAAAATTTGTATTCAACTTTACTCTCACCATGTTTGTAATTACTTGCTTTCATTAGCATCGCTGTTAACCATTTTTAGGCCAATTATTTTTCAAGTCCGGTTAACAGACTTGAGATC